>Ga0256830_1001675_pt1 | contig 15407 bp, 7 predicted proteins | sample 128326metaG_FD_190537 | JGI IMG/M metagenome (GOLD analysis project Ga0256830, IMG submission 190537) | Hydrothermal vent microbial communities from Lau Basin, Pacific Ocean - 128-326 | ecosystem: Environmental > Aquatic > Marine > Hydrothermal vents | place: Pacific Ocean: Lau Basin | collected... | reverse complement strand
AAAAAAAATAAAAGTAAAAAAAAAAAAAAAAGAAAAAAAAATAATCGAAGAAAAAACAGAGAAAATGGAAAATGAAAAAACAAATAATCAAGAACTATTTAATCAAGTATTATTGCCTATAGAGATTATTGATCGTATTTTTTATTTTACTAAACCTTATCAGTATCCTATTTTATATCGCATTTTTCCAGAATTCAATAAGCCACCAATTAAAAGTCAACTAAATGATTTACTTTGTTGGGCAACTGAAAATGTAAACAAAGAATTATGTCTTTTAGTAAAAAAATGGGGTGCTTGGGATTTCAATAAAATGCTCTCTAAAGCTGCAGAACAAGGTTCTGAACACTTATGTTATTTAGCTAAAAAATGGGGAGCTAAAGATTACAATTCTATGTTAACTAAAGCTGCTCAAAATGGTCATAAACACTTATGTCAACTGGCTAAAGAATGGGGTGCAAAAGATTTTAATCAAATGCTTTATGAAGCTGCTAGAGGGGGACATAAAGAATTATGCTATTTAGCTAAAGAATGGGGAGCTGATAAATTCGATTATATATTATATGCTGCTACTAAGAAAGGCCAAGAAGAATTATGTCATTTAGCTAAAAAATGGGGAGCAACCGACTTTAATTTACTACTTTCTTATGCTGCTGAAAAAGGAAATGAAAAATTGTGTTATTTAGCTAAAGATTGGGGAGCAACCAAATTTAATGGAATGCTTTATCACGCAGTCAGAAGAAATCATAAACAATTAATTCATTTAGCTCTAGAATGGGGAGCCGACAACCTAGATAATGCTCTTTTTCATGTGGCTGAAAGAGGAGATAAAGAACTTTGCTATATTATAAAAGCCTATGGAGCTGAAAACTTTAATTCAATGCTTTTGGGAGCTGCTAAAGGCGGACAGAAAGAATTATGTTATCTTGCTAGAGATTGGGGTGCTAATGAATTTAATGAAATGCTTTATTGTGCAGCCTGTGCTAATCATGAAGAGTTATGTTGGTTAGCTAAAGAATGGGGAGCTACAAACTTTAATGGAATGCTTCGAGAAGCAGCTTTATTTCATCATGAACGTTTATGTTATCTGGCTAAAGAATGGGGTGCTGATAATTTCGATTGCATGTTTTATACGGCAAGTGGAGGTAATGAGAAATTATGTCGTCTAGCTAGAGATTGGGGAGCTATGAATTATGACATTATGCTAAGTAGCGCGGCTCAAGGAGGACATGAAAACTTGTGTCGACTTGCTCTAGAATGGGGAGCAAATGATCTCTATAGCTTAATTTATGAAGCTGCTTTTAATGCACATGAACATTTATGTCAACTCGCAAAAGAATATGGTATTAGTAACTTTAATCCCATGCTTCATGCGGCTACTTTAGGTGGATACGAATATTTATGTCGTTTAGCTAAGGAATGGGGAGCCGATGATTTTGATACAATGTTACATTATGCTTCCGATTATGGTTATGAATATTTATACGATCTTGCAAAAGAATGGCAAAAAGAAAAGAAAATAAATTAAAATCCATAATTTAATTATAATTATAGCAGAAAAATTAAAAAAACGTAAAAAAAAATAATTAAAATTAATTTTTTTATAATTTTTAATTAATTAAAAAAAAAATAAAAAATAAAAAAATGAATTTGCCTCCAGAAATTATTAATAAAATTATTTGTTTTATAAATTCATATTATTATCCTATTTTATATCATATATTTTTTTCGGACTTTCTTAATTCTCCTCCACATATAAATCAATTAAATGATTTATTATGTTGGGCAGCAAAAAATAGAAATAAAAAATTATGTTATTTAGCTAAAAAATGGGGAGCAAATGATTTTGTTTCAATGCTTTATGCAGCTACTCAAATAGGAAGTAAACAAATATGTTGTTTAGCTAAAAAATGGAAAGAACAAAAAAAAGAAAAGAATATTGATAAAGAACAAGAACAAAGTAATAATTATAAACAATCAATTAAAAAGCAAAAAAAAATTTTTGATAAAATGTTACTTATAGCTACTCAAAATAATTACGAGCATTTATGTCATTTAGCTAAAGAATGGGGAGCTACAGATTTTGACAGAATGCTTTATAAAGCAGCTGAATATAATCATGAACATTTATGTTATTTAGCAAAAGAATGGGGAGCTACAGATTCTGCTGTATCTATGATGCTTGGTGTTGCTGCTAGTAATGAAAATGAACAATTATGTCGATTAGCAAAAGAATGGGGAGCAAATAGATTTGATATAATGCTTAGTGAAGTTGCTGCTAGAGGAAACAAACACTTATGTTACTTAGCCAGGGAATGGGGTGCAAATAGTATAAATGATTTCAATTGGATGATAGAAGCTGCTGCTAGAGGAGGACATGAAGAATTATGTTATTTAGCTAAAGAATGGGGTGCTACTAATTTTGTAGGAATGCTTTGTGTCGCTGATCTTTTTAAAAGGAAAAAGTTAGTTGCTCTTGCAAGAAAATGGATTAACGAAAATAAATCCTAAAAATATTTAGTTTATAAGTTTTTTATTGGATAATAAATCATATCGATATTATATTAATTAATAAATTATAATTTATATTGATATTATATTATATTAATAAATTAAAGTAGTAAACCATAATTAATTATATCGAATAAAAATTATGGTAACCTTTAAAAATATCCTTTTTTTCCATTAATAAATTGTATTTGAAAATTTATTTATTAACACACGATATTTTTTGATATAAGTTAGCAATTTATAAGTTAGCAATTTTTTTTAGAAAAAAGTAAAAAGTAAATTTAAAAAATAAAAAGATGGCAATGGTAATGGCAATGGTATTGCCTCCAGAAATTCTTAATTGTATTATTAATTTTTATCCGGGTTTGTATCTTATCTTTCATATTATTTTTCCAGAAATTTATCCTCGGTATTCATTAGATAAATTGTTTAAATTTTTTTGTTGGGCAGGTGAAAATGGAAATAAGAAATTATGCTATTTTATAAAAAATAAATGGAAATGTAGTGGTTTAAAACATATGCTTTATGGTGCAGCTCGAGGAGGTCATAAAGAAATTTGTTGTTTAGTTAAAAAATGGATAGATCAATTGTATCCTCTTACTACAAAAGATTTAGATGATGAAGAAAATGATGAATTAAGTTATGAACGTTTCATAGTATCCGAAATTTATAATTATATGGTATATGGAGCTGCTCAAAAAGGAAATGAAGAATTATGCTATTTAGGAAGAAAATGGGGTGCGAATCTATTTTATTTGATGATGAAAGCAGCTGCTAAAGATGGTCATGAAAACTTATGTCGTTTAGCTAGAAAATGGCAAGAACAGGAAAAAAAAGAAGGAAAATGGAAATTAATTAATTTAGATCATTCTGATGAAATGCTTCGTAGTGCAGCTAGATATGGACATACAAATTTATGTTATTTAGCTATAGATTGGGGAGCTAAAGATTATAATGGAATGCTTAGTAAAGCTGCTCGAGGAAATCATGAAGAATTGTGTCGATTGGCTAAGGATCTAGGAGCTACTGATTTTAATAAAATGGTTCGTTATGCGGCTAAAGGCGGACATATACGTTTATGTCGTCTCGCTAAAGAATGGGGAGCTACAAATTTTAATTGGATGCTTTATTATGTTGCTAAAAGAGGTGATAAAGATTTATGTTCTTTAGCTAAAGAATGGGGTGCAGATAATTTTGATTGGATGCTCCGTGGCGCAGCTCTGGGTAGATATGAAGATATATGTTATTTGGCGAAAGAGTGGGGAGCTACTGATTTTGATGAAATGCTTTATTGCGCTGCTCGTATTGGTAATCAACATTTATGTTATTTGGCTAAAGAATGGGGAGCTGAAGATTTTGATGGAATGCTTTATGGATCTTGTTATGGAGGTCATGAACATTTATGTTATCTTGCCAAAAATTGGGGAGCTACTGATTTTGATAAAATGCTTGAGATAGCTATTACAAAAGAGTATGATCATTTAATTAATCTTGCAGAAGAATGGGGAGCAAAACAACTACAATACATTTATTAATTATTTTCTTTTTATATTACTATTATTGTTACCATCACCATTACCACCACCATTATATTATTATGAGGAGTATTTGTAGTGTTTAGGTATATTTTTTTAATTTAAAAATTTACGTTATAATGTTAATTTAATTTAATTTTGTTAAAAACTTTTAAAAACTTTTTTATCATAAACAAAAAAAAATAAAAATAAAAATGATAAATTCGCCAGTTTTGCCTTGGGAAATAATAACACGTATAATATCATTTACTGATCCAAGTAAATGTCCAATCTTGTATTGTTTATATCCTGAATTATTTCCTTCAGAAGCAAGAAATAAAATTAAAGATGATGATCTCCGTAGACTGCTTTTTTGGGCAACAAAAGAAGGAATGAAAAAGCTATGTCAGAAAATAATAAATCTTGGCGGAGCGAATGAAACCTATATTTATCATAATATGATGGAGATTGCAGCTTTAAATGGACATCGACATATCTGTGAACTAGTGAAAGAAAAATGGGAAATGACAGCATTTCATGATATGATTTATGGAGCAGCGAAAGGAGGACATAAAGAACTTTGTGAATTAGCTAGAGAATGGGGTGCTAATAGTCTTGTTAATTTAAATTGGATGTTATATGGAGCTGCTGAAGGAGAACAAGAAGACTTATGTTATTTAGCAAAAAAATGGGGTGCTTGTGATTTTTATGGTATGATCCATTGTGTACGTGCATACAAATCATCACCTAATCGTAAATTACTTGATTTAGCTATAAAATGGAAAGATGAATGGGAAGATTCTGTTAGACCTTTTCTTTGGAAAACAATTTATGAACGTACTCGTGGTAAATGGGGAATGATTAAAAAAGAATATATAAATGATTAAAATTTAAAAACATAAATAATAAATACCAATATTATTTAAAATTGTATTTTTTAACAATTTAATAAAATCCGTATTTTAATTCGTATTTTTCTATCTTTTTAAAAAATAATTGGTACTTAAAAAAAAAGAAGAAAAAAATGGAGTTGCCTCGTGAAATTATTTGTCGTATATTTATTTTTATGCCAAATTGGATAAATCATATTTCTTTAATTTATTATTTAATTTCAAATAACTGTATGTATTCAATGTTAAAAATTTTACCAGAAAGACAGATACATAATCTGTTTCAAAATTTAGGAGAAATAGGAAATGAAGTATTATGTCGAATTTTAATGAAAGATGTAATTAAAATTATGAGACAAAGAAGATTTTTTAGTAAATCAATATTTTTTTCTAGATTTATTATTGGTGCAGCCAAAGGAGGACATGAACATTTGTGTATTCTTGGTAAAGAATGGAATGATAAATATAATAAAAATGGTATGGGACTTAATTTATCTCAAGTGTTTTATAATGCTGCAAAAAATGAACACATAAACATATGCTATTATTTGAAAGAAATAAATAAAGGACGCAAAATTTTAGATAAAAAGTACAATATTGATTGTATGTTAAGAGGTGCCGCTAGAGGTGGACATGAACATTTGTGTTGTTTAGCAAAAGAATGGGGAGCTACTGATTTTGATTTCATGCTTTATGAAGCTACTGAAGGAGATCATGAACATTTGTGTCGTTTAGCAAGAGAATGGGGAGCTACTGATTTTAATGAAATGCTTAAAATAGCTACTCAAAGAGAACATGAATATTTTTGTCGATTAGCAAAAGAATGGGGAGCCGAAAAATTTAATAAAATGCTTAAAATAGCTGCTGAGAAAGGAAATGAACGGCTATGTTATTTAGCGAAAGAATGGGGAGCTACAGATTTTGATGGAATGCTTCTTCAAGCTGCTGAAAAAGGTCATGAACAAATATGTCGTCTTGCAAAAGAATGGGGTGCTACAAAATTTAATGAAATGCTTTGGAGAGCTGCTGAAAATGGTTATGAACATATATGTCTCCTTGCTAAATCATGGGGAGAAATGATTCATATATGTGAGGGTTTTAATTGTAGATATAAATATCAATATTGTCAAAATCATTCCTATTGTTTTAATTATATGCTAATTCGCGCAGCTGAAGGAGGACATGAACATTTGTGTCGTTTTGCAAAAGAATGGGGAGCTACCGATTTTAATAATATGATTTATTGGGCTGCTAAAAGAGGTAATATCGATTTATGTTATTTAGCAAAAGAATGGGGCGCTACTGATTTTAATAAAATGCTGGAAGGAGCTTCTGAAATCGGTCATGAATATTTATGTTATTTAGCAAAAGAATGGGGAGCAAATAATTTTAATAAGATGCTTTATATTGCTGCTTTAAATAATCATATACATTTATGTATCTTAGCTAAAAAATGGGGAGCTAAATATTACTAATCTTCTTCCTTTTTTTTAATGCTGAAGTTATAAATAAAATATTCAATTCGTCATGACATATATTAAATAATATATTTTTTGCACTAAAATAACAAAGTTATGGTAAGAATGAATTAAACAAAAACTATTAAAAAATAAATAAAGATCTAAATTATTTAAAAAAAGATTTTAATTTACGTTTTTTTTGTGTATGTATAATATTTTTTTTACTTCTTTAATAAAGAAAGAAAATTAAGGTGAATAATAATTAAAGAAAAAAAAATGTCTAAAAGAGGAGAAATACATCTTATTATTGGACCTATGTATAGTGGAAAATGTTTAGCTGAAGATACAGAAATACTATTATATGATGGATCAGTCAAAAAAGTCCAAGATATTCAGGTTGGAGATTATCTTATGGGAAATGATTTTTCCCCGCGTAAAGTTCTAGGAACTTGTTGTGGTGAAGGAAAATTATATAAAATTGAACCTTATTCTAAAGTCGGAATACCATATATTGTGAATGAAGATCATATTCTTTCATTAAAATGTTATGAAAAAATAAAATATAGAAAAAAACAAAAACTTTCAGAAAGTAATGAAAAAAAAATAGAAGAAGGAGAAAAAAAAGAAGAAGAAGAATTTTTCAATGAAGATGATATTTTGAATATCTCTGTTGCTGAATATTATGAAAATCAGACCTATTTAAGTAATTATTTTGGAGGCTACTCAGTAATTGGTATTGATTTTCCTGAACGAGATTCAGACATTTCTGCTTATGTTTTTGCTCATTACCTTGTTTCTGATTATATAAAAAATGAAGACAAAATAAATTCAATTCCTAGATATTATATTAACAATTCCCGAGAAATTAGAATAAAATTTTTATCTGGAATTATAGATGCTCTAGTAAGAGATAATAGTTCTTTACAAAAAGTAGAACTCCAACAAGGATATAAAAACCGTTCAATACAACATTATCGTTGTTATTTCTTAAATAATTGTACTAAATTAAATGATTTTTCTATTTGTATTATTTTCAAGTTAATGATTCCGAATGTAGATAATGAAAGCTGTAATATGTTACTAGATATTATTAGATTATTTGCAAAATCTCTGGGTTTTGCTTTTTTCCATCATCGTCAAGTAGTTTTTAACAAAAAGAAATATGAGATTACCAGTCTCGAAATTCATTCTTTTAATGAAGATATAGTATTTTCATTTATGGACTATTCTAGATCTTTAGAAATTGAAGAAAATACTATTATTACTTCATGCGAAAAATTGCTTTTATTAGCCGATGCTTGTGAAATTTGTGAACCTTTAATTGTTACTCTACATTCAGAAAAAGGCAAATATTACGGCTTTGAACTTACTGGAAATCATCTTTTTCTTTTAAATGACTATACTGTTACTCATAATAGCTCTGAACTTATTCGATTAATTAAACGTTTTAATATCGCTAATAAAAAAACAGTAATAGTCAAATATAGTAAAGATACTCGTTACACAACTCAAGATGTTATTTCAACTCATGATAAACTAACTAAGGAAGCAGTTTCAGCTACTACTTTAACTGAAGCCATTGCTAAAATTAATAATGACCCAAAATATAAAGATTTTGAAGTTATTGCAATTGATGAAGGACAATTTTTTCCTGACCTTATTTCTGTTTCTGAAAATCTTGCCAATTCAGGAAAAATAGTTCTAATAGCTGCTCTTAATGGAAATTTTAAAAGAGAATCTTTCAAACCAATGCTTAATATTTATGCCATTGCTGATAATATTACTTACCTCTCAGCTATATGTCAAGATTGTGGACAAGAAGCTCATTATTCCAAAAGAATTACTGACGAACAAGAAGAAGAAGTAATTGGTGGTAGTGATAAATACAAAGCTGTTTGTCGTAATTGTTATTTTTCTTAAAATACAAAATAAAAAGATACTTTTTTTTATTTAATTTAATTAATTGGTTCAAAAACAAGAGAAAAACTATTACTATTACTATCGTCATCACTATTAATAGGTGAAGGTGATGGTGATGGTAGTGGTTGTGGTGGTGGTAGTGGTTGTGGTGGTGGTAGTGGTTGTGGTGGTGGTAGTGGTTGTGGTGGTGATTTTTGTTGTTGTTGATATTGATTTGAAGAAGGATAAGAAGTTGTTGTTTGAGGAAAAATATTGTAATGATATTGTTGTTCTTCTCGAGGTGAAGAAAATAAATTTAATGCTGTTACTGATTGAGAGAATGGAAAATTAATTACAGAAGAAGCAAAAGGATTGTCAAAAGGATTGTGTTTTTCAAGTAAAGAAGGAATTAGAGGGTTTTCCGGATCATATTCTTCTTCTTCTTTTTCATTAAATTTTTTAAGTGAAGAAACAATTAGAGGATTTTCAGGATCATATTCTTCTTCTTCTTCATTGAATTGTGATTGATACATTAATTCCAAATTCATATCTTGTATATCATTATATTCTTCTTCAGGATCATAAAGCTCATCTATATTATCTTTATTTTTTTCTTTGTTTTCATATTCTATTTGTTTATCAAGTTTGTGTTGATATTCAATTTTACTAATCGAATCTTTTAAATCTTTTTGTATAGATTTTTCAATAATATTAGTATCTATCTTTTTTCTTTCAAACTGAACAAATTTTTTGAAAAGATATTTTTCTTGTTCATCATTTTGTTGTGGAAATGATAAATTATTCATTAAAAGATTTGTATCAAGAAACACTTCAAAATTAGCTGAAGTTCCTAGTGGAGGGATTTTTCCTGTCATTACTGCTTCTGTTACTCCTGAAAGTGGATCTTTTTGCTCATATCTTGCCGACGACATAAAAGTTTCTACAGTTTCTTCAAATGATGCTTTGAGTAAAACTCCACTATTTGCTACTCGTTTCATCCCATGACGCGTTGCTCCCATATATTGTCCATATCGTGTTAGAACTTCTGCAATTAATGCAAAATGTCTATCATTAACATAAGTATTATCAAAACGAATAACTTGACGAGCTTCATCCTTAAGAACTCGAAGACCTGCTTCAATTCCAAAAACTTTAATGGTCTCATTAATATCATTTGTTCTTATTCGAGTAGGATCAACTTCTTCATAATTGAAAATTCCAGAAAGATTACTTCCTTTTGTCTCTACAATAAATTCTCCCGTTTTTGAATCTTTGTTCAAATAAGTTTTTTCAATATTCTTTAATCCATTAACATAAACAGAATATAAAATTTTTAGAAATTCAGTAACTAACATACGATCTTCACTCGGATAGCTATATTCATCTGTAGGAAGACGCATTCTAATCACACAAGGATTAAAAAATTCATCGGTATATTCTAAAAGCAGATCTCCACAATGAGCTTTAATTTTATCACATATGTATTCAATAGTTAAATTATATTCATATAATTTTTTAGGATCAAAAACAAGTCTAATCACATAAGAAGTCCATTTATCCATATTATTTTGAATATCTTGAAAAATATCTGAAGGAATCTCATAAAATTCTTTTAACCATTCTTTGTCTTCTTCTACTACTGTTTTGTCTATTTGAGGATCATAATAAATTTCTGATGATAAAAGAAAATCTTTAAGAATACGATATTCAATTTTTTTCATAAACTTTCTCACAAGTTCTTCATTATGAGCTAGTTCATTTTTAAGATAAATCACAAGGCTTGGATTACTTGTTTTTTTTGCAGCATTCACTATTTCTTTCATTCGTGGAACTCCTAAAGTTACATCTTTTCCTGAGACTCCTGCAAAATGAAAACTTTTCAGAGTCATTTGACTACAAGGTTCTCCAACCGATTGACCAGCAACTGTTCCTACTACTTCTCCTGGAGAGATAATTGAGCGAAAGAAAGATTTTTGAATTTGTTTCAGGATCCATGACCAGTTTTTTTTGCTTATTTTTTTGTGATAAGTAATATTTTTTGAACAAAGGAACCATCTTAGTTGAATAGATGCTGTTGATTCCCAATTTTCAGTAAATTTATTATAAAGTTCTTTCCATAATGATTCTTGAAGCTCAATCACATCTGAAACTACTTGAATAGGCGATACCACATCATCATCATTATCATTGTTTTTCTCAGAAAAAGGAAGATTGTCAAATAATCGCACAAAATTAAAAGGAAGTAAAGTATCAGAATATTCTAAAATTCGAGATATCGCGAAATCTTTTTTTAAACGATTTTCCTCTCTTTTAAGAAGATTAGTTGCATCATTTTTTACTATATCTTCATCCCATAAACATCTTGACTTAAATTCGTCATAATTCTTACATCGACAAATATATAATGGTTGATTTTCCAAGTATGTCGCATCCATAGAATCATCTCCATAAGCAAAAGAAACTATTTCATTCTTACTGTTTCTCACTGTTCCATCATATCTGACTATGCAATCTTCAGCTATTTTACAAAGACTTCGTTGCATATAACCTGTTTCAGAAGTTTTAATCGCCATATCTGTTAACGCTTCACGAGCAGCTTGAGCTTGGAAAAGATTTTCATAAACTGTAAGTCCCTTAATATAACTAGCCCAAATACAACCTCGAGCAGTAGAACTGACATCATATTTTTCAAAATGCGGAAGTGTACGATAAGTATAACCATAAGGAATACGTCCTCCTTCTATAGTTTGTTGACCTACTGTCCTTGTGATTTGTGAAGGATTTAAAGGCTTTCCTTTACTCCCAGCAGCAATAATTAAATAAAAATTATTTTTATATCCCATACTTTTCATTGTATCTTTAGTAATATAGTTTTTAGCGTCATTAAGAAGAGTATTGACTTTTCTTTCGAAATCTTGCTCACTCATTCCTATTCTTCTTAATCTTTGAATTTCTTTATCTGTTATATCTTTTACTTTTTCAACTTTTTCTTTAATTTCAGGAGGTTCTTTCATATCTGAAAGTCCAATAGTTACTGGATTTCTTTTCAAATATTCTTTAGCAAGAATTTGTACATCATTAATAAAGTTCACAGCAGTATCATATCCCCAATCAAGTGCTAACACATGAATCAAACTTCCATGACAATTCCCTAAAGATTTTTTACATAGAACACCACTTAACATTTCTCCATTTCTAATTACCACCTTAGTATCATCTGGATCAATAAACTCTATTTCATCTTTCAATAAAAGATTTTCTTTTTCATTTTCATTAATATAAGCCAGAGGTCTTAATATTTTCTTTTCCTCAGATTTTTCATGAAAAGACGAGTAACAATCATAATAAAGTTTAGGAAGTAACATGCCAAATAATTGTTTTCCGGTCCATAAAGGTTTAGGAAAGAGAATAGCTGGAGTAGGAAGTTGTCCAGTAAATGTACTTGTAAATGCTAGTGCTTGCATAGCTTCTTCTCGTGAAAAAAATTTGTCTTTCATAGTCATTACTCTCATTCCTAAAAGTGAATCTTGAACAATTCCCATTAAAGGTCTATTAGCTTGTGGAGTTAGTAAACAACGAGTAACTCTAATAAGTTCCATTGCTTCTGCTCTCGTCTCATAGGTTTGAGGAACATGTATATTCATTTCATCTCCATCAAAATCAGCATTATAAGGTGTAGTCACACTTAAATTCAGTCGAAAAGTTTTACCTGGCAGTATTCGAACTATATGTGCCATTACCGAATATCTATGCAAAGTAGGTTGACGATTGAAATAAACTACATCTCCATTACGAAGATGTCGATGAACTATCATATTTTCTTTTAACGTAAGTACTAAATTATTTATAATATTACCATTTTTATCCATACGAAGATCAATTTCTTCTCCGTTTTCCAATTCAACAAAGTTTGCTCCTCCTGTTTTATAAGGTCCTCTTAAGATAGTATGTTTTAATTCCTCTATGTTGAACTTCGTTACTCGTTCAGGAAAAGTTAAAATTCGAGAAACGGATTCAGGAATTCCAATCTCATCCAAACGCAAATTAGGATCAGGTGTAATCACTGTTCGAGATGTAAAATTAACTCGTTTACCCATGATATTTCCTCTAACTCGACCTTCTTTTCCTTTTAATCGTTCTTTCAAACATTTCCCTTTTTTATTATTCAGCCGTTTAGACACTGATTTTGGGAGTGAAGTACTATCAATATATGCATTCACATGAAACTGGAGCATAATTAATAAAATTGGAAGATCAGAAAGCGTATACTCTCTTCTTTTTCGTTTAGAATAAATCTTCCTTTTCTTAGATTGATCATTTTCTTCATATTTTTTTCTACCTTTATCCTCATTTTTATGAATAGACAGTATGTTTGAATTATCAATACTATCTAATAATTCTTTATTAAAATAAGACTTTTTTGATATTTCATTAAATAAGCGCTTTTCTTCTTCCTGTTGAAATTCACAATATTGTAGAATATTTGAATACTGATCTTTTTGTTGTTCAATTATTTCATTTTGATTTCGTTCAAGAATAGTACTAATTAGATTGTTTTGTCTAATAATTTCTATTAACTTATATGTTAAATAATCTTCTCCTCGAGTAGTCGGGTTTGCCATATTACTTGGTCTTACACATGGAGGAGGTACTGGAAGATATTTCCATATCATCCATTCAGGTCTGTTATTTTCTGAAAATCCCATTAATGCAAGATCTGCTGGATCAATTAATTGAAAAATAATCAAAACATCCTCAGCACTAACATATTTCTTTTTACCCGATCTTCCTTCCCGGGCTCTTGTTGGACGTTCAGCTTTATATTCAAAAAGAATTTTTGCATGATCTTCTACTTTAATAGAAGTAGGTAGCTTTGATAAACATCCTTCTGTTTCTTTAGGATTTTTACGATTTGGGTAATAACATTCTTTACGATCTTTACATGCTGCTATTAGTCTAAGAAATCTTTTACGATGATTTTTAATTCGTTTTATTTCTTTATATTCGAATGTATCTTTATCTATTCTTATTCGTCCACATTTTGGACAAACACATTTTAATATATTTGCTACTTCTCCAATAAAAATACAGTTAAAAACTGGTTTTGCCAATTCAATATGTCCAAAATGTCCTGGACATGTCATTAAATCTCCTTCACATGTTTCACATAAACCTTTTTCTAATACTCCCATTCGAGGATCAAATAACCCATTTCGTTGTGGCACTCCTTCTTCTTCAAAACAATTTGGTCTAAAAATTCTACACACAGAATTCTGAATTATTTCCTCATGAGAAAGAATAGAAAATGATAAACCTTTTAATAAACATGATCCTTTATATTTAAGTTCATTTCCATTATTTTTTTTAATAGTACTCTGTTCATTAACAATTTTTGATAAAAGAGATGATTCCATCATTTTTTTTCTATAAAAATTTCTTCTTTCTTTTTAATAATTTTATTTTTTTAATTAATTATCAACAAATATAAAGTAAATTTAAATATAAAAAATAACGTTAAAAATATAATATATTTTTTTTGCTTTTTTTCTAAATTCCTATTTCTTGTTTTTTTTTCTTTAACATAGATTTAAAAAAGTTATTTAATAAGAGTTGGAGAAAAAAAAAATGAATAGATATTATAATGACAATATCAGTGTTAATGATAGTGATACAGAAACTGAAACAGAAACAGAAACAGAAACTGAAAACGAAAATGAACTTGATGATGATGTTAAATTATTAATATCAATAAATACTAGAAAAAATTCAGAATTAGAAATATCTAAGAATAATACTAATTCTAATTCTATTTGTGATGATAATGAATTAGAATCGAAAACAACAAATTATGATGAGAATAATAATAGTAAAAAAAATAAAAGACAGTTGCCATTGACAGCAACACAAATATTAAAATTATTTTATTATACTCATTGGCAAGATCCTTATCCTGAACAGAGAGTCAAAGATCTTTTGTCTGAAATTACAAAATTATCACTTGTTCAAATTCAAAATTGGTTCGTTAATGCTCGTCGACGATATCTTTTACCTAAATCAGATACAGAAGCTAAAGAATATATATCTACTCATCTTGAACCTTTTTTCACTGATGAAACTAAAAAAATTATTGAAAATTATTCTTTGTTATTTAATTTAGATACTTCTGATTATTATAAATTTCTTTCATCATCTTCATCATTACACCATTCCACTACATTATTTTCACTACCACTACCACTGCCACTACCACAATCACCACAATCACCACAATCACCACCATCATCACCATTATCACAATCATCACCATCATCATTAATATTACCATTGTCATCAGAATCATTATCACAATCTAATAATACATCAACAACACAATTATCATCACATACTTCTTCGTCTTCATTTTCTTCATTACCAAAAACTATTAAAAAAAGAAAAAAAAATCGTCATCATAAGAGAGAAAAAAAACATTCATTCCTGATGAAAAAAAGAAAAAACATAAAAAATATAAGTTCAGATTTATCTCATCATAATGATAAACCTGAAAATCAACAAGAATCTAATATTAACACTAATTCGTTTATATCATCCTCTTCATTAAATATTATCTCTTATCATTATGAATACATAAATAGATTAAAGAAATCTCTAATATTTTTATTTCCTTTTTTTAATCAACAATTATTATCTCAATCTTTTCCTGAGCTACTCAATTACTATAGCAATTATTATAATCCCCAATTTTCTGATAGAAATACTTTATTTTCTTTAAGATCAATTCAACATCATCATCAGCAACAACAAAATCATCATCAATTATTAGATCCATGGGATTTGTATTTATTTTATTTATCTCAACCTATGTAACTTTTTTTTATTTTCTTTGTTATGTTGATTTTTTGCTTAATTTAAAATAAATTCTTTTTTTTAATTAAAAGAAATTATTTTATATAAAATAAATACTTAGAACAAAAAATTAAAAAAAAAAAAAAAAAAAAATAAAAAAAAAAATTAAAAAAAAAAAAAAAGAAAAAAAAATAATCGAAGAAAAAACAGAGAAAATGGAAAATGAAAAAACAAATAATCAAGAACTATTTAATCAAGTATTATTGCCTATAGAGATTATTGATCGTATTTTT
>Ga0256830_1001674_pt1 | contig 15413 bp, 10 predicted proteins | sample 128326metaG_FD_190537 | JGI IMG/M metagenome (GOLD analysis project Ga0256830, IMG submission 190537) | Hydrothermal vent microbial communities from Lau Basin, Pacific Ocean - 128-326 | ecosystem: Environmental > Aquatic > Marine > Hydrothermal vents | place: Pacific Ocean: Lau Basin | collected... | reverse complement strand
TGAAGCCCGCGATGGCCTTGTCGGCGAGGACGCGCGCGCCGCTGGCGAGCAGACTGATACTCTGCAACAGGTTGGCGGCCGCCATGGGCCACATGACGTTGAGCTGGAAGTTGCCCGACTGGCCGGCCACGGTGATGGCGCTGTCGTTGCCCATCACCTGGGCACAGATCTGGGCGACGGCCTCGGGAATGACGGGATTGACCTTGCCTGGCATGATGGAGGAGCCAGGCTGCAGGGCGGGCAGGGCGATCTCCCCCAGGCCGGCCTGGGGGCCGCTGTTCATCCAGCGCAGGTCATTGGCGATCTTCATGAGGGAGACGGCAAGCGCCTTCAGCTGGCCGCTCATTTCCACCACCGAGTCCTGGCTGGCAAGCCCCACAAAGGGGTTGTCCATGGCGCGGAAGGTCACCTGGGTGGTGCCGCTGAGTACCTCGCATACGCGCGGGCCAAAGTCGGGCAGGGTATTGATGCCGGTGCCGACGGCGGTGCCGCCGATGGGCAGCCTGCACAGGCGCGTCAGCGAGGCCTGGATGCGGTAGATGTTGTCACGGATCTGTTGCGCCCAGGCCGTCAGCTCCTGTCCCAGGGTGACGGGCATGGCATCCATCAGGTGGGTACGCCCGGTCTTCACCGTTTCGGCATGTTCCTCGGCGCGCGCATCGATGGTGGCGGCGAGGTGATTCAGCGCCGGCAGGAGTTGCTGGTTGATCTCCAGGCAGGCGGCCACGTGAATGGCCGAGGGAAACACATCGTTGGAGCTTTGCCCCATGTTGACATGGTCATTGGGATGGACGGCCTCGCCGGCATATCCGCTGGCCAGGTGGGCGATGACCTCGTTGGCGTTCATGTTGCTGGAGGTGCCCGAGCCGGTCTGGAAGACATCGACGGGAAACTGGTCGTCGTGCCGGCCGTCGGCGACTTCGTCGGCGGCCTTGATGATGGCGTTGGCACGGGCCTCGTCCAGCAGGCCCAGTACCCAGTTGACCGTGGCGCAGGCGCTCTTGATGCGGCCGAGGGCATGGATCAGGGGAGGCGGGAGGGTAAGGCCGCTGAGGGGGAAGTTTTCCACCGCGCGTTGGGTCTGGGCACCATAGAGGGCGTCGGCGGGGACGCGCAGTTCCCCCATGCTGTCTTTCTCGATGCGGTAGTCCTTAGCCGACATTACGTGTCTGTTGCTTGCCGTGTTCCCAGTGCCTGATGTTTTCTTCCACCACCCGCCAGTGTTCACCGTCTTCCTGTTCGAGGATGACGTCCTTGTTGATGATAACACAGGCCCCGGTGGCGGCAGTCATGGTTTCGTTGACGTTGAAGCGCACCCGGCGAAGGGTGATCTGGCGCATGGCCAGATCGTCGTAGCTCAACGAGGCAAGCAGTCCCCGGCGCAGCTCGTTGCGACGGCGCTGGTGCCAGCCATCGTAATCCACCACGCGGTCGCCCGGCAGGCCGTAGACCTGTACCTTGCGTGATACCAGCGCCATGTGGGCGGCAAGATCGCGGCGGGCGATACTCTCCGACATGGCGTTGAGCCAGTTACGAACGGCGATCTCGGACATGGTTTTTATCTGTCTCCCTGGGATACAGGCTGATGCAAAGTTGTTATCGGCGTCGGGCGCGGATTTTCCAGATCTGGAACCACGGGAGGTATATAAAAAGGAGAGCGGAAAATGGCCGGGACAGGCGCCAGGCCGGCCGAATCAATCATAACTTATTGTTTTCCTAGGTAAAAATGCAATAACGGACGCGTTTTTCTTGACCTGAGCGGGCAAAAGCCTGATCATACGCGGCTTCGCGGCGCTGTATGCTATCAGATCTGTGCCGTAAGCTGTTAATTTATAACAACTTACCATAAAGGACCCCCATGAACGACGCCGACAAAAAACGTCTGTTACGCGAGATGATCCTCTACCGCCGTTTCGAGGATCGCAGCTTCGAGGCCTACATGGAGCGCAAGATCGGCGGTTTCCTGCACCTCTATTCCGGCCAGGAAGCCGTGGCCACCGGCGTGCTGGAGATGGCCGTGGTGGGTCAGGGCAGGAAGAACGACTACGTCATCACCGGCTACCGCGATCACATCCACGCCATCAAGACGGGTACCGATCCGAAGGCCGTCATGGCCGAGCTGTACGGCAAGGAGACCGGCTGCTCGAAGGGCCGCGGCGGCTCCATGCACATCTTCGATGCCAGCCAGAACTTCATGGGCGGTTACGCCCTCGTCGGCCAGCCCTTCCCGCTGGCCGCCGGGCTGGCCATGGGCGCCAAGCACCAGAAGACCGGCCAGATCGCCATCTGCTTCCTCGGTGACGGGGCCAACAACCAGGGCACCTTCCACGAGACCATGAACATGGCCTCCATCTGGAACCTGCCGGTCCTGTTCGTCTGCGAGAACAACCAGTACGCCATCGGTACGCGCATCGACCGCTCCACCGCCGTCACCGATCAGTACAAGCGCGTCGAGGCCTACGCCATGAAGTCCAGCCAGCACGACGGCATGGACATCGATATCGTCATGGCGGCAGCAAGGGATGCCATCGACTACGTGCGCAAGGAGAGCAAGCCCTACTTTATCGAGTTCATGACCTACCGCTTCCGCGGACATTCCATGTCCGACGCCAAGGGCTACCGTACCAGGGAAGAAGAGGCCGAGTGGGAGAAGCGCGACCCCATCAAGATCTACAGCCGCCGGCTCGTCGAGCAAGGCATCATCACCCCGGAAGACATCAAGGCGATGGAAAAGGAAGTGGATGACTACATCGAGAACGAGGTCATCAAGTTCGCCGAAGAGAGCCCCGAGCCGAAGGTCGAGGAACTGACCAGGTACGTGCTGGACGACAACCCCGATCCCCGCTGGATCGGTCCGTTGCAGCAATAAGAATTCTACAGAGGAACCAACATGGCAGAGACCGCGTACTGGGAAGCGATCCGTCGCGCCCATGATGAAGAAATGGCCAACGATGAGCTGGTGATCGCCATGGGCGAGGACATCGGCGTGGCCGGTGGTACCTACAAGGCGACCCTGGGCCTGTACGACAAGTATGGCGAGGAGCGCGTCATCGACACGCCCATTTCCGAGAACTCCTATACCGGTATCGGCATCGGCGCTTCCATGACCGGAATGCGTCCCATCATCGAGATCATGTCCATCAACTTCGCCCTGCTGGCGCTGGATACCCTGATCAACGCCGCGGCCAAGATCCGCTACATGTCCGGTGGCCAGATCGCCTGCCCCATCGTCATGCGGACCCCCGGCGGCACCGCGCACCAGCTGGCCGCGCAGCACTCGGCGCGCCTGGCACGCATGTTCATGTCCACGTCCGGCCTGCGCGTGGTCACGCCGCGCGGTCCACTGGATGCCTACGGCATGCTCAAGTCCGCCGTGCGTTGCAATGACCCGGTGATCATCATCGAGCATGAACAGATGTACAACCTCAAGGAAGACATCCCCGACGAGGAATTCTTCCGTCCGCTGGAGGGTGCCGAGGTGGTGCGCGAGGGCAGCGACATCACCCTCATCGGGTACAACTTCAGCGTGCACCTGTGTCTCCAGGCGGCGAAGCGCCTCGAAGGCGATGGCATCAGCGCCGAGGTCATCGACCTGCGCGCCCTCAAGCCCATCGATCGCGAGACCATCCGTCGCTCGGTGGAGAAGACCCACCATGTCGTTGTCGCCGAGGAAGACGAGGCCCCCGTCGGCGTCGGCGCGGAAATCATCACCGGCATCATCGAGGACTGTTTCTTCGCGCTGGATTCCCAGCCGGTGCGCGTGCATGCCGCCGACGTGCCCGTGCCCTACAACGCGACGCTGGAGAAGGCCGCCATCCCGGATGCCAACGACGTCTACCAGGGTGCCCTCAAGGCGCTGGGCAAGATTTAAGTTGCGAGTTGCGAGGGACGAGGCAAACCCCGTCCAAGGTCATGTTCCTGAATAACAACCGCAGTAGCACTGCGAGGGTTCGTCGGAGACGGCAAAACGAAACCCCCGCTACTCGCTACTCGAAACCAGAAACTTTTTTATGAGCGATCCTTATTTAATCAAGATGCCCAAGCTCTCCGACACCATGGAGGAGGGCACCATCGTCACCTGGGAAAAGAATGTCGGTGACAAGGTGGAGCGTGGCGATATCGTGGCAACCATCGAGACCGACAAGGCCATCATGGATCTGGAGGTCTTCCGCGAAGGTTACCTCTCCGGTCCCATTCTGCCGGTGGACAGCGTCGTGCCGGTAGGCGAGGTCATCGGCCGCCTGGTGGCAAGTCCCGAGGAGGTCATCGATGCCGAGGGTGAGGCCGCCCCTGCCGCGGCCGATGCCGGTGAAGCCGCCAGCGCCGAGAATGGCGCCAGGGCCGGGGAGAACGGGGATGCCGCCGCCGACGAGGACGTGCCCGCTGGCGCCCATGCCATCAAGATGCCCAAGCTCTCCGACACCATGGAAGAAGGTGTCATCGTCTCCTGGGAGAAGAACATCGGCGACAGGATCGAGCGCGGTGACGTGGTTGCCCAGGTGGAGACCGACAAGGCCATCATGGACGTGGAGATCTTTCGCGAGGGCTATCTCTCCGGCCCCATGGCCGAGGCGGACAGTACCGTACCCGTGGGCGAGCCCATCGCCTGGCTCGTTCCCGAGGCCGGGCAGGTGGTGGACAGGCGCAAGGCCGTCAGTGGCGGCGGCGCGAAGAAGGCCGACAGCACGCCGGTGAAATCCGAGCCGGCCGGCACCGCCAAGCCCAAGACCCGTATCCCGGCGCAGCCTTCGGGTGCGACGCCCGCGCCACGGCCGCGCAACACCGCGGCCACGCCCTACGCGCGGCAACTCGCCGGCGCCCACGGTATCGATCTCAACAGCATTTCCGGTACCGGCCCCGGCGGCGTCATCGTCGCCGCCGACGTGCTCAATGCCGACGTGCAGAAGACCGCCACCAGGCGGATCTTCCAGGTGCCGGGCGAAGGCCGCCCCATGACGGCGATGGAAAAGGCCGTGGCGCACAACATGGAATATTCCCTTTCCATGCCGCTGTTCCGCGTTACCGTCAACGTCGATCCCGCCAGTCTCAAGGCGGCCTCGAAGAAGAAGGGTTTTTCCCTCACCGTGACGCTGGCCAAGGCCGCGGCACTGGCCATCGCGCGCCACCCGCGCGTCAACGCCGTCTATCAGCACGAAGACCGTATCGTCGAGCGCGAGCAGGTGGACATCGGCCTCGCCGTGGAGACCGAGGGCATGGGCCTGGTGGTGCCGGTTCTGCGTGACGTGGTCAACCGCGACCTGCCACAGTTGGTGGCCGACTGGAAGGACCTCGTGGATCGCGCCCGCGCGCGCCGCCTCAAGCCCGACGAGTATTCCAACCCCACCTTCACCATCTCCAACATGGGCATGCTGGGCGTGGCCCTGTTCGACGCCATCCCCTCGCCGGGCACCTCGGCCATTTTCGCCATCTCGACCCTCGGCCCCAACGGCATGCCGGTGACGGTGACCGCCGATCACCGCATCGTCAACGGCGCCGATGCCGCCAAGTTCCTCAACACCTTCAAGGAGCTGGTGGAGAATCCCACCTGGCTGGATGCCGCCGCCACACCCGTGGCCAGCGAACCGGCATCCTCCGGCTTCCGGATCCCGGCCGGTGACTGGGACTACGACGTGGTGGTCATCGGTGGCGGTCCCGGCGGCGAGGACTGCGCGCGGGATCTCGTCGGCGCGGGCCTCAAGGTGGCCATGATCAACGACTCGCCCTTTCCGGGTGGAGAATGCCTGTGGCGCGGCTGCATCCCCTCCAAGGCCTGGCGCGCGGCGGCGGATCGCATGCGCGACCGCGCCCACGACGGGCTGCTGGGCGTCAAGGGCACCGGCAAGCCGAGCCTGGACTGGAAGAAACTGGAGGCCCACCGCCGCGGCGTGTTGGAAGAGCGCGGCAAGATGGCGCTCAACACCGACAAGGGTGTGAAGATCGATGTCATCCAGGGCTTCGCGCGCTTCGAAGACGATCACAGCGTGTCGGTGGACAGCGGCGGCAACCAGAAGGATCCACACACCCGGCCGGTACCCGGTGACGGCAAGAAGACCCGCAGGATCACTTTCGGTGCCGCGGTCATCGCCACCGGCGCGCCGCCCTTCGTGCCACCCATTCCCGGCGCGCAGGAGGGACTGGCGTCCGGCGGCGTGCTGACTTCGGATACCGTGTGGGGTCTCAAGGAGGCGCCGAAGCGTCTCGGTGTCATCGGCGGCGGCGCCATCGGCGTGGAGATGGCGCAGATCTTCCAGGACTTCGGCGCCAAAGTGACCCTCATCGAAGGCCAGGATCGCATCCTCGCCGAAGTGGAACCGGAAGTGGCGAAGCAGCTCACCGAGGTGCTCAATGCCGATCCGCGACTTAAGATCGAAACCGGCGCGAAGGTCACCGGCATCAAGGGTGAACCCGGCGCCATGAAGCTGAGCTTCGAGGATGCCGAGGGCAAGAAGCGCAGCCTTAGCTGCGACTACGTCATCATGGCCACCGGCAAGCGCCCGGTGCTCGAACCCCTGCAACTGGACAAGGCCGGTGTTGCGGTGGAGGACGGCGTCATCCGGGCCGACAATCGCTGTCGCACCTCGGTGCCGCACATCTTCGCCGTGGGTGACGTCATCGGCGGCCTGATGCTGGCGCACACCGCCGGGCAGCAGGGCCGCGTGGCGGCACACATCATCAGCGGCGAGGATATGGTCTATGACCAGAACAAGGACTCCGGGGTGATCTTCACGCGCCCCGAGGCGGCCTTCGTGGGCCTGTCCGTGGCCCAGGCGAAGGAACAGGGCATCGACGCGGTGGAGGTGAAGGTGCCCATGAGCATCGACGCCAAGGCCATGATCAACGGCGAGACCCACGGCCTCATCAAGATCGTCGCCGACAAGGAAAGCCGCCGCATCGTCGGCGTGCACCTGCTGGCCGATCATGCCGATACTCTCATCGGCGAGGCGGTGATGATGGTCGCCGGCGACATGACCCTGGACCAGGTGGCCCAGGCCATTCATCCCCATCCCACCCAGACCGAACTCTTCGGCGAACTGGCCCGCCGCCTGCTCTCACGCCTCAAGCGCAGCGCGCGGAAGAAAAAGTAGCGAGTGACGAGAACGGCCAGGTTTTTTTCTACGGTTGACTCGCCGCCCCGTCGTCGAGGCCTCCGGCTTCCAGCCCTGCGTGAGTCAGCCTTCGCCCCCGAACGGCGGTACGGCGAGTCAGGGGCGAATGGCGAGGAAGGGTTCCCCTCAAGACCAGAGACAACCGTCATTCCGGGGGGCGCCGAGTGACGCGAGGCGGCAGCCCGGAATCCAGTGCCACGGATCCATCGCTGGATTTCGGGTCTGCGCCATGCGCCGCATGGCTCCGCCCGAAATGACAAAGCACCTTCAGCACTTTGCGATTCTTCGCGTCCTTTGCGGTTAGCATTTCATCACACGGATGCAGGCCACAGGCCGGAATCCGGGGAGGGCCCGCAAGGCATAACGGCGGTATCAGGTTCCGCGGCCTGCGTAGAGCACGAACCAGGCGGCAGTGGCGAGATAGGCGAAGGTGTATCCCAGCTGCGGCAAGAGTTCGATGAGTATATCGGGGTTGACCGGCAGGTTCCCGAAAAATACGATCCTTCCCAGGTTCATCAGGTGGAGCACCGCCGCGATGACCCAACCGACGGCGGCAACAAGACTTAGTGGTTTCATGTTTTCCTTCCTTCCATCATCCTTGTCTCAGTGCAGGCTGTTGCCGGTGCTCGCGAAGTGGACGAAGAACCAGGCCGCGAGGGTGGCATCGACCAGCATGTACATGGGCGAATAGAAGCTGGAGATTTCCAGGTCGATGAGGGAGATGTTGCCGGCCGCCAGGTCGTTGGCGAAAACGGCGATTTCAAAAAAGCAGGCGATCAGCATGATGATGCCGGCGATCAGGCTCATGACTTTCATTGTTTTCCTCCTTGTGTAAGTCATTGATAATAATAACGAACTCTGACAGGCAACGCATCCCCGCTGAAGCGGGGCGGGTCCCCTTCGGGATGCCGCCGGCTCTCAAGTCAGGGCGCCGGCGGCCGAAGATAAGGGTATGGAACGATATCTCCCCCGGCTTCTGATCCTCGTCCTGCTGCTGGCCGGCCTGCCCGGCCTGGCCGCTGCCATCCAGCAGCGCTACGAGACGCCGTTGATCCACGCCCGCTGGAGCGTGCAGCAGGCCCCGCTGGCCTGTTCGCTGGAACACCGCATCCCCCGTTTCGGCGTGGCGCGTTTCTACCAGAGCGTCGATGAGCCGCTGGCCTTCGTCATCGACGGCGAGTATCCCCTGCCGGACGACAGCGAGGCCCGGGTGGAGCTGGTGCCGGTGAAGTGGCAGCATGCCCGGGTGGCCGAGGAACTGGGACAGTTCAGCACCGACGGTGAACACGCCCTGAAACTGGAGGGCGACTATGCCCGCACCCTGCTGGTGGGTCTGGAGAGTGGCATGGTGCCGTCGGTGAGCTGGGGCAGCGCGGCGCAGCCCCGCCAGGTACAGGTGACCATGAACGTGTTGTTCTTCCGCCAGGCCCTGCAGGAGTTCGATGCCTGCCTGGCGAGACTGCCGCGCGCCGGTTTCGAGGCCCTGCGGCACAGTGAATTCTTCTACGGCACCAACGAGCGGGCGCTCGGTCGCGCCGCGCGCGAGCGCCTGCAACGCATCGCCTTCTACCTCAAGCACAACCCCGAGGTGGAGTACGTGGAGATCCTCGGTTACGCCGACGACCGCGGCAGCCGCCGCTACAATCGCGCCCTGTCCCGGGAGCGCGCCCTGACGGTGAAGAAGTTCCTGCAACAGCAGGGCGTGGATGCCGGCCGCCTGCGGGTCAGGGCCATGGGCACGGTCAGGCAGCCCGGCCGACGCGCCCGCCGCGTGGAGATCACCCTCTACCGCAGGTAGGGCCACGGCGCCCACCCGGCATCTCCTGCCGGTTTTCCCCGGTATTCACCCCTGTTTCTGCCCCGCGGGTGGTTTATAATCGCGCCCTGAGTCAATCCGGGTCGCGCGGCGGGCCGCGCGTATCGTTCCAGAGACGGGGAAGTGCAATGAGCAAAATCAAGAAGGTGGTGCTGGCCTATTCCGGCGGCCTGGATACCTCCATCATCCTGCGCTGGCTGACCGAGACCTACGGCTGCGAGGTGGTGACCTTCACCGCCGACATCGGCCAGGGCGAGGAAGTGGAGCCCGCGCGCGCCAAGGCCGAGGCCATGGGCGTGAAGGAGATCTATATCGAGGACCTGCGCGAGGAATTCGCCCGTGACTACGTCTTCCCCATGATGCGCGCCAACACGATCTACGAGGGCGAGTACCTGCTCGGCACCTCCATTGCCCGCCCCCTGATTGCAAAGCGCCTCGTGGAGATCGCCAACGAGACCGGCGCCGACGCCATCAGCCACGGCGCCACCGGCAAGGGCAACGACCAGGTGCGTTTCGAACTGGGCGCCTACGCCCTGCGCCCGGACATCCACATCATCGCGCCGTGGCGCGAGTGGGACCTCAACTCCCGCGAGAAGCTCATGGCCTACGCCCAGCAGCACGGCATCCCGGTGGACTTCAACAAGGGCAGGAAGTCGCCGTACTCCATGGACGCCAATTCCCTGCACATCTCCTACGAGGGCGGCATCCTCGAGGATCCCTGGGCCGAGCCCGAGGAAGACATGTGGCGCTGGACGGTGGCGCCGGAGAAGGCGCCGGATACGCCCACCTATATCGAACTGACTTTCGAGAAGGGCGACATCACCGCCATCGACGGCAAGGCCTGCTCACCGGCCACCGTCATGGAGACCCTCAACAGGCTGGGCGGCGAGAACGGCATCGGCCGCGACGACATCGTCGAGAACCGTTACGTGGGCATGAAATCCCGCGGCTGTTACGAGACTCCCGGCGGCACCATCATGCTCAAGGCCCACCGCGCCATGGAATCCCTCACCCTGGATCGCGAGGTGGCGCACCTCAAGGACGAACTCATGCCGCGCTATGCCAGCCTGATCTACAACGGCTACTGGTGGTCCCCCGAGCGCCGCATGATGCAGGAAATGATCGACGCCAGCCAGGAAACCGTCAACGGCGTGGTGCGCCTCAAGCTCTACAAGGGCAACGTCGTCGTCGTCGGGCGCAAGTCCGACACCGACTCCCTGTTCGACGAGCGCATCGCCACCTTCGAGGAAGACGAAGGCGCCTACGATCAGAAAGACGCCGAAGGCTTCATCAAGCTCAATGCCCTGCGGCTGCGCATCGGCGCGCGCAAGAGAAAAAGTAGCGAGTGACGAGTTTCGAGGACCGAGGAACTTATCGCTGGATTTCGCTTCACCCAGGCTACCTGCGGCAGACATAACAATCCCCTCGCCCCAGGGCGGTACAGGGGGCGGGGATCAAATCCTCAACCCTCGCCACTTGAACCTCGAAACGGGTTTCCCGGATCCCGCTGCGCTTCATCCGCGCTATACGTTACGGGTTTCCCCCTCTCCCCCCAATGGGGGGAGAGGGCAGGGGTGAGGGGGGTGTTCCTCGTCACTCACCACTCCAACCTCGATACTGGTCCCTCCGTGTCCCCTGTGGTTGACAGGGATCTTCAGCCAGCCCCCGCGCGCAGTTCCCGCGCCGCTTCCACCATGGTTTTCAGGGCCGCTTCCACTTCCGGCCACTGGCGGGTCTTGAGGCCGCAGTCGGGGTTGACCCACAGGCGTTCGGCGTCCACGCGTTGCGCGGCCTTCTTCATCAGGCCGACGATGTGTTCCCGCGTGGGGATGTTGGGCGAATGGATGTCGTACACGCCGGGGCCGATCTCGTTGGGGTAGCGGAAGTCCTCGAAGACGTCCAGCAGTTCCATGTTGGAACGCGAGGTCTCGATGGTGATGACGTCCGCGTCCATGTCGGCGATGGCGGCGATGATGTCGTTGAACTCCGAGTAACACATGTGGGTGTGGATCTGGGTCTCGTCGGCCACGCCGGAGGCGGTGAGCCGGAAGGCGCGCACCGCCCAGTCGAGATAGTGCTGCCAGTCGCGCCGACGCAGGGGCAGGCGCTCGCGCAGGGCGGCCTCGTCGATCTGGATGATGCGGATCCCGGCGGCCTCCAGATCCGCCACCTCGTCGCGCAGGGCAAGCGCGATCTGCATGGCGGTGTCGGCGCGTGGCTGGTCGTCGCGCACGAAGGACCAGTTGAGGATGGTCACCGGGCCGGTGAGCATGGCCTTCATGGGCCGCTCGGTGCAGGACTGGGCGTAGCTGATCCATTCCACGGTCATGGGTCGCGGACGGCTGACGTCGCCGTAGATGATGGGCGGCTTGACGCAACGCGAGCCGTAGGACTGCACCCAGCCGTTGCGCGTGAAGGCGAAGCCGTCCAGTTGCTCGCCGAAGTACTCCACCATGTCGTTGCGTTCCGGCTCGCCGTGCACAAGTACGTCCAGCCCCAGTTCTTCCTGCTTGCGTACCACGCGCTGGATCTCATTGCGCATGGCCTGCACGTAGTCGGCCTCGGCCAGCCTGCCCTGGCGGTAGTCGCGGCGCAGTTCGCGGATGCGTCGCGTCTGCGGGAAGGAACCGATGGTGGTGGTGGGGAAGGGCGGCAGTTTCAGCCAGCGGCGCTGTTTCTCGCGGCGCGCGGCATAGGGGCTGCGGCGTTTTAGCATGTCCTCGCCGACGCTGGCGAGGCGCGCCTGTACTGCCGGTCTGTGGATCCGCGTGGAGGCGCGCCTTGACGAGACGGCCGCGCGGGCGGCGGCCAGCGCCGGCGCAACGCTCGGGTCATCCGCGCCCCTGTCCATGGCATCGCGAAGAATGGCCAGTTCGTCGAGCTTCTGCGTCGCGAAGGCCAGCCAGTCTCGCAGTTCCGTGTCCAGTTCGGTTTCCTCCGCGAGATCCACCGGTACGTGCAGCAGGGAACAGGAGGGCGCCAGCCACAGCTCATGCGCGTCCTGGCGGCGGGCCCTGTCCACCAGCGCGAGACAGTGATCCAGATCGGCTCGCCAGACGTTGCGGCCGTCGATGATCCCCAGGGAAATGACCTTGTAGCTGGGGGCGTGATCCAGCACGCTGACCAGTTGCTGCTCGCCGCGCACCAGGTCGATGTGCAGACCGGCCACCGGCAGGGTGGCGGCGAGGTGCAGGTTGTCGCCCAGCTCGCCGAAGTAGGTAGCCAGCAGCACTTGCAGGTCGCGGCGCTGGAGGCGGTTATAGGCGGTCTCAAAGGCGCTCTGCCAGGCGCGGGGCAGATCCAGCACGAGGATGGGCTCGTCCACCTGGACCCACTGCACGCCCTTCTCGGCAAGGCGACCGAGGATCTCGCCATAGACGACGAGCAGATCATCGAGCAGGTCCAGGCGGTCGAAGTCGCCGGCGGGATCGCGCAGCTTGGCCAGCCACAGCCAGGTGAGGGGGCCGAGGATCACCGGCCGGGCGTCGATGCCCAGTGCGAGGGCCTCGTCCACCTCGGCAAACAGTTTGTTGCTGCTGATCTTGAAGACCTGGTCGCGCCGCAGTTCGGGGACGATGTAGTGGTAATTGGTGTCGAACCACTTGGTCATCTCGCAGGCGTCCACGGGTCTTTCTCCCGTCTCGCCGGCCCGGGCGCGACCGCGCGCCATGCGGAACAGGGTGTCCAGATCCACCTCGCCGCCGTCCCAGTCGAAGCGCGGCGGTACCACGCCCAGCAGGCAGCTCATGTCCAGCACCTGGTCGTACCAGGAAAAGTCGCCCACCGGAATGTGATCCAGCCCGGCGTCCCGTTGCAGTTGCCAGTGGCGCCGGCGCAGATCGCGCCCCACGGCCTCCAGGCCCGCGGCATCCAGCTCGCCGGCCCAGTACGCCTCCACGGCGCGTTTCAGTTCGCGGTGCCTGCCGATGCGGGGGAAGCCGAGGTTGTGAATGCGGGTCATGGGGATCTCTCTCCGTGGGTCGGGTGAACTTGCGCGGAGTATGGGGCAGGTCTAAAATCAAGACAATTTCATAATAATCATCAAAATAATGAAATAAATTCATTATGTATCTCGAGCTTCGCCACCTGCGCAGTCTCCAGGCCATCCACCAGACCGGCAGCCTGGCCCGCGCCGCCGAGCGCCTGTGCCTCACCCAGTCCGCCCTGTCCCACCAGATCAAGGCCCTGGAGCGCCACTTCGAGCTGCCCCTCTACCATCGTCGCCACCGGCCCCTGCGCCTGACGGCGGCGGGCGAGGAACTGCTGGCGCTGGCGGAACGCCTCCTGCCCGAGGTGGCGGCGGCGGAGCAGCGCCTGCGGCGCGTGGCCGAGGGCGACAGTGGCCGCTTGCACATCACCATCGAGTGCCACTCCTGCTTCGAGTGGCTCATTCCCACCCTGGATCGCTACCGCGGCCAGTGGCCCGAGGTGGAGGTGGATATCCGCCTCGGTACCCATTTCGATCCCCTGCCGGCGCTCTCGCGGGGGGACATCGATCTGGTGATCAGCTCCGACCGCGTGGCCCTGCCCGACATCGCCTTCGCCCCCCTGTTCGACTACGAGGCGGTGGCGGTGCTGGCCCGGGATCACCCCCTCACCGCGCGGGCGCGCGTGCGGCCGGAGGACTTCCGCGAGGAGATCCTCATCACCTACCCCGTGGCGGAGGAACGCCTGGACGTGTTTACCCGCTTCCTCGCGCCGGCCGGGGTGCGTCCGACGGCGGTGCGCCGGTCGGAACTCACCGCCATGATCCTGCAACTGGTGGCCAGCCGCCGGGGGATCGCCGTGCTGCCGGACTGGGTGGTGGAGGACTACCTGGCCCGGGAGTACGTCAGCGCGCGGCCGCTGGCGGCGGCCGGGGAGACGGGCGAGCCGGGTCTGCGGGGGACGGTGTACGCCGCGGTGCGCGCCGCCGAGGCCGAGCGGGCCAGCGTGGCGGGTTTCATCGCCCTGGCGCGGGAGGCCCTGGCCCTGCGCAGGCCGTCACAGTCCTGACACGGCCCCCGGGGCGGGGGCAAAAAAACACTTGTCAGGACTTCGATTACTTTATATTGTGTTGTTCAGGTTCAGCACCACTACATTTTGTGGTCTGAGCTTCAGGGGAATCCGGTGCGAATCCGGAACTGTCGCGCAACGGTGATAGGGCGTCCTCCCGGGCCCCTTAGTCCGAACACCTGCCAGGCGTGACCGGCGGCCCGCCGCCCGTCACGGAACACCCGAGTCTCGCGTCAAGGTTCCGGGTGAAAGCACTGCCGAGTCACGCCCAGCGGGCGGACCGCCGTCCTTTCCCCCTGCCGTCCACGCGAGCCACCGTACAAGGACATGCACAGGGGGAGCCCATGCCGCAACAGGACAACGACGCCACCACCATTCTCGCCACCACGCCGCCGCCCGGGGTGCTCGCCGCCGCGCCGCCGGAGACGGATCCCCATGCCGCGCGCGGCTTCCAGGTCATCCGCCGCAACGGCAAGCTGACGCCTTTCGATCGCAGCAAGATCGTCGTCGCCATGACCAAGGCCTTCCTCGCCGTGGAGGGCGGCACGGCGGCGGCCTCCAACCGCGTGCACGAGCGAGTGGACCGGCTCACCGAGGAGGTGGTGGCGGCCCTGTTCCGACGCCTGCCCGACGGCGCCAGCGTGCATATCGAGGACATCCAGGATCAGGTGGAACTGGCCCTGATGCGCAACGGCGAGCACCGCGTCGCCCGCGCCTACGTGCTCTACCGCGAGCAGCACGCCCGCGAGCGCGCCGCCCGGCAGACCGGCTCGGAAGAAGGGCGGCCGGTGCCCGAGGTGCGCATCGTGCTGGCCGACGGCACGCGCCAGCCGCTCAACGACCGGCGCCTGCGCGCCATCATCGAGGAGGCCGTGGCGGGACTCGAGGACGTGGACGCGGAACGGGTCTTCGAACACACCCTGCGCGGCGTCTTCGACGGCATGAGCGAAGAAGATCTGTACGCCGCGCTGGTCATGAGCGCGCGCAGCCTCATCGACCGCGAGCCCAACTACAGTCAGGTGTCGGCGCGCCTGCTGCTGGATTCCCTGCGCCGCGAGGCCCTGAGCACCGTCTACGGCCAGCCGCAGGAGGCCACCCAGGCGGAGATGGCGACGCGCTACGGCGACTATTTCCGCGATTACCTGCGCTACGCCGTGGAACACGAACTGCTGGACGGAGAGCTGACGCGCTACGATCTGGATCGCCTGGCGGCGGCCATCCTGCCGGAGCGCGACCAGCAGTTCACCTACCTCGGCCTGCAGACGCTCTATGATCGCTATTTCCTGCACCACGAGGATCGCCGCTTCGAGCTGCCCCAGGCCTTCTTCATGCGCGTGGCCATGGGGCTGGCCATCAACGAAGTGGATCGCGAGGACCGTGCCATCGAGTTCTACCGCCTGTTGTCCTCCTTCGACTTCATGAGTTCCACGCCCACCCTGTTCAACTCGGGGACCCTGCGCCCGCAGTTGTCGTCCTGTTACCTCACCACTATCGCC
>Ga0256830_1001673_pt1 | contig 15420 bp, 17 predicted proteins | sample 128326metaG_FD_190537 | JGI IMG/M metagenome (GOLD analysis project Ga0256830, IMG submission 190537) | Hydrothermal vent microbial communities from Lau Basin, Pacific Ocean - 128-326 | ecosystem: Environmental > Aquatic > Marine > Hydrothermal vents | place: Pacific Ocean: Lau Basin | collected... | reverse complement strand
GTAAACCCCGGGTGGCGCAGGTTTTACAGGAAAATCGTCACCTGTTGCCAACATCAGGTGATGCGCTGGATCTGGCCTGTGGCCTGGGTGCCAATGCGCTGCTGCTGGCTCAGGCGGGTTTGGCTGTGCAAGCCTGGGATTTATCATCGGTGGCGATTAATGCGCTGCGGTCGCGCGCTGCGGCAGAATGGTTGCAGGTACAGGCTGCCGTGCGTGATGTGGGCGAACAACCACCAATGCCAGCATCATTTGATGTGATTGTAGTCAGCTATTTTTTGCAACGGGCTTTGGCTCCGGCGTTGTGTGCCGCATTGCGGCCAGGTGGTTTGTTATTTTATCAGACATTTGTAAAAGACAAGGTGTATCAACAAGGACCGACGAATCCTGATTTTTTATTGACCGAAAATGAATTGCTGACAATGTTTGCACCGCTTCGACTGCGGGTGTATCACGAAGCTGGGACCCTAGGCGACATTACGCAGGGGCTGCGTAATGAAGCGCTGTTCGTTGGACAAAAAGTCGAAGAAGGATAAATCCCTGGCGCTTTTAGCGCGCTGTCTGATTTTCACCTTTGGTGGATTCCCAGTGCAAGATGCCTTCCACAGCATCTTCGGTCAGCTGCGGGGTGATGTGGGTGATAAACGCATAAACATAGTTGCGTAAGTGGCGACCACGATGCACGCACACACAACTGGTGCTGGGGCGGAACAGGTGACCAGCGGGCATTACAGCGAGATTGTTGTCTTCGTTATTATCCAGTGCGGTTTCGGCAATCAGGCCCACTCCCAGCCCCAGTCGGACATATTTTTTGATGATGTCAGAGTCCAGTGCGGTGAGCGCAATGTTGGTGAGCAGGCCTTCGTCAGTAAAAGCCTGGTTGATGGCAGCCCGACCAGCGACTTCGTGGTCGTAGGTAATCAACGGGTATTTTGCCAGTGCGGACAACGTCAACTCGGGCTCTTGGGTCAACGGGTGTCCCGGAGGAGTGATGGCCGATAAACTCCATTCCCGATAGGGCAGCATCACCAGCTCTTTAGGCATGTTTTTACTGGCAGTGGTCACGGCTACATCGGCCGTGCGACTGAGCAGCATGTCATAAATTTGTTGTGTATTCCCCTGATGGATACGCAGTTTTACATCGGGGTAAATCTCGGTGAATTTGGCGATAACTTTCGGCAGGGCGTGATAGGCCTGGGTGTGCGTGGTGGCAATAGATAATGTGCCTTTGGTGTCATCGTTTACCTGCTGAGCAACTTGGCGGATATTTTCAGCTTCGGTAAGAATACGTTCGGCCATGGTGATGATGCTTTCACCCGCCTGGGTGACACCAGTCAGTCGTTTGCCGTGACGCTCAAAAATCTGTGTATTTAATTCTTCTTCGAGCAGGCGAATCTGGGTGCTGATGCCTGATTGGGCAGTGAACAGACGTTCGGCCGCCGTGGTGACATTTAATCCCCGTCTGGCAACTTCACAGATATACCGTAGTTGTTGCAGTTTCACCGCAAGCACCCCTTATATTGATATAAGATAAAATTACACCCTGTTATATTTTTATAGAATTTCAAGTCTGACCCACATTTTTACCATAAAAATACACCAATGAGCATCTAAATATTGATAAATATTTCAAAATCATCAAAAAAGAATTGCAAGGTGATCTTTATCACACTTTTCGATCTACAGGGTTCAGCATGTCGGGTGGCGGCCGTAAATATGCTCGACCACCGCAGCACAAGACAAGCAGTAAACATTCATCTCAACATTTAACCGGATAGCAGGAGAGCTATGATGATTTTTGCATCTCGCCACACACAGAATGTAGCACGTAATACACCAGGAATTTTTTGTAGGGCCGTTCTTGGTTTGTCATTGGGCGTTACGACTTTTAGTGTGCAGGCTGATTTATATGAAGATGGTTTGATGGCTTACGCCGTGGGCAATTATGCCAAGGCAGGGCAGCATTTTATGGGTGCTGCGGATGCAGGCAATGATGGGGCGGAGCATATGTTGATGCGCCTGTTCGCGGAAAACAAACTTTATGCTGAGGATATACAGTCTGAAACCCTGAAGTGGACACGCAAGGCCGCCGAAAAAGGGGTTGTTCATGCACAGTTTTCCTTAGGTAATATCTATCTTTCAGAAACGCAAAATGATGCAAAACTTGCTGTTGAGTGGTACCGCAAGGCCGCAGAACAAGGTCACCCAGATGCTTATTATCAGCTCGGCGTTGTGTTTGCTGAGGGCGCAAAAGGTGTAAGCGCTGACTCACAGGAAAGCCGTCGTCTCTATCAGGTCGCAGCTTCTGAATTTGATGTACATGCGCAAAAAGGTAATGCTGATGCGCAATATAAGCTGGCAGGTATGTACCAGCAGGGGCTGGGTATGAAAACCAACATGGTCCTGGCCTTGAAGTGGATGGAAAAGTCAGCGTTGCAAGGTCATACGCTGGCACAGCTGAGTCTGGGTCGCCTCTATGCCGAAGGTACCGGTGTACCACGTGATATCCGTCAGGCACAGTATTGGCTGAGTCTGGCTGCTGCACAGGGTGCGCAGGATGCCATTGTGGCACTGAATAAGCTCATGGCAGATGAGGATACGAAGGTTGCTTTGGCGATGTAATGCAAACGGGTATCAATTAAAAACCGCGGCCATAGTGGTCGCGGTTTTTTTTGAGCGTGAAAATAAAGAAGGCTTGGGAATGTATGCGTTTCTTAACTGCCCATAAGCAGCGCACGCGCATCACCGATTTGTGTCTGCACACTGGCTATTGTCGGTGCAATAATATCCTCGTTAAGCCCGGTTAGTTCCCAGGCGATATCGTGGATACGTGGTGCATTATCCAGTTCGTGGGTGTTTAATTCGACCAGAGCGGCAATACTGTTGGCGATATGCACAATGGCGGTTTCCACACGGTTTTGTGTGGCTTGTGCCGGGTCATGATGATAGGCAATGCAGGCTTGCAGGCTTGCGGGCAACGACCAGCTCCGCGCCAGTTCGCTGCCGATTTCCGCATGGTCAAAGCCGATGATTTCCCGCTCGGCTTCCTGGGACTCCAGTTCATCCGGACTATCGAGACAGGCCTCAAGGGTTTGGCGCGAAAGATCCGGCAAAGCACGGTACAACACCAATTGACCAATATCATGTAACAGGCCCGCAACAAACACGGCCTCGCGCTGGTGTTTGAGGCATTCCAGTGCAAGGGTGCGTGCGCACAGGGCGCAAAGAATACTATGCTCCCAGAAGTTTTCCATAGACATCAGTTCGTTGGGAATACCCTCAAAAGACTTGCAAGCGGATGTGGCCAGGGCAAGACTGCGTACTTGCTGGGTACCGAGCACGGTAACGGCGCGTGACACAGTGTCGATTTGTGTAGACAGCCCGTACAACGGGCTATTGGCGACCCGCAACAGACGGGCAGTGAGAGCAACGTCCTGAGTAATAACATGTGCAATGTCATCCGCACTACTGGTGGGATCATCCACCAGCTCATTGAGCCTCACATAGGCTGCTGGCAGTGAAATCAGCTGTTCAACATTGCTCAGCAAATCCTGAATCTTTTCATTCATAGTCGGTATCTGTCGGGTTGGGTTGTCTGATTAATTTAGGATTAAAAAATATTAATCACTGTTGTTTTCTGTGTCGGCAGCGTTAGGGAAATCTGTTGCATATTTCTGAATCCATTCCACGGCAGCCTGTTCACCGCTGAGCTGACGCCCGTCTTTGTCAAAAACTTCCTGTTTATATTGTTCAATATGGCAAATCTGCTCAACCATACGCGCCCGAAAAGAATCATTTTCATCCAGAAACTGGATGCCAATTTCAAAAGTATTTTGCAGGGGGTGACACCAGGTGACCTTGCCAATAGCTTGAAATACGGGGGACACCAATGGAATCTTGATGCGGATAGTGGTGCCTGGCTTCAGTGTGACCGTAGAATGAAAGGCAAGCCCGCCCTGACTGACGTTTTTAAGATAGTCGCCACCATCAGTGACCAGTTCTTCCAGTTGAAAATCAACGGGGATATTTGAAGGATGTCGGGTAAAGCTGCGCATGACTTGCTTTGCTCTCAGGTTTTCCAGAAAATGCGCTGGCTATGATTAACAGCGTGTATATGTGCGCTATCCTTCATGGAAAATAGCCGGGTACCCATTTGTATTCAAGGTAATAATACACAACCAGCCTATCTGTTTATGAGTAACGTGGTTGTTTTTAATCTTGTGAATATAGCGGCCAGAAATACGCCTACTATAGTGCTGACACACGCCTAAACGGGATAAAATTTACCCATGCACCCATTGAAATATCTTAAAAACTCTCGATTTTCCCGTTTGATCAGCATGCTGGTGGCACTGCTAATGGGCGGTATGTTTTCCAATATACAGGCGGAAGAATCACAAGCTGTGGTGCTCATGTATCACCATTTCGGTGTGGATAAATACCCATCAACCAATATTCGGCTCGCACAATTTGATGCTCATCTGGATTATTTAGCACAGGCGGGATACCAGGTCTGGCCGTTGGCAAAAGTGGTGGATTATGTGCGCAGACAAAAGCCTTTTCCTGATCGTGTGGTAGCCATCACCATTGACGATGCTTACCAGTCAGTGTTTGACGAAGCTTATCCACGGCTGCGTGAACGTGGCTGGCCGTTTACTGTTTTTGTTGCCACTGACGGTGTTGACCAACATTTTCAGGCCTACATGAATTGGCAGCAGATGCGTGAAATGCAACAGTATGGCGCGAGTTTTGAAAATCACTCGGCAACACATGATTATCTGATTCAACGCCGGACAGATGAAACAGCCGATCAATGGCACAAGCGCATGGAGGATGATATTGGCCGTGCCCAGCAACGCATTAAAGCAGAGCTGGGCAGAGCACCTGCATTTTTTGCTTATCCCTACGGTGAATATAACGAGATACTGGCGGGGCTGGTAACCAAGATGGGGTTGGTGGCTTTTGGTCAGCAGTCCGGGCCAGTTGGTTTGGATGCAGATTTGCGTGCTTTGCCACGTTTCCCTATGGCGGAGCGTTTTGCTGCTTTACCTGATTTTAAACAAAAGCTGCAAAGTCTTGCCTTTCCTATCATGGCAATACGACCGTGGGAGCCAGTGGTTATGGCACAGGAAGCCCCTCGAATGAATGTTGAACTGGCAAAAAGTGATGCGCGACTGGATCAGTTGTCGTGCTTTGTATCGGGCCAGGGTGCGGTGACCGTTGAATGGCTGAATCGAAAAATGCGACATTTTTCAGTACAGGCACCAACCCCCTTGCCGCGCGGCCGCAGCCGCTATAACTGCACTGCACCCTCATCCCAGCCGGGGCGCTATTTCTGGTTTAGTCATTTATGGATTGTGCCCTGATCAGAAAACTGCAAGCTATTCAGCTTCATCAAAACGACGTGCGATAAGACCTTCCAGCGCATCCAGTGCTTTTATTTCATCCGCACCTTCAGTAATCAACTCCAGCTCCGTACCTTTGGCTGCGGCCAGCATCATTACTCCGAGAATACTCTTGCCATTAACCTCGGTGGTGTTTTTAACCAGTTTGATATCACTGTCAAATTGACTGGCAAGCGCTACCAGTTTGGCAGCAGCGCGGGCGTGCAGGCCAAGCTTGTTGATGATGATAACGGGACGACGAGTCATGTTCGGGAGATTCCTGTATTACATCAAGCTTCGTTGCGACCAGGCAATAACATAACACCTTGACGCCCACCGTCCACAGCACGTTCGGCCATTTCAGCAAGTGACAGTTCGGGATAGTTGAGCACTCGAATCAGCATGGACAGGTTGAGACCAGCGACAACCATTACATCGTTGAGGCGAACAAGTCGGCAGGCAATATTCGAGGGTGTTGCGCCACAGAGATCAGTGAGGACTAACACGCCGTCACCACTATCCAGTTCAATAACCATTTTTTCAGCACGTTTGGCCAGCGTGTCCAGGTCGTCATCCAGTGGCACGCCTAGCACGCGGGTTGCCAACGGGCAGACGCTGAGTGTTTTGACACTGATATCCAGCATCGTATAACCAAGAGATTCGTGGCTCACCAAAAGTACACCGATGGTCATGACAAACTCTCAGTCAGGGCAAGTCACGATGACGAATGATAACGTTATCGCGTTGTTGCTGAAAATACTGGCCAAGACGCTCGGTTAAATATACCGAACGATGTTGACCACCTGTGCAGCCTATGGCAATGGTCAAGTAGCTGCGGTTGTCGGCTTCAAAACAGGGAATCCAGTAGGTCATCATCTCTTGTATCTGTATAAAAAAACCTTCCACCAATTCCTGACCTTCAAGAAAATCGGCAACGGGCTGGTCCCGACCGGTCATTGCACGTAATTTGTTTTCCCAATGTGGATTGGGCAGGCAACGCGCATCGAAAACAAAATCGGCATCTGCTGCCATGCCATGTTTAAAACCAAATGACTCAAATAAAATGGACAGCCCGACTTGTTGTTCACCTCGTATGCGTTCACGAATCAAATCGCGAAGCTGGTGTACGTTACTTCGGGTGGTATCCGTAAACAAGTCAGCACGATCAATAATAGGTTGCAGCAGGCGTCGCTCATAATGTATGGCTTCCTGCAAAGGGATTTCTTCTCCGCTCAAGGGGTGTTTGCGGCGGGTTTCACTAAACCGTTTGAATAATACTTCATCATCAGCATCGAGAAAAATCACTTCGCAATCAACACCCGCATCTTTCAGTGTATCGAGAATTTCCGGGAAACGACTGAGATCCAACGGTGGGTTGCGGGCATCAATACCCACGGCGGCCAACTCACCCAGTTGTCCAGGAAAGGCGTTCATTTTTACCGCAAAGTCCGGCAACAGGCCCACTGGTAAATTATCGATACAATAATAGCCCTGGTCTTCCAGTACATGTAGCGCTGTAGATTTTCCGGAGCCAGAGACGCCGCTGATAACAACAAGTTTCATAATGTGTGACGCACTTTATTTTGAGGTTGAGTTAATTGTCTGTTTGTTAAAGGGGTGTGGCAAAATAATGTGGATAGATGGCGCAGGATATCGTTTCGTCTTCGAGGCACACAAAGGAGTACATACTCGCGGCGCGTAACCTTTTGTGCAACGCGGAAGACAGAAGGATAAACAAGCAGGATGTCCATGTTATTTTGTCACACCTCCTAAGATGGAATCGTTTGCGCCTGAATCAATTCACGCTGTCGCTGACTGAAAGCTTCGGCGGCATTGTACCCTTTACGCAATAAAATATGATCTCGCACTGCGGCTTCCACCAGTACGGCAAGGTTACGCCCGGAGGCTACTGGTAGCGTGGCTTCGGGGATTTCGATATCCAGAATCGTGCGTTTGCGATAACTGCCTTTCAAGCGATCTACTTTATGCAGATCTTCTGCAGCCAGTCGCTGTAGATGCACAATCAAACGCAGATCTTTGTTAAACTTGATGGCACTGTCACCGTACATAGCACGAATATTCAGGATACCCAGACCACGCACTTCGATAAAATCCCGCAAGACTTCAGGGCAGCGGCCACGCACGGTATCGGGTCCCACTCGTGAGAACTCCGGGGCATCATCCGCAATCAGCCGATGATTACGGGATATCAATTCCAGCGCCAGCTCACTTTTACCAACACTGCTTTCCCCGGTAAGCAATACACCCATGCCATGTACTTCCAGAAACACGCCGTGTACTACTGTCTTTTCTGCCAGTTCATCATCGAGATAATGGCGCAGACTGCTCATCAGTTTTGCGCTACCGAGATTGGACAGCAATAAGGGTGTATGGGTTTTTTCACAAAAACCACATAAATCATCCGGGGCGGATTGCTGTTCAGCAATCACCACTGCTGCCGGTTCACCTGCGCATAATTGTTCAATCAGTTGTTGGCGTGATGCAGTATCAAGTTTGTTGAGATAATCAAGCTCTATTGGCCCCAGTAGTTGTAACCGATTGGAGTGGATGACATTGAGGTAACCAATCAGCGAATGACCTGAGGTATCAGCGCTATACCTCAATGTTCGCTGCTCACCACCACGCCCGGCAAGCCACTGCAAGCCCAGTCGTTGTTGATAACGCTGGAATAAAAGATTGACGGTAACAGTGTCGTTCATAGGCTGGGGGTACAAATTCCAGTTGTTCGAGATGGGTTAGTGATTCCGATCCCAGTCAATCAGACAATCATAAAGTGACTGGCTGTTAGCTGCCGCCCGCAATTTTTCACGTAATTCGTTATCACTGAACATTTCTGCTAAACGCGCTAACAGTTGCAGGTGCTCTTCGGTGGAGTCTTCAGGCACCAGTAATGCAAACATGAGATTGACCGATTGACGATCAAAGGCATCACAATCAATACCATCAGCCAATTGTACAAAGGCTCCAATAGTTTCTGTGCTGTTTTTGAGCCGTCCGTGCGGTATGGCAACACCATGATCAATGGCTGTGGTGCCCAGGCGTTCACGGGCAATTAAACTATTAAAGATATCGTGTGCATCCAGCGTGTCCGGTGAGCGCGTCACAAAAAGCTCACTAAGTGTTTCCAGCGCACGTTTTTTGCTGGCAACAGGCACCTGCGTCGCAATGCGCCCGGGAGTAATAATGTCAGAAAGTTGCATGGTGATATCGTGATAACAAATAGGATTAAAAATTAATGGGTTTAATAGTGTGCGTGGAAGTTTTCGCTCCCACGCACAATGTTATTTCGCACAGGTTCCTGGGTTATTCCTGCGAAGCCTCTTCCTGTAATGAGGCCTGCAACGCAGAACTGCTGCCGCGATGGTGATTAGAACGTTTTTCTTTGTGTTTTTTCACCTGGCGATCAAGCTTGTCGATTAATGCATCGATGGCCGTGTACATATTTTCATCTTCGGCGGCCGCAAAAAGATTGGCACCGTTAATATGAATCGTGGCCTCCGCTTTTTGACGCTGTTTCTCCACGCTGAGAATAGCATGAACGTTGGTCACCGTATCGATATGTCGCTCCAGTTTGGCCAGTTTGGTGGTAATATAGTCACGAAGCGAATCGGTAATTTCAAGATGTTGACCAGTAACATTAACTTGCATAATTAACTCCTTTAGTTGTATCCAACGTCCATTCGGCTGCTATTTTTTGTTAGCTACGGTTAGACAAGCCGTTTGCGTTCATTGGATGGTGCGATGGACATTGCTTCACGGTATTTTGCCACCGTGCGACGTGCCACATTGATACCCTGATCACCCAGCAAACCTGCCAATTTATTATCACTCAATGGTTTGCCCGGCTTTTCAGCGGCAATCAATTTTTTCAAAATTGCGCGAATAGCGGTGGCTGAGCATTCACCGCCCGTCGCCGTTCCCACATGGCTTGAAAAGAAAAATTTCAGTTCAAATATACCTCGCGGGGTATGCATATATTTTTTTGTGGTAACCCGGGAAATTGTTGATTCATGCATTTCAACAATTTCTGCGATATCGTGCATCACCATAGGTTTCATGGCTTCTTCACCGTGATCAAAAAAGCCGCGCTGACGATCAACAATGGTTGTTGCTACTTTTAGCAACGTTTCGTTACGACTGCGCAGGCTTTTAATAAACCAGCGTGCTTCCTGTAAATTATTTTTCAAAAAAGTAGCGTCTTTGCTGTTATTACGCTGCGCCATTTTCGCATAAAGGCTGTTAATGCCAATTTTTGGCGTGATGTCCGGGTTCAGTTCCACACGCCACTGACCTTTTATCTTTTTCACAAAAACATCGGGAATAATGTATTCAGGCTGACTCTCTGTGATATGTCCGCCGGGTCGCGGATTGAGGCTTTGCACCAGCTGAATGACATGCTGCATTTGTGTTTCGGCCAATTTCATGCGGCGCATAATCAGTGGATATTCACGTTTGGCCAAGGAATCAAAATGCTCTCTGAGCAACACCTTTGCTTCAGTCAGCCAAGGTGTTTCCGCATCGTAATATTTCAGTTGGATCAGCATACATTCGCGAAGATCACGGGCAGCAATACCAGGCGGGTCAAAATCCTGCACGCGGTGTAATACTGCTTCTACTTCATCCAATTCAATGTCGTTACCTTCGGACAGGGATTGATGCAGTTCTTCCAGTGATGTACTAAGGTAACCATCATCGTCAATGGCGTCAATAATGGTTGTGGCAATGGCCTGGTCGGTTTCGCTGCAAGGGGAAAGATTCAGCTGCCATAATAAATGATCTTGCAAGCTTTCGCTGCTGCTGTCCGCTTGTTCGTAACTTAAGTTCTCGCCGTCATTGTTCCGCGAAACAGAGCTGTAGGAATCGACGTAGGTATCGCTGTAGGAATCTTCCCACTCACTGTCGGTGGGCAGATCGTTGGGGATTTCCTGTTCCTGTTTGTCCACAGCACGGTCAGCTACATCGACGCTTTCGCCATCTTCACCCCGATTCTCAATACGATTTTCACCGCCACTGCTGTCAGCGGTGGCGCTCGTTTCGCCATCACTCCGTTCACCGCTATCGTTTTCACGACGTTCCGCAGCGGCCTCCTCTGTAATCTCCAGCATCGGATTGGATTCAAGTGCCTCCTGAATCTCCGTTTGCAGCTCCAGAGTAGAGAGCTGTAACAAGCGGATAGCCTGTTGCAACTGGGGGGTCATGGTCAGGTGCTGACCCAGTTTAAGCTGTAAAGTTTGCTTCATTGATGTGCGAGTCGGACCTTGGCCAAAGTCGCTTCTCCCAAAGGGGGAACGATCTTTTTGCCTGTTATTTATTGTCAGTTTACTCCAAACCCCGGGATGTTGAAGACTTGGCAGGTATTTATTTTTTATGTCTTCAATAGACGCTGTTATATATCACCTAAATCCTGCAAGTATTCGCACTCTCTCAGCACAATCACTTGCAGGACCTGGATCAAAGTTTGAAATCCTGCCCCAGATAAACGTCCCTGACGTGAGAATCTTTAAGTACATCCTCCGGGGAGCCCTGAGCAATCACTTCACCGGCATTCATGATATAAGCACGGTGACAAATCCCAAGGGTTTCTCTTACGTTATGGTCAGTAATCAGCACACCGATGTTACGCTCGGTTAAGTGGTTGATTATACGCTGAATATCCAGTACAGAAATGGGGTCAACACCGGCAAAAGGTTCGTCTAACAAGATGAACTTGGGTTCAGTGGCTAGTGCGCGAGCAATTTCCACCCGCCGACGCTCTCCCCCTGAGAGACTCATGCCTAGCGAATCACGAATGTGGCTGATGTGCAGCTCACCCAGCAATTCATCCAGTTTGCATTGTTGTTGTTGTCGCGTCAGGTCGGCGCGGGTCTGTAATATGGCCAATAAGTTATCTGCAACGCTGAGTTTGCGAAATACTGAGGCTTCTTGTGGCAGGTAACCGATGCCCAAACGGGCCCGTGCATGCAACGGATAATGGGTGATATCATGATCATTGAGTTGAATCTGACCATGATCACAAGCCACCAGACCGACGATCATGTAAAAGCAGGTGGTCTTGCCTGCACCGTTGGGGCCTAGCAAGCCCACCACTTCGCCGCTGCCCACGGTGACGGAAACCTTTTTTACCACCTGTCGTGATTGGTATTGCTTGGCAAGGTCGATGGCTACCAAATCGCTCATGGCTGAGCGTCAATTTTTTTGGGGCGCGGTTGCAAGGTAACGGTAACTCTCTGTTGCTCACCTGTCTTGTTAGTAGCACCGCCTGCATTGGCTAGCACTCGCTCGGCATCGGGGTCATATTGAATGCGATTACCGCTAAAACGATTCCCTCCCTGCCAGAACTGTGCTTTGTCCATTAGTAGCACCTGTTTGCTGTTCGCATTATATTCCATGCGCTGACTGCTGCCTTTCACGATTTTTCCGTCCGCCCGTTCTTGCAAATAATGCGCTGGCTGACCCTGTGCGGTAATACGCTGCAATTCTCCCTCTTTGCTGTACACCACCACTTCATCGGCACGCATCTCAATGCCTCCCTGACGCACTATCACATGGCCGGTGTAGGTCATTACTCCCAGGGCTTCGTCAATTTCTGCCCGATCAGCCTCAATATGAACAGGCTGTTGGCTGTTGCCATCGTTACTGGCCAATGCCAGCGCGCTGAACACACAGCTCATCAGCAATAACAGGAGCTTAAGGCGCATAAACCCCCCGTACCTGCGACAATAATTGTACCTGCCCCTTGCGGAAATACACTTGCAGACCCACTGTTTTCAAGGTGTCTTCATTTTGCACAATGGTGGCTGCCTGATCCGTTTCTGCATAATCATCCGCAGGTCGCACACGCACATCGCGGGTACGAATCTGTAAATTGGCCGATGCCACCTCGTCAGGGTAGCGTTGGATGGTCACTGAGCCATCCAGAAAAATCTGTTCATTGCCATTTTCCGCACGACCGGTTTCCGCCACTGCCGTCCAGCGCTGACCATCGGACTGGAAAGCGGTAAATTGTGGTTGCGTAAATTCGCTGCGATCATCATCGGCATAGTGTGCCATATGTGTGGCCCGGAGTTGATATTGCGGTCGCCCCTGCTCGTCTAATACTTGTGTGGTGAAATTTTCCATGAATGAATCCGGCACCCCCTGAGTTTGTGGCGTCACTACGGGCCCCTTATCCGGCTGTTTCTGAAACAGCCACACACTGAGCCCGGCGACAAGCACAACCAGCAGGGGGACGAAGGATTTCCACAAGCGCTGAAACAACATTCAATACCTGGATACTGCAAGTAGTCGTGCTTGTACAGTGCAAGATATTGATTCGTAGAGCGAATGACAGCTTTGAGCGTAATCCTTATTGTGATTGCCGAAAAGTTTCATATCGTTCATACGGATTAAGAGCTCGCCTAAAGTGCCTACTGTTGGTGTGCTGAGTGAGTGCGAGCGCTTGCAGTATCCAGGTAATATTTGATCCAGCAAGCAACCTACTGCAAATAATGCTGCATGGCGGCGTCCAGCGTTCCTTGCGCCTCCATAATCAGCTCGCAGAGATCGCGTGCTGCGCCCTGACCGCCGTTGTGTGGGGCTTGCCAATGGGCGTGCGCGCTCACCAGTGCATGGGCATCGTTAGTGGCTACGGCTAACCCCACACGCAGCATAATGGGTAAATCCACCACATCATCACCCATGTACGCCACCTGCTCTGAGTCAAATCCCAATTTGGCAATAAGTTCTTCGAAGGCGGGCAGTTTTTCCAGTTTGCCCTGATAAACATGCTTGATGCCGAGGTTGGCCATGCGGTGTTCCACCACTTTTGATGTACGACCGGTGATGATGCCCACCGCTACACCACTGTTTTGCAGCATTTTCATGCCGTGACCATCACGGGAATGAAAGGCTTTGTATTCCTGGCCATCGTCACCGAAAATCAAACGACCATCGGTAAGCACGCCGTCCACGTCAAAGATCAGCAGTTTGATTTGGGCCGCTCGGGCGAGAATGTCTTTCATATTGTTAGTCCTGGGTTTGGTCCTTGGCTTTTTTAATGTGAATTAAGGGTTAAAACACCCATGTCATTAAGTTAACAAAAAACGGCGTACCGTAGGTTGGCTTAACTTAATGACATTGGCTAAAACACCTTCATCCAAAAACAATGAGTATTTAACACAAAGTTTTTGCGTGTTTTCCTCTGCGACTTCTGCGTTTATAACCCGGCGCTTGTCAGTACCACTACAATATAACCGCCCAATACACTGAAACGATTGTACTAATGGCTTTAAACTCTTGGGTTCCGGCTAAAAAACAGACGAAATGATGGTCTTTTCAGTAAAAAGTGTTAACAGAGTGATTAGCCCTTAATTTACATTTTAAGGAGCTGATATCAAACTACGCCTGCGCGCAACAAGTCATGCATATTCAGCGCACCAACAGGTCGCTGCTGTTCATCCACGACCATCAGTGAATTAATTTTGTGCCGCTCCATCAGGCTAAGTGTTTCCACTGCCAATTGCCTAGGCTGCGCTGTTTTGCACTGGCGTGTCATCACTTCGGCAATACCAATTTGGTGGACATTAACTTCGCCATGATCCAACACCCGGCGTAGATCACCATCGGTAAAGATGCCCGCCAGCTTGCCACCGGCATCAACAATACCCGTCATCCCCAGACCTTTTTGCGTCATTTCCAGCAACGCTTCGCTAAGGCTGGCAGTATCATCCACACAGGGAATACTATCGTTGCCGTGCATAATGTCTTCCACATGCAACAATAAACGCCGCCCCAGTGAACCGCCGGGATGCGACAGTGCAAAATCATCCGCAGTAAATCCACGCTGTTCCAGCAGTGATACCGCCAGCGCATCGCCCATCACCAGCGCTGCTGTGGTGCTGGAAGTGGGTGCCAGCCCCAATGGGCATGCTTCTTTTTCCACGCTGACATCAAGATGCGCATCGGCTGCCTCAGCCAGGGTGGAATCAACCTTGCCAGTAAGCGCGACGAGCGGGGCTCCCAGGCGTTTGATCAGCGGCAGAATGGTGAGAATTTCAGTGGTTTCACCGGAGTTGGACAACGCCAGCACCACATCATTGCTGGTGATCATGCCCATGTCGCCGTGACTGGCTTCACCCGGGTGTACAAAAAAAGCGGGGCTGCCAGTGCTGGCCAGAGTGGCAGCAATTTTTTCGCCAATATGGCCTGACTTGCCCATGCCCAGCACCACAATGCGGCCTTCGCAGTCATACATAAAACGGCAGGCATGCACAAAATCCGAGCCAATGCGACCGGCAAGATCGGCTATGGCTTTGGCTTCAATATCGATGACCGCAAGGGCCATTTGTTCAAGTTTAACGGGACTCATAATTTTTTGGTTATTATCCAGATACTATGTCTAAATCTATCAGCCTAGGCCCGTCATGCCCAGCCATGTCATGTAACCGACAAAACAGGCCAGTAACAATCCACCTTCAAGGCGGTTGATACGCCCCGGCCCTCTGAAGCCATAGGCCATCAGGAATAATACGAGAGTTAATCCTGCCACGACAGGAAAATCACGTTGTAACACTGCTGGTTCCAATATGCTGGGTGCGATCAATCCAGGCAAGGCCAGTACCGCCAACAAGTTAAACATATTAGAGCCAATGATATTGCCCACGGCCATATCATCTTCACCCTTGAGGGCGCTCATCACCGAGGCAGCCAGTTCCGGCAGGCTGGTGCCGATGGCGATAATGGTGAGGCCAATGACTAAATCACTGACACCCAGATCACGGGCAATATCCACCGCACCCCATACCAGTAGTTTGGAGCTCAATACCAAAGCCACCAGACCCAATATAGCCCAGAATACAGCTTGTCTGGTACTCAGGCTGGAGGGAACCTCCCTTTCAAACTCACCCGTTAACGGGTCTGTCACCGAGGCCGTTATTTGAGGATCAGAGGCCACAGCTTGTGAGCGCTTGCCCAGCCAGATCATCCAGAAAATCAATAAGGCCGTGGACCCCAGCAGGATAGTGCCATCAAGTACACCTAG
>Ga0256830_1001672_pt1 | contig 15421 bp, 19 predicted proteins | sample 128326metaG_FD_190537 | JGI IMG/M metagenome (GOLD analysis project Ga0256830, IMG submission 190537) | Hydrothermal vent microbial communities from Lau Basin, Pacific Ocean - 128-326 | ecosystem: Environmental > Aquatic > Marine > Hydrothermal vents | place: Pacific Ocean: Lau Basin | collected... | reverse complement strand
GAATCCCAATCGCTACGGGTATATAAGCACTTTTTACTGAGAACACTGTCATTTCGGTATGTTGTGTTAGTCGGAAGCCAGAGGTTTAAATCCTCAGGAAATCGTTCCAGTACACTGGAAGCTTATTGTGGTGGTACGAAATAGTAGCGTGTTATAAACGCAGAAGTTGCAAAGGCGCAGGGGAAACACTGCAACTGTAACGAAAGCGGCAACAGGAGATAAATAATGAGCGAACAGCAGAAAATGGAAACTTGTCCCGCCACCCGTCCGCGTCGGTTTTATGATTGTACGCTCAATGAAAAGCTGCTTTATACCTCATTTTTATTGTTGGCGGGATTAGCCTATCTGATGGCGCTGGGCTATCTTTATTCCAGTTTTGAAGGTATCGATGGTAAGCCGGGTCTATCGGTGGAAGATATCGCGGAAAACTATTATGGTAACCGCAGTGGCACGCGACTGGAATCCGCACTGCGTGGGCCCATGGCCAGTTACATTGATGTTGAGCAACGTCACCATGTGGTGGAATGGTTAAAGTCGGGTGCATCGGAAAGTGGTTATGATAGCAAAATCCGTCCTATTCTTGCTGAACGTTGTTTTGGCTGCCACAGTGCTGCTTCGGGTTTGCCCGTTCCTGATTTTACCAGCTATGCGGGAATCAAGCCCGTTGCCAACGTGGATACCGGTGTCTCACTGCACAGTTTGATGAAAGTTTCACATATCCATTTGTTTGGCATTGGACTGGTGGCCTTAGGTATTGGTCTTATTTTCCGCTTTGCCCTGCTACCGGCCTGGTTTCAACACACCCTGACGCTAGTGCCGTTTATCGCAATTTTTACTGATATTCTGGCCTGGTTTGTCACTAAGTGGGATCCGCATTATGCCTATGTCGTTGTTATCGCCGGTGCCTTTTTGGGAGTGGCCTGGGCAGCCCAGATAAGTATTTCTTTATACCAGATCTGGTTTTTAAAGTGTCGCGTGACACCAGGGAATAATTGACCTTGACCTGTGATCGGCACGCAAGTCATATACTCTACGCATAAGGAAGATTACCCGGACTGGTGAACTGGTCGGCGAGGAGTTTGTGATGTTGATTAAGACTAAAAAGAATTGCCTATGGTGCGGTAAATCCATCACTGATGGTGTACACACCACTGAGAATAACGACACTTTTTGTTGTGAAGGGTGTTATCTCGGATACATGGCGGGTGAACGCTTTCAGCACGAGCGTGATGAAATTCAGTTGTCACTGGTTGAGGCGTTGGCAGCAGCGTTGGATGCTCGCGAACATGAAACGGGAATGCATTCACAGCGGGTCGCGTGTCATACTCAGGTATTGGCACGGCAATTCAGTAAAGACAAAAGCGCACTTCAGCAAGTCTATTGGGGGTCACTGTTACACGATATAGGTAAAATCGCCATTCCTGATTTTATTTTATTAAACCCCCATTCCCTGAATGAGGAAGAATGGAAAATTATGCGCAGCCACCCACAACGCGGCTACGATATTATCAGTGATATTCCCTTTATGACTGAGGCAGCAGATATCGTGTTATGTCACGAAGAACGCTGGGATGGGGGTGGTTATCCGCAAGGCTTGAAAGGGAAAGCCATTCCGTGGGGAGCAAGGTTATTTGCCATTATCGATACACTGGATGCCATTACCTCGGATCGTCCCTACCGAAAAGCACGATCTTTTGATATAGCCAAAAAGGAAATTATCAATATGAGCGGCCAGCAGTTTGATCCAGAGGGGGTTGAAGCTTTTCTGGTTGAAGAAGATGTTTTACGAGGGATGGTCGAAGTGAAATGCACGCTGATGACGAAAGACTAACAATGAAGTAAGGAATGGAACACAATAACTCATACCATTGGCACCTCTGCTTCAGCCCGTCTTCGCCCGTTCTTCAATCACAAAAGTTCGGAATAGAACGACTATTCCTGCACTTTTGTTCAATCAGAACGAACGAATACGCACTAAATCAGAGCGCCACTTATATAAGTTATTGTGTTCCATTCCTAAGCAGTCAAAGCGAGGGTAAGGAGATAAGGATATGACAGTAATCAAAACACCAACTTCTACAACCACGCCACTGACATCATCGAAAGGCACTGTACAGATTGCTGGCGCGGGCCCCGCCGGGTTGGCGGCAGCTATTACCCTTGCTCGGGCGGGGCGGGCAGTTGTCGTGCATGAGGCGAAATCCGGTGTGGGACATCGTTTTCAAGGTGACTTACAAGGGCTGGAGAACTGGTCCGGCAAGCAGGATGTTTTGGAAACGCTGCGCAGACAGGGGATAACTACCGAGTTTGACAGGTTTCCCGGCGTTAAAGGGACAGCCTTTGATGCCTGGGGAAAAGCCTATAAGGTTCAAAGCCAAAAGCCGTTATTTTATACTGTCGAACGGGGTCCGGGCCTGGGTACATTGGATACTGCCTTGTTAAATCAGGCACAGAATCTGGGTGTTGAGGTGCGTTTCAACAGCCACCTGAGGCAGCTGAAAGGAGACGGAATATTGGCTGCTGGCCCCCAGGCTGTCGATGCGATGGCAGTCGGTTTTCATTTTGAAACAGATATGGAAAATGGCTTTTGGGTAATCTGTGACAATAATCTAGCCCCCAAAGGTTATGCCTATTTGCTCACCATGAATGGCATTGGTACTGTCAAAAGCTGCATGTTCAGTGATTTCAAACAACAGCACGTTTATGTGCAACGCACCGTCGCAGCTTTTGAGAAGCGGGTTGGATTACGTATGCGCAATCCACGCCCGCACGGTGGTATTGGTAACTTTCGTATTCCCGTGAGTGCGTTACATGGACAACACCCGATAGTGGGGGAACAGGCTGGATTTCAAGATACCTTATGGGGTTTTGGCATGCGTCATGCGATAACATCAGGTGTACTGGCTGCGCAAAGTTTATTGAATGGCCATGATTACAATCAGCAATGGCGCGGTGCTCTGAGCAAACAATTACTGGCATCAGTGGTCAATCGGATTTTTTACAGGAATATCCCTAATTTGGGGTATCGTTGGTTTTTACGTTACGCGACACAGCAGGAAGATGTACGCGAATTTTTGCACCGTTTTTATACATTTTCTCTCTTTAAGCGCCTAAGCTTGCTTTGGTTAAACCCATTTTATAAAAGTCGCTATAACGAGCTACACTGTGAACACAAAACATGTATTTGTGTGCAATGCCGGTGTGAAGAAAGTATTGCCTAGATATTACGCATGAGACAAATGGTGATGAATGAAATAACACCTGATAAATCGGGAGTTAGTGCGTCGAATGATGCTTTTGTTGTACAGCGTTCATTACGGGTAAGTAGTGTGCATCCTCAGAATGATGTGAAAGCGTTACACCATAGTCTTGCCACAAAGAAAGGTGTAAAGACCGTTGATATTGATACAAACAGAACACGATTAAGAATTACATATGATGCAGCACAAATTGGTTTTGATGTCATCGAAAAAATACTTGCTAATGCCGGTTATCCTCCTGATGTTAGCTGGTGGTCAAGAATAAAGTCTGGTTGGTATCGTTACCTTGATGAAAATGCACGCATCAATGCTAAATCCAAGGGTGGGGCTTGTTGCAGCAATCCCAGTGATATTTATGCAAACCGTCGAAAATGAGAAGTTATTTTTATGCTGAAGAAATATTATTTTGCTCTGCTGGTTTCAGTGAGCTTATTTTTAGTTGGCTGTGACAGCCTGGACCCGGAAGAAATACGGAAACGTCAGCATTTTCCAGGGAAGGATTTTGTCGCTGATGCACAACAGGGACAAGCACTGTTTGTAACGAATTGCTCACAATGTCATGGCCCATCAGGACAGGGGACAGGGCAAGGGCCAGCATTGATCGACAAAATATACCGCCCTGCACACCATGCAGATATTACCTTTCACTGGGCAGTAAAGAACGGTGTCAAACAGCACCACTGGGGATTTGGAGATATGCCACCCGTCCAAAATGTTTCCCCGGAAGATGTTGGGCATATTATTGCCTATATCCGCCAACAGCAGCGTAATGCCGGTATTCAGTAATAAGTATACCTATACGATTGTCTGTATGAAAAAGTTATCCGGTTTTTTCTGAATGCTGTAATGGAAGTGAAACCTAAGTATTTTAGCTGTGCAGGTTTTGAGCGCTTTCTGTTACCGCACCTGTCTAATTGAGACGGTGACGAATCCGTCATAATACTGAGTATTTTTGTCCACATATGAATATAATAAATTGGGTTAAACGCCAGCGTATTCGTTATACACTCAAGCGGCATTCTATTTCTTACGAATTGTGGGAAACTGTGATTGACAGAGCCAGTCTGCTACATGACCTGAGTTCGACAGAGAAAGCCGGTTTGCGTGAACTGGCGACATTGTTTCTTTGCCAGAAGACAATCACCGGCGCACAAGGATTGCTGGTCAGCGACGAGATGAAAGTGATCATTGCAGCCCAGGCCGTGCTTCCAGTGCTGGAGCTTGGGCTGGATTATTACAATGGATGGGTTGAGATTATTCTTTACCCGGGTGCCTTTCGGGTCAGTCATGGGGATGTTGATCAGAATGGATTGGTTTCCAGTGAGTCACATAATCTCAGTGGTGAGTCCTGGTTACGGGGGCCGGTGATTCTTTCCTGGGAAGATATCGAGTACGAACTGCATGCGCCTCATCGGGGATATAATGTTGTTGTCCATGAATTTGCACATAAACTGGATATGTTGAACGGGCGTGCCAATGGCATGCCTCCTCTTCATCCTCGTATGGAAATTGATCAGTGGACACACGTGCTCAGTGTTGCATTTGAAACATTACAGCAGCAAGTCGCGCATCAGCATTCAACACGGATTAATGCTTATGCGGCTACGACGCCCGCTGAGTATTTTGCGGTGGTCAGCGAATATTTTTTTACCGCGCCTGATGTTCTCGGGAAACACTGCCCGGATGTATATTTGCAGTTAACACAATTTTACCGCCAGAATCCTGTTTCGCGCCGGAAACACAAAATGATGGAAAGCGCCCGGTAATTTAAATCCGGGTTAAATTGTGTGTCGCGGAGGACAACTACAGCAATTTTCGTATGCGTTCAAAACCCTGCTTGATTTCATCGGCAACGAGCCCAGCGGCTTCGATAACGTTGGATGATGTTTTTCCCGCTTCCTCGCGTAACAGGTCTGCCCGGGTACCAAGTTCTTCGAGTTTCTTTTCAAGTTCAGAAAGTTCGTCACGCACTTCGGCTTTTGCCAAATGAATTTGCAACCGTATTTCATCCTTCTGCTGTTTCAGGCTTTCAATGATGTTGTCAATATCGAGTGGATGTGACATGTTTTTTTCCCTCTGTGTGGGTTGTTTGAGTTGAGGTTATACCCGTCCTGAGCGTGATATGCCTCGCAACAGACGAAAGGTCACCCATAAAGCCAGGGTGTAACCACCCAGGGCAATCAGTGGCATACCGGCGATCAATGGTTTTAATTCACTTTGTGCCAATAATGATGATGCAATATAGAGCCCCAGAGCGACCAGTGCCAGGGCGATCCGATTGCTGCTGCGATCAACATGGTTTTCAAAATCGCGCAATCCACGATGGTGAAGGGGTATTTCGAATTTTCTTGAGCGCGAGCTCCTGAGAAACCTCGCCAGTGCTTTGGGTAATTCCTGGGCAAATACGGATGCTTCGTATTTGAGACGCGCCGAGCTTGATCCTCCTGCCGATTCTTTGAGAGCTGTTGTCATCAGTGTTGCTCCCTTACTTTGCCAGTAGCTCGCCATATTGAATTGCGGGTCCAGGCTGCGCAGGGTGGATTCCATGATTAACAGGGCGCGCATGACTAACAGTAAATGGTAGGGCATGCGTAAGTTAAATCCCCAGCCCATACGTGCGGCACTCAGCATGGCTGTGGCCAGTGACCATTCCTGTAATGACACACTGGCATATTCCTGAATAAGCTCATTCATTCCGCGTTGTACCTGCTGACGATCGACTTCCTCGCCCAGTAGTCCGAGGTCCAGGTAACTATCGAGCAGCCATTCGCTGTCCTGATTAATCAGTGCCAGAAAGAAACCAGCCAGTTTTCGGCGTGTGGTGATATCGATGAGTCCCACCATGCCGAAATCATGAAAACAAATTTTCCCGTTGTCCATGATAAAGAGATTGCCGGGGTGTGGGTCGGCATGAATGCAACCCATGATAAAAAACTGATGCAGGTAAGCGTCTGCAAAATTGATTGCCAGCTGCGGACCGTCTTTTTGCACGGAAGGGTCGGTGACCAGTCGGCCACCGCTCATTTCCTGAACCATCACTGACTCAGTGCAAAGTTCCGGAATGGCGGCGGGAATGTGAATCGTTGATGAGTCTTTGAAGGCTTCACGAAAGCGGTGCGTATTACGCATCTCTTGACGAAAATCGATTTCCTTCATCAGGGTAAGGCCGTTTTCACGCACGATTTCCGGCAGAGAATATTTTTGCAGCTGAGGTATCAGTGCCAATACAACCCGTAATACCAGTTTGAGCAGGCGTATATCCTGTGTCACTTGGTTACGCAGGCCGGGTCGTCGCACCTTGATGATTACCTTGCGTCCATCCGGCAATATCGCTTTGTGTACCTGTGCAATGGATGCGGCTGCCAGGGGAGTGTCGTCAAATTCGGCAAACAGATTTTCAATAGAATCACCCAATGCCTGTTCGATTTCCCGCCGGGCTATTTTACTGTCGAAAGCCTGTACGTGATCTTGCAGGCTTTGCAAGGCCTCCACGTAATCATCCGGCAGAATATCCTGACGCAGACTCAGACCTTGCCCCAGTTTAACAAATGTTGTTCCCAACTTCTCAAGCACTTTGCACAAGCGTTGTGCCGGGCTGATGGCGGGGTGCAAAAGATGGCTGTACACCAGTCCCCACCAAACGATGTGACCACCGATTGCCCAATAAATTTGTAACAGTCTTCGCAAGGTACCCATAAAGTGTTTTATTTGTCCTGTTTGGTGATCCTGGCCAGTTTTTTGTCAAATTTTTACCAAGCCTATCACACCAAACCAGATTTCTATTCTGTGTGTTTATACCCGTAGCCTGAATGAATCTGGAATTGAGTACGGTCGGCATTTTACATGCCAGGTAACTTATGCGGACTCCCCCGTTGTCAACAAAGGTGCGACTGGCTTGCAGATCATTAACGGGCAGCACGCGCTTGAAGAAAAATGGGCCGCGCTGCACTTTAGCGAAGTGAAAACAAGCACGAATAAACAGCAACACGTATTTGACGTACAGGTGTATCTTGAAGATCTTGATCCGGCAGCTGTGCGGGTCGAGCTATATGCCGATGGTATGAGAGTGTCGGTTTTTCACGAAATCCGCTTTCATGGGCGCGGCGGCCAGGGAATGGTTTCGGCGGCCGTATTATTGGCGCTCGCTGCTTTTGAAGATCACTTTGAAAGTCAGGCTTTTCCCGGGTTTGGTTCCGAACGACGTGGAGCACCCGTCGAGGCTTATGTGCGTATCAGTAGCACGGTGATTCGTGCCCATAACCAGATGTATACACCGGATGCGATAGTGATTCAGGATACAGGTTTGTTGCGTTTCGTAAAAAACAGATTGCCGGAAACAAGAGAAAGACTCCCTCATGCAACAACGACGCACCGGCAAACCTTGAATATGTCTCTTTCCCGTTTGGTGGAACCGCTGCGCTTGTTCCACCCTACCCAGCCAATGGGGTTAGGAATGGAACACAATAACTTATATAAGTGGCGCTTTGATTTAGTTCGTATTCGTTCGTTCTGATTGAACAAAAGTGCAGGAATAGTCGTTCTATTCCGAGCTTTTGTGATTGAAGAACGGGCGAAGATGGGCTGAAGCAGAGGTGTCAATTGTATGAGTTATTGTGTTCCATTCCTTAGGGTGAGGAGTGAATGATTGAGCGTGGTCCCGGTACTCTTGACAGTGCTTTGTTAAAGCAGGCGCAATCTCTTGGTGTCGAGGTCCGTTTTAACCGTCGTCTGCGTCAAATGGCCGGTGATTTTTTAAAAAATAGCGTGTTTTAACCCTGAATTCACATTGAAACAAAGAAATCATTGTAGGTAATTGATAATGAAAGTCAGCGAATTACCCAGACTAACCCGGGTAACACCGGCAGCGATACGTCATTACGTGCGAATCGGATTACTGTGCCCAAAACGAAACCCTATCAATGATTATCAACTATTCGGCAATGATGATGTCGAAAGAGTTAACTTTATCCGTTTGAGACAGCCGCAGAATCACTGTCACCATAAATAGGATGTCAGAGGAAAACCAGAACAGAAGGAGAAGCGATATGAATCAGAATGAAGACCAAGTCAAAGACCCGGTGTGCGAAATGATGGTGGACCCGCAGGATAATGCGATTGAATATCAGCAAATGTCTTTTGCATTCTGCTCAAAGCAGTGCCAGGAACGTTTTCTGGCTAACCCTCATTTATATATTGGCATACCAGGCATTAAAGCACCCAAACAGGAAGGTCGGGAAGTGATCAAGCGACGCAGGATGCATCTATCTCACACCTTGTCCCCGGACGAAATTGCGTTGGTCAGTAAAGCATTACAGGCAATGATGGGTATCAAGGATCTTGCGATTACGCAAGACACCATAGAGATTACCTATGATCTGCTACAGGCTACATTGAAGCAGATTGAAGGCAAATTGGTTGAGATAGGTATTCAATTAGGTGGCGGTTGGGCAGAACGTCTGCAACGTGCGTTTTTACAGGAAAGTGAGGAATTGCAGGTCGAAAGTATGGAAGTCACGACAACTCCTCACTATCCGGCTTAACTTGGGGAAGTTATTACATGCATGCCCTTAATAGCAGTGGAGTATTCATTAACAATATTGCTCAATGATTCTTTGAGTGGAAGCCATCCGGGAATATTTTTTTGATGAGCACGACTCCAAGAGAGAGAGCACCCAATAACAAAAGTGTGATTGCAATAGTGTTGGTTTCGGTGGAGGCCAGTTCACTGCCAAAATGCGCCAATAAAAAGCTGCTGGGAATAACGCCCGCCAGTGTTGCCAGGGCAAATCGCCAAAAAGTCAATGCGGTAACGCCAGCAGCATAACTGACCATGTCGAAAGAAATAAATGGCAATAACCGGGATACAAAGACAATACCCATTAAAGTCGTCTGTGAACCCAGCAAATACTTGTCATAACGATCACCTAACCAGTTTTTGAGGGCGTCAGCACCTGACAGACGAGCGATGAAAAAAGCAATAATTGCACCCAGTCCCGCACCTATCACTACATATATGGTTCCCAGGTAATGGCCATAAACCGCACCTGATACCAGTGCGATGGGCGCACTGGGGACAGGGCTCATCACAATGGCCAGTGTCAGCAGGCCAATGATAACGAGCGGGCCAAAGATGCCCAGTTGTTGTATCCAGTTTTTGAGTGCGTTGCCATCGCCCAGGAAATCAATGATGCCTTTATGCGAGAGTACAAAATATCCCGCAATAATCAGCGCAATGATAATGCCGGGTTTTATCAGCCGTGCCATCACACATTGTCTACCGGTAGTTATTGTCGTTGGCGTTGCAGGGCTTCATTGTTGATGTCCGCTTGAATTTTACGTGTTTCTTCAGGCCAACGACTTTTTATGTAGGCGAGAACCGCCCAGATATCGTCGTCACTGAGGGTATCTCCCCAGGCTGGCATGTCACTTTTGTAATCCGGTGGCGCATAGGGGGGGATCATTCCCAGTTTAGTGATGCCAAACAGAAGCTCGTCAGCATGATGCCAGGTATGGCCGGTTTCATCGTGGGGTGGGGCAGGCAGTTTACCGTCGGGTTTTCGTATACGCCAGTTTTTCTGCCCTTCAAGGTTGGCTCCGTGACACAATGAGCAAAAGCGTTTGTAGACGAGTTCACCACGTTTTAGTTGGTTATTTTTAGTGTTTTCTGCATGTGCTGCAATTGGCACACTAAACGCTATGCAAAATAGAGTTATTGATAAATAACGTTGGGTTGTTTTAAAAAACATGTTGGATCTTCTCTTGTACAACGAAATTAATAAATGCCATTTTCACGCTGTAACCAACGAATAAAGGGTAAAATAACATCAACATCTTTTTGTGTTGCACCCGGCACCGGTGGCATGTCTCCAAAGCGCCAGTGGTGGGCTTGTACACCTTTGAGCACCGCCCGGTAAAATGTCGGATCACCATGGTGTGACGGCTTGTAAAATCCGTGCATCAACGGCGGACCCTGAGGGGTGCCATTCCCCCATTTTCCATGACAGCTGGAACATAGGTCTCTGAATTTTTCCATGCCGGGCACATGTTTTTCAGGCACCTTCGGCGGGTTGTCGATGGTGTATTTTCCAGCAGCGACAACGCTCGACAATGGTGCCAGTAATAAAGTTGATAGTGCAAGCAGGCTAAAAAATAGAAAACGAAATTTCATCATCATTACCTTTTTGTAATGTTAAAAAAACTGGAGTGATTGCGTATTATATCGCTAAAATGATCTATGTGGTGCATCACAGGTACGCATTGACGGGAACTTGTATCCTGTTATCAGGTCGAATTGCGGGATTGTGTATACTGCACTCAATTATGTATAGCAATTTGTTGACAAAATCACTTATTGGCACCTAAACTTTGCATTAGTTATGGCTACTCTTACACAACATCTCCGTCTGTTGCTGATCATCGCAATTGTGCTGTCCCCTGTACAGCCATTGTTTGCCATGCAGGCTGACGATTCGATGGCGCTCTCGATGAGCGTGATGGCAGCTACCACCCTCAGTGATATTACCCAAAACGATGCATCGAAAATACTGGATGACGATTGCAACAAGCAGGGAAAGTGCAGCAATTGTCAGGCTGCCAGCCATTGCAGCAGTTGCCCTTTATCGCTGGGAATTTCTCAAATTACATCGAAATATGTCGAGCTGAACACACAAATTCAACCCACTGTCTCTGACGTTTCACTCCATAACGCTGACCTCTTGCCGGATTACCGGCCTCCACGTTACTCCTGATTTGTTCAACCTGCGGGATTAGCCCGCATGGCTGCGCTTGTGCGCATTTGTGAATATTTCAGGAGCGTCTGATGATTCTGTTCCACTTGAAAGTCCCCGGCCGGAAAGCGGCTGACGTTAAATTATTTTTAGGATCGGCCACAGTATTTCAACATACTGTTGATACGGCCTGTTTCATGGAAGGAGGGTGGTATGCAGTTTAAGCAATTATTTCCCCTGTTGTTGCTCGCTGGTTTACTGTTTTTCAGTAATGCCAGTGGTGTGCTTGCAGCACCAGAACCAGAACCAGAACTACTGTTGCTAGAGGATGCTGTCGCCATAAGTTTGGCAGATAATCCGGGGCTGGCAGCGATGAAAACCCGGGCTGAGGCTCTCGCCACAGTTCCGTCACAACAGGGTTCGCTGCCTGATCCCCGTTTGTCACTGAACATGATGAATTTACCCATCGACAGTTTTGATTTTACTCAGGAGGGTATGACCCAGTTGCAAGTTGGCTTCAGCCAAATGCTGCCGTTTCCCGGCAAACTGGCGTTGAGTGAGGCTGCTGCCGAACATGAAAGCACGGCGGCTCGCTGGCAGCTCGAAGAAGTACGCTTGAAACTGGTGCGTGATGTGAAAACGGTGTGGTGGAATCTGTATTTCACGGATCGGGCATTGGAAACAGTGGCCCGCAACGTAGAACTTCTACGCCAGTTTGTTGATGTTGCACAAACCAAATACAAGGTGGGTAAGGGTTTACAACAGGATGTTTTGCTTGCGCAGCTGGAATTGTCCAAATTGCATGAACAGACTATCGTTTTGCGCGGTTTACGACGTAATCAGGTGGCACAGCTTAATGCCTTGCTGGATCAACCGACAGACGGTCAGGTGCAATTACCTCAACGGGTAACGGAAACGTTTGCGGAAATTACTGATGAGAAAAGTTTACTGGCGCTTGCAGTGCGAACCCACCCTGCGCTGGCGGTAGGTCAAAGCAAAATTGATGCGGCCCGTGCCCGTCTGGGTTTGGCAAAAAAGAGTTATTCACCTGATTTCAGGTTAGGCGCTGTGTATGGCTATCGTGGCGGGGAAAATATTGATGGCAGTAGTCGTGACGATTTTCTTTCTGTGACATTTAGTATGAATCTGCCCCTTTATGCTGGAGCCCGACAGGATAAGGCAGTGGATCAGCGCACTTCTCAAGTGTTGCAAAACCGCTATGAACTGGATGATAAACGCAGCAGGGTGGCGGCTGAGGTGTCACGGGCATTAGCGGACTATCAACAATCCCGTAAACAGGCGAGCTTGTTCAAGCAAGGCATTATTCCCCAAGCAGCACAAACTGTTGCCTCCATGTTGGCAGGTTATCAGGTAAATAAAGTGGATTTTCTGAATCTGGTGCGTGCGCAAATAACTTTATTCAATTACGAGACTCGTTATTGGAAAACAGTATCTCAAGGTAATCAGGCGTTGGCGCGATTGACAGCAGCTGTTGGAAAACAAAGTTTGTTTGATGATGATAATGGAAAAAATAACTGGAATTAGTGTTTTAGATGCTAATCGATTTGAATGAAAATTTTGAGGTGAATTCATGAACAAACAAACCGTAATGGTTGCAATACTGGTCGCATTGGCCCTAGGTGCCGGTGGTGGATACTGGTTTGCATCAGGTATAGCCCCCGGTGCTTTGAATACGGCGGCGGATACGGAACAAGAGCGTAAGCCTCTGTTTTACCGGAATCCCATGAATCCGGCTATTACTTCGCCGGTGCCAGCCCAGGACGAAATGGGCATGGATTACATTCCGGTTTATGCCGACGACAACAAACCAAAAGAACGCAAGGCACTGTTTTATCGGAATCCCATGAACCCGGCTATTACCTCACCGGTACCTGCCCAGGACGAGATGGGTATGGATTACATTCCTGTTTATGCCGATGACGATAATGCTGGTGATGCCCCCGCAGGCACAGTAAGAATTGATCCGGTTACAGTACAAAATATTGGTGTGCGAACTGCAATTGCAGAGCAACGTACTTTAAGTCGGCACATTCGTGCCGTGGGCCGAATTGCGTATAACGAAGAACGCCTATCCCGTCTACATCCCAAGACCGAGGGCTGGATTAAGGAATTACGCATAGATAAAACAGGCTCACCGGTCAAAAAAGGCGACATTTTGTTGAGTATTTATGCACCACAATTAGTTGCCAGCCAAGAAGAATATCTGTTGGCGCTGAAAAATAAGCAGATATTGGCAGACAGTCCCTTTGACGACATTCGTCAGGGAGCTATCGATCTGGCAAAAACGGCACGCGAGCGTTTGGAGTTACTGGATGTCGCCGAACACCAAATTCGTGAGTTGGAGCGCACACACGAAATCAAAAAATATCTGCATATCCATTCGCCATTCAACGGTATTGCACTGAAAGTCGGTGTGCGTGAAGGACAGTATGTTACGCCCAAAACGGAATTATATATGTTAGCCGATTTATCCAAAGTGTGGGTCTATGTTGATGTTTACGAATACGAGCTGCCTTGGATTACGGTGGGTGATGAGGTAGAGATGGAGTTGATCGGTGTGCCTGGCAGGGTTTTTACGGGCCGTCTCGCGTATATCTATCCATATGCTGAGGCCAGAACCCGTACAATCAGGGTGCGTCTGGTCTTTGACAACAAGGAACTGTTGTTGAAACCCGATATGTTTGCTGAAGTCAGCATTGCGGCAAGTCGGCAAATTGATGCCGTGGTGCTACCCGCCGAAGCAGTGGTGCGTTCGGGGACTCGTGAACAGATATTTGTGGTGCGCGGTGCTGGAAAATTTGAGCCGCGTGAAGTTAAGCTGGGTATTACAACGGATGGTGTTACTCAGGTGATAAGTGGTCTGCAAGCAGGTGAAGAAGTGGTGACCTCAGCTCAATTCCTTATTGATTCCGAATCCAAGTTGCGCGAAGCGACTGCAAAAATGATGGATTCACTGAATGCGAGGCAGGATACTGATAATTCTGCCAGTGTCTCCGATGACATGAGCATGGAGGACATGGATATGGGTGATATGTCCATGGACAATTTATCGCCGGAAAAAGTGAAATAGGGGCGTATGATGATTCAGAATATTATTAACGCCTCGTTGCGTGACAAATTCCTGGTACTGATAGCCACCGCATTAATAGTGGTGGCCGGTATATTTGCTGTCAAAAATACGCCGTTGGATGCCATTCCGGATCTTTCCGATGTGCAGGTTATTGTCTTTACCGAATATCCTGGGCAGGCACCGCAGGTGGTGGAAGATCAGGTGACCTATCCATTGACCACAGCAATGTTGGCGGTACCCAATGCCAAAGTGGTGCGCGGTTATTCTTTCTTCGGCTTTTCCTTTGTCTACATTATTTTTGAAGACGGCACCGATATGTACTGGGCCCGTTCACGGGTGCTGGAGTATCTAAACTATGTTAGCTCCCGGTTACCCAGTGGATTGTCGCCTTCGCTGGGGCCGGATGCCACTGGTGTTGGCTGGATTTACGAATATGCTCTGGTGGATCGCACCGGCAAGCATGACTTAGCACAACTACGCTCCTTGCAGGACTGGTATCTGCGTTATCCGCTGCAAACGGTACAGGGTGTTTCTGAAGTGGCTTCGGTAGGTGGTTACGTCAAACAGTATCAGGTGGAGGTTGATCCCAATGCCTTGTTAGCTTATGACATTCCATTGTCCAAAGTGAAATATGCCATTCAGCGTTCCAATAATGACGTGGGTGGTAAATTGGTGGAAATGGCCGAGACCGAGTATATGGTACGCGGCAAAGGCTACATTCGTTCCATTGCTGATCTGGAAGTGATTCCAGTCGGGGTTGATGCCAATGGCACACCCATACGCCTGATGGATGTGGCTAACATCCAGATCGGCCCCGAGTTGCGGCGCGGTGTCGCAGAGCTTAATGGTGAAGGAGAGGTCGTTGGTGGTGTGGTGATTATGCGTTTTGGCGAAAATGCATTGACCACCATTGAACGTGTACGTGAAAAACTGGAAGAACTTAAGAGCGGTCTACCGGAAGGTGTGGAAATTATTCCGGTCTATGATCGTGGTGACCTTATAGAACGTGCAGTGGATAATCTGGTAGAGAAACTCATCGAAGAATCTATTGTGGTAAGTCTTATCTGTATCCTGTTTTTGTTACATGCCCGCTCGGCACTGGTCGCGGTTATTACTCTACCTGTAGGTATTCTGATGGCGTTTATCGTCATGCACTGGCAGGGTATCAATGCCAACATCATGTCGCTGGGTGGTATTGCTATTGCCATCGGAGCCATGGTGGATGGTGCCATTGTGATGATCGAAAATTCCCATAAACACCTGGAACAGGCAGGCAATAAAAAGGGTCGGGAACTGACTCTGCCTGAACGCTGGGAAGCGGTAGCCTCGGCTTCACGCGAAGT
>Ga0256830_1001671_pt1 | contig 15422 bp, 15 predicted proteins | sample 128326metaG_FD_190537 | JGI IMG/M metagenome (GOLD analysis project Ga0256830, IMG submission 190537) | Hydrothermal vent microbial communities from Lau Basin, Pacific Ocean - 128-326 | ecosystem: Environmental > Aquatic > Marine > Hydrothermal vents | place: Pacific Ocean: Lau Basin | collected... | reverse complement strand
CATCGCCAGCGTGCGGGTCGGGGTGATCGCCTTCGGCTGCACCTCGGGCAGCTTCGTCGGCGGCCGCGGCTACGACGAGAGGCTGCGGCGGCTGATCGAGGAGGCCACCGGGGTTCCGGCCACCACCGCCAGCACCGCCGTGCTGCGGGCGCTGCGTCTCCTCGGGGTGAGACGCATCGCGCTGGTTACGCCCTACACCGAGGAGGTGACGCGGCTCGAGGTGGCCTTCCTCGAGGCCAACGGTTTCGAGGTCACGGCGTCCAGCGCGGGCGGCCTCGTGGAAGTGGCGGACATGCAGGAATGCCCGCCCTGGACGGCGTACCGGCGCGCCCGCGAGGTGGACGATTCCCGCGCCGAGGCGGTGTTCGTCTCCTGCACCGGTTTCCGGACCATCGAGATGATCGCCGAGCTGGAGGCCGATCTCGGCAAGCCCGTGGTGACCTCCAACCAGGCCCTGTTCGCGGACTGCCTGCGCATCCTCGGGATCGGCGAGATCGCCGGGGATTTCGGTTCGGTCGTCTCGCGCATGATCGCCGAGGGGCCTCGGGAGCCGGCGGACGCCGCCGACTGACCCCCGCGACATGCTGCGGCATCGTCGCGGGGCGCTTTGCCTCGGTCGCGGGAGGGTGTAGGAAGCCGCCGGCCGTGCGCGGAGCACGGTCGGGGTTCCCTCGTGGCGGGAGCAGGCACCGATGACCAACGTCGCCGTGGTCGGCGCCCAGTGGGGCGACGAAGGCAAGGGCAAGATCGTCGACTGGCTGTCCGTCCGGGCCGACGTGGTGGTGCGCTTCCAGGGCGGGCACAACGCCGGCCACACGCTGGTCATCGACGGCCGCACCTACAAGCTGTCGCTGCTTCCCTCCGGGGTCGTGCGGCCCGGCAAGCTGTCGGTCATCGGCAACGGGGTGGTGATCGACCCCTGGGCGCTGCTGGCCGAGATCGAGACGCTCCGCGGCCAGGGCGTCGCCGTCTCGGGCGAGAACCTGCGGATCGCCGAGAACGCGCCGCTCATCCTGCCGCTGCACGGCGAACTCGACCGCGCGCGCGAACGGGCGCGGGCCGAGAGCCGCGAGGGGACCGGCAAGATCGGCACCACCGGACGCGGCATCGGCCCCGCCTACGAGGACAAGATCGCGCGCCGGGCGATCCGGGTCTGCGATCTCGCCGACCGCGCGGTGCTGGAGGCCAAGATCCACGAGCTGCTCCTTCACCACAACGCCCTGCGGCGGGGCTTCGGCATCCCGGAGGTGGACGGCGACGAGCTCCTGGAGCGGCTCTCGGCCCTCGCTCCCCGGCTGCTGCCCTTCGCGGAACCGGTGTGGATCCGCCTCGCCGAGCTCAAGCGCGCGGGCCGCCGCATCCTGTTCGAGGGGGCGCAGGGGGCGATGCTCGACGTCGACCACGGGACCTACCCCTTCGTCACCTCCTCCAACACGCTCGCCGCCCAGGCGGCCCTGGGTTCGGGCGTGGGGCCGGACAGCGTCGGCTACGTGCTCGGCATCTGCAAGGCCTACACGACGCGGGTCGGTGCCGGCCCCTTTCCGACCGAGCTCGCGGACGAGACCGGCCGCCGGCTCGGGGAGCGCGGCAACGAATTCGGCACCGTCACGGGACGGCCGCGGCGCTGCGGCTGGTTCGATGCGGTGCTCGTGCGCCAGGCGGTGCGTCTCGGCGGCATCGACGGGCTCGCCCTCACCAAGCTCGACGTGCTCGACGGTTTCGACAGGCTCAAGGTCTGCACCGCCTACAACCTCCAGGGGCAGCTCCTGCACCATCTGCCGGCGGGCATGGCGGCCCAGGCGGCGGCGAAGCCCGTCTACGAGGAGCTCGAGGGTTGGCGGGAAAGCACGCGGGGCGCGCGGAGTTTCGCCGAGCTCCCCGCCAACGCCGTCAAATACGTGAAACGCCTGGAGGAACTGGTGGAATGTCCCGTGGCCCTGCTTTCCACCAGCCCCGACCGGGACGATACCATCCTCGTGCACGATCCCTTCGCCGACTGAGCGCAGCTCCCGTTTGACTTGCGCGGGCGCCGTGCCATTCTGCGGGCGGCCGAGGCGGAGCACGCTCCGTTCTCGCGGGTTTCCGATCAGGGAGGATCAAGGCATGGGCATCTTCAGCAGATGGACGCGTCGTCGGTTCATGGGCAGTGCGGCCGCTGCCGGTCTCGCCGGCGGGCTCGGTCTGCCGCGGCTCGCACGGGCCGGTCTGCCGCCGGTCAAGGCGCCGAAGCGTTGGGACATCGACCTCACCTACTTCCAGGACAGCAACTGGCTGCACGCGCCCCTCTGGCTGTCCCCCATCTTCAAGAAGGACGCCGGCGTCGGCATCAAGTCCCGGGAGATGTATTCGGGCGGCGACACGGTGGCCAAGGTGCTGCCGCAGCTCCTGTCCCGGCGCGCCCGCTTCGACTGGGTGCAGTTCCCGTCCCTGTTCTTCGGCACCTTCGCCGAGACCGGCATGCTGGAGCCGCTGGACGACTATCTGGCCCAGTACGAGGGTTCCGAGGACTATCTGAAGTGGGTGATGCCGGCCTACGGCGAGTTCTATTCGAAATGGAACGGGAAGACCTACGGTCTCGTCGTGGACGGCGACATCCACGTCTTCCACTACCGCCCCAGCTACTTCAACAATCCGGAGCTCCAGAAGAAGTTCTCCAAGCGGTTCCAGCGTGAGCTCGAAATCCCCAAGACCTGGCGCGAGTTCATCGACACCGCCCAGTTCTTCACCGAAGAGCTCTCGAGCCAGGGCATCTACGGCACCTCCATCGTCGTCAATCCGCCCAATTTCGGCTGGGGGTTCTGGTTCAACATCGCGGCCAGCATGGGGGTCAACTACTTCGACGAGAACATGAACCCCACGATCAACACGCCGGCCGCGGTGGAGGCGCTCGATCTCTACAAGGAGATCATCCGCTGGGGACCGCCCGGGCGCGAATCGATGGACATCGACCAGACCATCCAGCGCTGGCAGGCGGGTGCCGACGTGATGTCCATCTGGTGGATCGACCTCTCCGAGTTCACGGTCCAGCAGCAGGGACCGGAGAAGGCCGAGGACCAGGCGACGGCGATCATTCCCGGCACACCGCTCGAGGACGGTACCATCCGCAACCGCGCGATGTCGCTCTGGTGCCGCACCCTGGCCATTCCCAAGAACATCCCCGACGACATCAAGGAAGCGGCCTTCTACTACATCTATCGGATGTCGCATCCGGAGGTGTCGGAATACATCGTCGCCGATCCGTTCTGCGGTTCCGATCCCTTCGGCGCCACCCATTTCGGCGAGGAGGCGGCCCGCAAGTACCTGGAGCCCAACCCGCAGCGGGGAACCTCCGATCTCTGGCCGACCAACGAAGGTATCTTCAAGACCATGGAGACGGCCGTCAATCACCTCGCCGGCAACGAGGCCTGCGTGAAGGTGGGCTATCCGCAGTTCTACTGGGAGGGCACGCCCGAGCTCGCCGACGCCCTCGGTCGCAACATCTCGAAGGCGGTGGTGGGCCAGCTCACCTCCCAGCAGGCCCTCGACGAGGCGGCCGAGGAATGGGTCAAGATCGTCCAGAAACTCGGCATCGACAACCAGAAGCGCCAGTACCGGAACTTCATCGAAGGGGCGCGCAAGCTCGGCTACAAGATCTGAGGCGCGGACCGGAGGCCCGCGGACCCGGCCGGTCCGCGGGCCTCGCCGGCGGCGCGCGAGGCGCTCGCCCGAGAGGCACTCAGAACAGCAGGTCGAACAGTTCCTCGACCCGCTCCCAATGCTCGGTCTGCGGGTTCTTGAGGCCGGGATCGAGGATCTTGAAGGCGTGGGCCAGGGCCACCGTGAGGCCGCCGGTGATCTCGGGCAGCTTCTCCTCCACCTCGGCGGCATAGGCGAGCTCCAGGGGCGGCAGGGTCGCCAGCATCTCCAGCACCGGTTCCAGCGCCACCGCCACCTCGTATCTGCGGAACTCGTGGATGCGCTCCTGGAACCCCTTGGTGATCGGCAGGTCGTGGGGCCGGATCACGTCGCGACCGTTGGCCTTGGCGCGGGCCACCGCCACCACCAGCATGTCGTGCAGCTTCTGGTTGACGAAGCCGGCGAGTCTCCGGACGTCGTTCTTGTCGATGTCCAACGAGGCGGCGAGGCGGAACAGCCGCTCGAAATGTTTGACACCCTCGACCTGCATACCGGTTCTCCTCGTTGCGGGTTGCCGCCTTTCGGCTCCCTGGCCGAGCCTCAGGTAGGGAGCCGGTGCCGGCCGCACAAGGAGGCGGGACGGGTGGCCGCGCTCAGTCGTCCGATTCGCCCTCCTCGTACAGCGCCGCCCGGCCGAGCCGGTCGAGGCAGAGTTCCGCCGTCCAGGGAAGCATCAGCGAGCCGCAGCGGGAATCGCGGTAGATGCGTTCGAGGGCGAAGCTCTTCAGCATCGACTGGCCGCCGCAGGTGCGGATCGCGAGCTGGGCGAGCTCGTTGGCGTTCTCCATCACCGTGTACTGCGCCGCCCAGGCGCGCATGACCTGCTCCTTGGAGGGATCGATGCGGGCGTCGTCGAGCGCCTTGACCCAGAGTGCCTTGGTCTGCTCGAGCATGATCCGCATCTGCGCCACGGCGAGCTGCTTCGTCGGATACATGCGCCGCTTGACGGGGGGCATGCCGGGCACCTCGCCGCGAAGATAACGCACGGTGAAATCGTAGGCCGCCTGGGCGAGGCCCATGTAGGAGGGGGTGAGGGTCATGAACATGTGCGGCCATCGGGTGGCTGCCTGGTAGTAGGCGCCCCGGGGCATGAGCTGCTCGTCCTCGCCGACGAAGACCTCCTCGAACAGGAGATTGCGGGAGACGGTCCCCCGCATGCCCAGGGGATCCCATTCGCCGACCACCCGTACGCCCGGGGCGTCGCGCGGCACCGCCAGATAGAGGGTGTCGCGGCGCCGGAGCCGGCCGTCCTCCCGCGCCTCGGTGCACAGCACGCCGTAGTAGTCGGCATGTCCCGCCAGCGAGGCGAAGATCTTGCGGCCGTCCACCACCCAGCCTCCCTCCACCTTGCGGGCGGTGGTCTGGAAGGCGGCGACCCCGGCCGCCGCGGCGCCGCCTTCCGAGAAGGGCTGGGCGTAGACCTTGCCCTGCTCGACGATGCGCCGGTAGTGGATCGCGCGCCTGCGCTCGTGCTCGGCCCGCTCTTCGGCGGTCATCTCGAGATCGTCGGCGAGGCGTCCGGTCCACAGGCAGGAACAGACGTGCATGTTGAAGGTGAGGGCGGTGGAGCCGCAGTAGCGGCCGATCTCCGCCGCCGCCAGCATGTAGGTCTTGTAGTCGGCCCCGAGCCCCCCGTAGGCGGTCGGCACGCAGATGCCGAGCAGACCGCTCTGCCGGAGATCCTCGTAGTTCTCGACCGGAAAGCCGGCCTCGCGGTCGTAGCGGGCGGCCCGCTCCCGGAACCGGCTTTGCCCCAGCTCGCGGCACAGGGTGGTGAGCTCGATCTGCTGCGGGGTGAGGCCGAAGGCCTCGGCGTCGAACATGGGGGCGTCGGGTTCCATGGGGGCCTCCGCTCAGGAATGGTCGGCGAGAAAGCTGTCGAGGACGCGCTCGAAGGCGCGCGGGCGTTCGAGCGGCAGCAGATGCCCGGCTCCGGCGATCTCCACGAACACCGCGGTCGGGATGCGCTGGGCCATGCGCCGCATCATCTCGGGCGGCGCATTGCGATCCCTGCCGCCCGCCACCACCAGGACCGGCATCCGGTAGGAGGCGAGCGCGTCCCGCCGATCGAAGGTGACGAGGCATGCCATCGCCGCCCGATAGGCGGTCTCCGGTACCCGGCGCATGCAGGCCACCGCCAGCGCCACCCCTTCCGGGTCCGGATCCTCGCCGACCAGCGAGGCGACGATCTCCGGCGCCAGATCGGCCAAGCTCCGGCCGGCATCGAGCGGTTCCAGGCGCTCGGCCAGGAAACGCTTCTGGAAGTCGCCGTCGAGACGCCCGAAGGCGGGGCTGGTGGCCACGAGCGTCATCGAGGCCACCCGCCCGGGAAAGCCGGCGGCGAACTCCTGGGCGATCATGCCGCCGATGGAATGACCGACGAGATGCACCTCCTCGATCCCCTGCCGGTCGAGGAACGCCGCCAGCGCGCCCGCGAGCCCGCGGAAGGTGAGCGGCGCGAGCGGCGGCGAGCCGCCGTAGCCGGGCATGTTCCAGGCGAAGGCGCGGAAGCGGTCGCCGAAATGGTCGAGCTGATGCCGGAAGGCCTCGGCACCGCCGCCGATGCCGTGGAGGAAGAGGAGCGCCGGGCCGGCCGTGCCCGAGGCGAGGAAGGTGACCTCCAGGCTCACACCAGCGGCTCCTGGAGCGCGCCCTCGCGCACGACCACCCGATCGTCGAGGCGGATGGTGCAGCCGCGCACCGGGATGTCGAAATGGCCCTGGGTATAGCGGCCGGCGAACTCGTTGGCGCCGGTGGAGAACAGGAAATTGCCGGCGAAGGCGCGGATCTCGGTGCCGTTGGTCTCCCGCTGATCGTACATGGCCAGCGCCTCGTAACGGGCACCGGGGTTCATGCCGAAGCCGACGTGGCTGACCGCATAGGCCTCGCGGTCGTCCCAGGCCGCCAGATAGCGGCGCATGAGCTCGGCATCGGTGCCCTCGCCCTCGATCGCCGTCACATAGTCGTCCACGAGCGTGAGCCGCACCGGGCTCTCGAGATAGCGCTTGAAGGTCAGGTTGACGTCGCCCCGGTCGAGGACCAGCGTGCCGTTCACCGTGCCCGCCCGCGGAAAGCTGACGACGACGCCTCCCGGCCAGTGGGCCACCGTCCTGGGCCGGTCGCAGTAGCCCCAGACCCCGACCGTGACCGCCCCCTCCATGTCGATCGCGAGATCGGTGCCGGCCTTCGAGGTCACCGTCATGCGGCGCGCCTCGCGGCAGAGTTTCACCGCAGCCTTCACCCTGGGCTCGAGGGCCGGGTCGGGCACCAGCCGTTCGAGCGCCTCCGGATGTTCGTTGGAGATCATCAGGAGACGCGCGCCGCCCTCGAGGATGGCGGGCAGTTCCGGCGCGTGCAGCAGCCCCTCGACGGTGAGATCGACGATCAGGCCGGAGCTCCGCAGGGCCGCCAGCACCGCGGGGTGATGGCGCAGGCTGTGGGAGGCGCCGGTGGAGCGTACCGGCACGGGCGCCGTCTGGGGCGGGGTCGGCACGGAGATGTGGAACGGCCGGGTGCCGAGGCGCAGCAGGGCGAGCTCGGCCAGATGGAGGTTGAGTTCCCGCGACTGGGTCTCGGAGAGGATCGCCACCGGCTCCCCGGGTTCGGCCTTGCACAGCGCGAAGACCCGCTCGAAGGCGTCGATCCATTTGGCTTCGATGCGATCGGCGAACATGGCTACGGCTCCTCCCCGGACGCGGTCCTTCCCATATCATGACAAAGATCTATGAAAAAGAATATTTTTATGGTTCAAGCACCCCGCCGAGGGGAGACGCGCCCATGCGCTTCGTGGACGGCTACCTGCCCTACCTGCTCGCCCGTGCGAGCCATCTCGTCTCCGGCGGATTTCACGCCGAGCTGCATCGCCGCGGCGTGTCCGTGGGGGTCTGGCGGGTGCTGGCGACGCTCGCCGACGGGGAGCCCTTCACCATCGGCGAGCTGGCCGAACGGGTGCTGATGAAGCAACCAACGCTGACCAAGCTCGTGGACCGCATGGAGGCCGACGGGCTGGTCCGCCGGCGCGAGGTGCCGGCCGACCGGCGCAAGGTCCGGGTGGCGATCACCGCCCGCGGGCGGGCGCTCCTGGAGCCGCTCCTGGCGGCGGCGCGGCGTCACGAACGGGAGATCCTCGCGATCGTCGCGCCGCAGGAAGCGGAGCTCCTCAAGCGGACCCTCGCGAGGCTGATCGCGGTGCTGGCGCCGGCGCCCTCAGCGGGCGAGATGGAGGAGGATCACGCCGAGGGTGACGACGCCCGCGGAAAGGAGACGGACGCGGCCGAAGGGCTCGCCCAGTAGGCGGACACCCAGCCAGGCGGCGATCACGACGCTCGTTTCCCGGACCGCCGAGACGTAGGCCATCGGCGTCACGCTCATGGCCCAGATGACGAGGGCGTAGGCGAGGGTGGACATCACCCCGCCGCCCACGGCCGGCAGCCACGAGCGGCCGCTGCCGAGGAGCAGGAGCTCGCGCCGCCACCAGAGGACGAACAGGCCGAAGGGCAGGGCTTCGAGCAGGAACAGCCAGGCGATGTAGTGCCAGGCGGTCTGGGAGGCGCGGGCGCCGAGCCCGTCGCTCAGGGTGTAGACGGCGATGGCGGTGCCGGCCAGGAGGGCGCTCGTGACGGCTCGCCGGTCGCGCCGCCAGCGGCTGCCGGCGAAGGTCAGGGAGACGATGCCGGCGGCCACGAGCGCGATCGCCAGCACCCCGCCGGGGCCGAGGAGCTCCCCCGCCAGGGCGGCGCCGCCCACCGCCACGAGGGGCGGCGCGAGACCGCGGGCGATGGGATAGACCTGGCTCAGATCGCCGGTCTCGTAGCCGCGGGCGAGGGTGGCGTAGTAGACGGTATGGGCGAGGATCGAGCTCACGAGCCAGGGCCAGGCCGCCGCCGGCGGCGGGGCCAGGACGAGGGCGGGGCCGAGGGCCAGGGCGCTGCCGGTGAGCATCACCACCGCCACCCGCAGCCAGGGATCGCCGCCCTGCTTGACGAGGGCGTTCCAGCCGGCGTGGAGGAAGGCGGCGGCGAGGACGACGGCGAAGACGAAGGGGCTCACGGGCGCTCCCTGGCCGCCCGCCAGGCGGCGAACCGTCGCCGGCTCTCCTCGCTCGCCGGGTAGAGGCCCGGCAGCGCGCAGCCGGCCCGGACCTGCTCGGCGACCCAGTCCTCGTAGAGGGTCATCTCGGCCGCCTCCTCCGCCACCTCGGCGGCCAGATGCCGGGGGATCACCACCACCCCTTCGCCGTCGCCGACGAGGATGTCCCCGGGATACACCGCGACCCCGCCGCAGCCTATGGGCAGTCCGACGTCGGCGGCATGGTGGAGGATGGGGCCGGTGGGTGCCGAAGGGCGCCGATGGTAGGCGGGAAAGCCCAGCCGGGCGATCGCGGGCGTGTCGCGAAAGCCGCCGTCGGTGACGATCCCGGCCACCCCGCGGACCTTGAGCCGGGTCACCAGGATGTCGCCGGCCGAGGCGGCGCGGGCGTCCCCGCGGCTGTCGATCACCAGCACCTGGCCGGGCGGACAGTGCTCGACGGCGTAGCGCTGCGGATGATCGGGGTCGCGATAGGCCTCGAGGACGTCGATGTCCTCCCGCGCCGGAATGAAGCGCAGCGTGTAGGCCTCGCCCACCATCGGCCCCGCCGTGGGATCGACGGGATGGACGTCCTGCATGAAGCAGTTCCGGAACCCCCGCTTGAAGAGACAGGTGGTCAGGGTGGCGGTGCTCACCCCTTCGAGGATCTCGCGGCAGGCCTCGTCGAGCATGGTTCGCTCCTCCCCGGTCGATGTCGGGCCGTGGGGCGCGTTCGGCCGACGGGCGCCTCTAGCACGAAAGCGCGGGTGACGGCAGGGGCCGGGGATCCGGAGGCGCGCCGTTTTTTCTTGCGCTTTGCGGTGGCCGGGGCAGATTCGCGGGCATCGTGCGGCTTCGGGCCGTCGCGCCCGGGAGACGGGATGAACGAGACCGCGGCGTCCTCCTTCGCATCCCTCGCCGAACTGGCCGAGCTCGGAGAGACCGCCCGGCGCGTCCTCGAGCGGCTGGCGGTGGCGCCGGCCGGGGACGACGAACTGCGGATCCCCGATCCCGACGACATCGCCCGCACCTTCGCCGAGGCGTCCCGCCTGCTCGCCGCCGATCCCGAGCGGGTGCTGCGCCAGCAGGGCCACTGGTGCCTGGAGATGGCCGATCTCTGGCGCTATGCGGCGGCCCGGGCCGCCGGCGAGGAGCCGGAGCCGGTGGTACCGCCGGAACGGGGCGATCGGCGGTTCGCCGATCCCGCCTGGCAGCAGCTCCCGGCCTTCGACGTCGTGCGCCAGGCCTATCTCGTCACCGTCCGACGGCTGCGGGCGCTCTACGCCGATCTCCCGGGCCTCGACCGGCAGGCCCGGCGCAAGCTCGACTTCTATCTGCGGCTCTACCTCAACGCCATCGCCCCCTCGAACTTCCTCGCCACCAACCCGGTGGCGCTGCGCGAGGCGGCGGCGACCGGTGGGCAGAGTCTCCTGCGCGGCCTCCGGCAGCTGCTCGAGGATCTGGAACGGGGGGAGGGGCGGCTCCGCATCCGCAGCACCAGGGAGGATCTGTTCACCCTCGGGGTCGATCTGGCGACGACCCCGGGCACGGTGGTGTTCCGCAACGAGCTCATGGAGCTCATCCAGTACGCGCCCGCGACCGAACGGGTGCACCGGCGGCCGCTCCTGATCGTGCCCCCCTGGATCAACAAGTACTACATCCTCGATCTCCGGCCACGGAACAGCTTCGTCCGCTGGGTGGTGGAGCAGGGGTTCACCGTCTTCCTGATCTCCTGGGTCAATCCGGGACCGGAGCTCGCCCACAAGAGCTTCGAGGACTATCTGTCGGAGGGCCCCCTCGCCGCCCTCGACGCCATCCGCACCCAGCTGGGCCGCCGCGCCGGCTGCAACGTTCTGGGCTACTGCATCGGCGGCACCCTGACCGCCTGTCTCCTGGCCTGGCTCGCGGCGCGCGGCGAGCGGCGCATCGGCGCCGCCACCTTCCTCACCACCATGACCGACTTCTCGGAGCCGGGCGATCTCGGCGTGTTCATCGACGAGGCCCAGCTCGCCCGCCTCGAGCGCCACATGGAGGCCCGCGGCTGTCTGGACGCGGCCTACATGCAGACCGTGTTCAGCCTCCTCAGGGACAACGATCTGATCTGGAACTTCGTGGTCAACAACTATCTGCTCGGGCGCGAACCGCCGCCCTTCGATCTCCTGTTCTGGAACGCCGACGGCACCCGCATGCCCGCCATGATGCACCGCTTCTATCTGCGCCGGTTCTATCTCGAGAACCGGCTGGTGGAACCGGGCGGGATCACCCTTCTGGGCGAGCCGATCGACCTCGGCCGGATCACCCTTCCCTGCTACTTCCTCTCCACCCGGGAGGACCATATCGCGCCCTGGGAGAGCACCTATCGCGGCGCCCGTCGGTTCGGCGGCCCGGTGCGCTTCGTGCTCGGTCGCTCGGGCCATATCGCCGGGGTCGTCAACCCGCCCGTCGCCGGCAAGTACGGCTACTGGACGCACGGTCGGCCACCTCCCGAACCGGCGGACTTCCTCGCCCGCGCCCGCGGTCATGCGGGCTCCTGGTGGCCCGACTGGGTGCGTTGGCTGCGGCGGCGAAGCGGCGCCCTGGTGCCGGCGCGCGACCCGGCGGCGGGGCCGCTCCGACCGCTCGGGGAGGCGCCTGGAAGCTACGTGCGGCAGCGGGCGGCGGCCGCGGAGCGACCATAGCGGTGTATGATCGTTGCCGAGGTGCAACAGGAATCGCCATTGCCGATGGAAAGCCGGAATAATCACGGGTGGGGGGCGTCTTTGCAGTGCACACGTCAGCCGGAGCCGGGAGGGTTCGCTCGTGACTGCAGGTCGCAATTGGTTCGGGGATTTCGAGAGGCGGCCACGAGAGACCTGTTCCGGAGCCGGCGGGCGGGTGCTCGTTTACCGCCCAACTGCCTGGCTCCGCCGGTTCGAACCGGCGGAGCATTTTTTCGCGAGGACGGGAAAGGGAGTGCGTGCTCTTGGCTGACCGCATGAAGTCGACGGCGCGAATCGGCCGGGAGGAGACCGCGGCGGATCCGCTTCCCGGCGGCAGCGATCGGCGCCGTGCGAGGGACGCGGTCGGTGAGGATCTGGTCCAGCATGTGACGGCGTTGCGGCGGTACGCGCTCCTGTTGATCGGCGACCCCAGCGAGGCGGACGATCTGGTCCAGGAGGCGCTCACCCGGGTGCTCGTTCATACCCGGGCGTGGAAACCGGTACGCGACCTTCGCGCGTATCTGTTTACGACGTTGCACAACGTGTTCGTCGACGGTCATCGGCGCCGGCGTATGCTGCGTGACGACATTCCGGTGGATTCCCTCGCCGGTCGTCTCGCGACGCCACCTTCGCAGATGGACCGTCTGGAGTTGCGTGATCTCGCCAAGGCCCTCGGCAAGCTGCCGATCGAACAGCGCGAGGTGGTGCTGCTGATCGGCCTCGAGGGCATGAGCTATCGGGACGCCGCGCGGGTGCTCGGCGTGCCGATCGGGACCATCATGTCGCGCCTTTCCCGCGGGCGGGAGGCCCTGCGCCATCTCACCCACCGCGGCGCGGCACTCAAGCTGCGTGTGGTCAAATGAGCTGGTTCATGTTCACTCGCGACAGGCCGGTCGAGGAGGCCGATCTCCAGGCGTGGGTCGACGATCGGCTGACGCCGGCGCGACGGCGGGCGGTGGAGGCGCATCTCGCCTTCCATCCCGAGGATGCGGTGCGGGCGCAGACCTATCGCGAGCAGCGGCGGCTGCTGGCCGAGCTGGCGGAAGGTCTCCCGTTCGAGGATGCGCGGGACTTCCGTCCCGAGCTCCTGGAGGCGCTGGCGGCGCGGCTCGATCGCGGGCGGCGCGTGCGCCGGACGGCGATGGCCGCGACCGTGGCCGGCCTGCTGGCGGTGGGCGGCGCCACCAGCTGGTACGGCATGGCGACGCGGACGGCCGATCCCCCCATCACCCAGGCGGCGGTCCCCGATCTGCTGTTCGATCCCTCGAACTTCACCAACATCGAGGAGGTGGCGGCGGAGGAGGACTCGATCGACTGGCTGGGCAAGCACCTCGTCGGTCGCTCCCTGCGCCGGCCCGATCTCGCCACCCTGGGGCTGCGCTTCGTGCGCGGATCGGTGCTGCGCAACCTGCAGACGCCGGCCATCCGCCTCGTCTACGAGGACGAGCGGGGCAGCAAGCTCTACATCTTCGTCGGCGTGGTGCGGGGCGAGGAGGAACCCGCCTTCGGCATCGTGCCGGAGGGCTACGTCTCGCTGCAATGGCGCAGCGGGCCGGTGGTGTTCGCGCTCATCGCCCCCTCGGACAGCCCGCAGCTCGTCTACGCGATGGAGCTGGTGAGCGCCAGCGTCGGCGACGAGCAGTCGCAGCCCATGGAGGCGGCGGCGGTGGCGCCGAGCGAGGAGACGCCTGCCGCCGAGCCGCTCGAGAAGGTGGCGGTGCCACCGGCCGACGGCGAGCCGGCGCCGATGCCGGCGGCCACCGACAGCCCGCCGACGGTGGTGCCGCAGGGCGGCGAGGAATCGCCCACGAAGCCGCTGTGACGGCGGGGGTCAGCCGCGCGGAAGGGGCTCGAGCAGGGCGCGCGCCGCGCGCTCGATGATCATCACGTCGTAGGCGAGGAGCAGGAAGCGGTAGCCGCGCGCCACGAGCGCCCGCGCGCCCTCGGCGTCGCGCGCGAGACCGCCCAGCACCACCGGCGAATCCGCGATCACCCGCTCCGCCGCGGCGACCGCCTCCAGAAAGGCGGGGTCCTCGAACCGCCCCGGGATGCCCAGGCTCACGGAAAGATCGAAGGGAGCGATGAGGGCCACGTCGAGCCCCTCGGTGGCGACGATGGCCTCGATGTCGGCCACCGCGTCCACATGCTCGATGAGCGCGATGCGCATTACGGCCGCGTCGGCGTCGCGGGTGTAGGTGAAGGCGTCGGTGCCCCAGCGCGAGGGCGCGTAGAAGGGGCCCCAGCCGCGCTCGCCGCGGGGCGGGTAGCGGCAGGCGGCGACCGCCGCCGCGGCCTCCTTCGCCGAGCGGATCATGGGAAAGGCGATGCCCAGCGCCCCCGCATCGAGGGCCGGCTTGACCAGCCAGTCGACGTTCCAGGCCACCCGCACGAGGGGCACGCAGTCGGAGACCGCGGTGGCGGCGATCATCGCCTGGGCCGATTCGATGCCGATGGCGCCGTGCTCCATGTCGATCATCAGCCAGTCGAAGCCGCAGCCGGCGAGGAGCTGGGCGATCTGGGGACTGGGCATGGTGGCGAGGGTGCCGTAGACGGGGCGTCCCTCGGCGAGCTTGCGTCGGAGCGGATTGACGAGCACCATCGTTGCCTCCCTTCCGGGACCGGAGTGTCCGACTTCCCGGCCCTCGCCGCAAGGGCTAGGGTCGCGCCCGCATTGCGAGGAGTTCCCGGCATGCGCCTCGGCGATTTCCGCACCCTCACCTTCGACTGCTACGGGACCCTGATCGACTGGGAGACGGGGATCGTCGACGCCCTCCGGCCCTGGCTCGCCCGCCACCGCGCGGAGATCGGCCGCGAGACGCTGCTGGCCGCCTTCGCCCGCCACGAATCGGCCCAGCAGGCGGCAACGCCCGCCATGCGCTACCCCGAACTGCTGGCGCAGGTGCTGCGGCGGATGGGGGAGGAGCTGGGACTTCCCGTGAGCGATGCCGAAGCCGAGGCCTTCGGCGCGTCGGTGGGAGACTGGCCGGCCTTTCCGGACAGCGCCGCGGCCCTCGCCCATCTCGCCAGGCACTACCGCCTCGTGGTGCTGTCCAACGTCGACCGGGCGAGTTTCGCCCGCTCCGCGGCCCGCCTCGGCGATCCCTTCGACGCCGTCTACACGGCCGAAGAGATCGGCTCCTACAAGCCCGATCCGCGGAACTTCGCCTTCATGCTCGACCGCCTCGCGGCGGCGGGCTGCGCGCGTGGGGAGATCCTGCACACCGCCCAGAGCCTGTTCCACGACATCCGGCCGGCGAAGGCGGCGGGCCTCGCCAGCTGCTGGATCGACCGCGGCGGCGGGCGCGCGGGAGGGGCGACGCCGGTGGTGGACGAGCCGGTGACGCCGGATTTCCGCTTTCCGAGCCTCGCCGCCATGGTCGAGGCCCACCGCGCCGCAACCGGGGACTAGCGGTCGCGGCGGAAGACCCCGTCCACCGGCACCTGCAGGGCGGTGGCGAGCCGGTTGGTCTCCGCCGCCATGCCGACGACGGCGAGCAGCTCGCCGTACATCTCCGGGGTCATGCCTTTGGCGCGGGCCGAGGCGGTGTGGCTGGCGATGCAGTACTCGCAGCCGTGGGCGACGCTGACCGCGAGATAGAGCAGCTCCTTGGTGAGCGGGTCGAGGGCGCCCGGGGCCATCACCTCCTTGAGGCTTTCCCAGGTGCGCCGCAGGGTCGGCGGATGGACGGCGAGCGCCTTCCAGAAGTTGTTGACGTCGGGAACCCCGCGCGTGGCCTTGATGTCGTCGTAGACCGCCCGCACCTCGGCCGGCGCCTCCGCATATTCCACGAGCCGCGTCATGCCTTCCTCTTCCTCCCGCCTGTTCGTCGTTCGTACCTGTTTCATTCCCGTTCCGTCCCTCAGAGGAGATCCCGCAGCATGGCCACCAGCGGCCGGTCCGCCGGCGGCATCGCCAGCCGCTCGAGTTCGGCCGGCGCCACCCATCGCAGCTCCTGCCCCTCGCGCGGCCGCGGCAGCCCG
>Ga0256830_1001670_pt1 | contig 15424 bp, 15 predicted proteins | sample 128326metaG_FD_190537 | JGI IMG/M metagenome (GOLD analysis project Ga0256830, IMG submission 190537) | Hydrothermal vent microbial communities from Lau Basin, Pacific Ocean - 128-326 | ecosystem: Environmental > Aquatic > Marine > Hydrothermal vents | place: Pacific Ocean: Lau Basin | collected... | reverse complement strand
AAAGTTCTTCCGGGAAAGAGGCCAGAGGATGAGCGCTTTCGGCCAACGGCGTGGAAAGCATTCCGGAACAATGAATCCAGGTTTTATCGGTTGTATCAAACCGATTGTCGGCGCGAATGAAGTCTTCAATAGAGCCGTCATTGATTAACACCAGGATTTTTTCAGTCCGGTCAAGAAAAGTTTGAAATGGTTGGGGAAATCCACGCCACCAGCGATAATAAGGAATATTTAAGGAATCGAAATAATATCGAAAATGGTGGGCGAGCCGCCCGTTGCCGACGATAAGATAAGGTCGTGTTTCATTGTTTTCAGGTACCTGTCCCATGGATCAAGTCCTTTCTTAAGTTTGTTAATAAAGCTGATCCAACTTTCAGTCACTGTTGGGGATGGGTAAACGCCGTTCCAATCAGTGCTTGAGATACGGAAATTTAACAATTTGCCGGCACTATTCAGAATAGCTTTTCTGGCTATCGGGAATCTCTGAATTATGGTTAGAGGAAACAGTACAATTCGTAAAAAGCCAAGTTGAGCGGAGTGAGCGAAGTGAGTCCGTTAAGCGGACCGGCGGATGACGGGGAACCAATACGTTAACCGGTGGGTTAGTTTTTGTCTCATGCCTGTTGAACTGTTTTTTCATCTATAAATGAGGGATTACTCATTGTCGTCAAAAATATTTTGAAAGAGTGGTAATTCAAGTATAATGTCCCTCGGACCCGAACGGATTTGGCCCCTTCTCCCTGAAACAATCCCATTAAAGGATGTAATAAAGAGGATTTCCTGATACTTTGCGCACACAATCTAAAACCAACGTGAAATATGCTGTCCAAAACGTTTTTTATAATAGAAGATATTGTAAAAATCACGATCAAATCTTATGCTATTCCGTCCTTTCAGGGCTATACCAATAACCACGATGCTTTTTTAGGTTCGTCCCCTCAATACTATTAACCCGGCAATGGATATCCGTATCACTATGCCGCCACAGGTTGTCGTCATCATCAGCAAATGCCTTCCGGTTCATGGTCGGGAGACCATGAACGATCAGGTTTTCTAATCTTATCCGTCAGCCACCTCATGATTTAATTCCCCGAAGGGGAAACATACAATAACTCATGGCAACGCTCTCTTTCCATTGGACAGATGTGGGGGATTGCTTGTTCGTCGGGGAAAGCGGTTGGAAGGGGGTTTCCTTCATAAGTAAATTTAACATTAAAATCAGGAGGAATATGTCAGGTCACAGTAAATGGTCAACAATCAAGCGCAAGAAAGGCGCGCTCGACGCTAAACGGGGAAGATTGTTCACCAAATTAATTAAGGAAATCACCGTTGCGGCTCGATTGGGGGGCGGGGATGAAGCGGCTAATCCGCGCCTTCGTAAGGCGATCGCGAACGCGAAAACGGCGAATATGCCCCAGGAAAATATCAAGCGGGCGATTCAAAAGGGCACCGGTGAATTGCCGGGTGTCAATTATGAGGAATTCACGTACGAAGCCTATGGGCCCGGCGGGGTGGCGATTATGTTGGATGTGATCACGGATAACAAGAACCGAACCGTGGCTGAGATTCGCCATCTCATGAATAAATACGGCGGCAATTTGGGAGAGAACGGCAGTGTGGCGTGGATGTTTGATAAGAAAGGACAAATCAGCATTGCCAAAGATAACGGTAGTGAGGAAACGGTTTTTGAAGCTGCCCTGGAGTGCGGCGCCGAAGATTTTGAAGTGGAAGATGATGTGTATCTGGTCATGACCAATCCGGCGGACCTGATGGAAGTGCGTGATGGATTGGAAAAAAGAGGCTTCACCATCCAGTCGGCGGAGATTGAAATGATTCCCAAGACGCTGCAAAAGGTCACCGGAAAAGATGCCTCCCGGCTTATGAATCTGATAGAAGCCTTGGATGACAACGATGACATTAATAATATCTACTCCAACTTTGACATTGACGAAGATTCGGTTTAATCGTTTGTCGGTTTTTAAATCGTTAACCGGTAATCATTCATTCAACAAGTAATTTCCTGATATGATTTTTATTTCCAGGCAATTCAATCGAAGGAACTAGATGCGGGTACTGGGTATTGATCCGGGACTGAGCACAACCGGATTTGGAATCATCGCGAAAGCTGATCACAAGATTCGTGTCGTATGCTACGGGACGATCAGGCCGCCGTCAAAATTATCGTTACCAAAACGTTTGCAGTATTTATATAATGAAGTAACAAAATTAATGGAAACGTACAATCCCCATATACTGGCGATAGAGGATTCATTTTACAGTAAAAATGTTAAATCGGCTGTTGCCCTGGGGCAGGCGCGCGGGGCCATTTTGCTGGCCGGCGCTAATAAGAATATTCCCTGTTTTCAGTTTGCGCCCCGTAAAATAAAACAATCCATCGTAGGGAACGGCGCCGCTACGAAAGAACAGGTCCAGTTTATGGTGAAAAATATCCTCAATCTGAAAGAATTGCCCACGACATTGGATTCCTCGGACGCCCTGGCGGTAGGGCTTTGTTACCTGAACCAGCCGAAATGGGGTTAGTATGATCGATTCCGTGGCAGGCACACTCATGCACAAAGATCCGACACTGGCCATAATCGATGTTGGTGGTGTCAGGTTGAAGCTGTCAATCAGCGTAAATACGTATGAGCGGTTGCCGTCAACCGGGGGAAAGGCCGAATTGCTCACTTATCTTCATGTGCGGGAAGATGTTCTGGATTTGTATGGATTTGACCATCAGGAGCAGCGCGAATTATTCCTGTTGTTGATTAACATCAGTGGGATTGGCCCCCGATCGGCCATGACAATTTTATCCGGCGCCAGCACTTCGGAGTTCAAGCGTCGCATTATTGCCGGTGATGTTAAATCATTAACGGTGATTCCCGGGATCGGTACCAAGACGGCCAGACGGATTATCATTGAACTAAAAGAGAAATTCGTCAAAGACACGGATGATGATTTAATTACTTTAACCGGCGGCGAATCGATGAGGGATGAAATTCGCGACGCCCTTGATGCCCTGGTTTCGCTTGGATATACGCGGGCCCAGGCGCACCAGGCGATTAGAAAGCTCGAAAAATCCGGCGATCTTACCGGAAGTTTGGAAGAGATTATTAAAAAAGCATTAATCAGGATGTGATGTTGTTCAACGAAAAAAGATTCTATCAAATGATCAAGGGGAAAATATGAAATTAGCCAAGCGGTTGAATAAATTGGGAACCGAAACGGCTTTTGCCGTTTCCGCACAGGCAGCCGCCTGGGCGGCCCGGGGTCACAAAGTTTATCCCTTTCACCTGGGAGACATGAATATTCCGACTCCGGCAAATATTGTCGAAGCCGTGAAACGCGCCATTCATGACGGGAAAACGGGGTATTGCCCGGCGGAAGGGATTTTACCCCTGCGGGAGATTCTCGCCGAAGATGTAGGGAAACGGCGCGGTACCGAGTACGGACCGGAGAATGTTTCCATTCAACCTGGGGGGAAACCGGTAATCGGGAAATTCATCTCGGCTGTAATGAATCCGGGTGATGAAGTTCTGTATCCCAACCCCGGCTACCCGATCTATGAATCCCAAATTGAATTCCAGGGTGGTGTGGCCGTACCTTATGGTTATATGGAAACGGATGATGGTTTCGCCATTGACATGGAACGACTGAAAGCCTCGATTACGGAACGGACACGCATATTGATCTATAACAATTATCAGAATCCCATCAGCGCCGAGTCCAAATACGAGGAAATGGAGGAACTGGCGAACCTGGCGCTGGAACACGACCTGTGGGTGCTGTCGGATGATGCGTATTTCGAAATCCGTTACGGGGGCGATCCGCGATCGATCGTGTCGTTCGCGGGAATGCGTGAGCGAACAGTCGTTTTGTATACGTTCTCAAAGAAATTTGCCATGACGGGTTGGCGGTTGGGCGCGGCTGTTGGTCCGGAGGAAATCATACAGGTAATCAGCAAGCTGAATACCAACATCGAATCCTGTTCCAATCATTTCATTCAATGGGCCATGATCGAAGCGTTGACCGGCGATCAAAGCGGACCGGAAGAAATCTTAAAAATTTTAAAGGAACGGCGGGATGCGGCTGTTGACGGTTTGAATGCCATAGCGGGAATAAATATCGCTTTACCGAACAGCACCTTTTACCTGTTCCCAAATGTTACCGCCATTATGAAACGGAAAGGATTCAACGATATCAGCCGGTTACAGGAGGAAGCATTGCATGAAACCGGGGTATCCTTTTGTACGCGAATTCATTTCGGTCGACCCGTGCCCGGCGAAACCGACTACTTTATTCGGTTGGCGTACTCCGGAATCGATGTGGAAGACATCCGGGAAGGGCTGGGCAGATTAAAAGAATATTTTGAATCCTGAGTGTGTCGTAAAACCAACCCCGGTTCAATCGGGGAATAAAACGAAAGTTTAATAACAAAGATTTATGGTAATTCCACAGAGTCGTAACAATGTCCATAACTTCGCTTTTACAGTCGTCCGATTACCCGGCATTTTACAAGGTGATTGGTCTTGAATACCGATCAGGATCTGAAAAAGACGGTTCTTTTTGACCGTCACCGGGCGTTGAACGCCCGAATGGTACCCTTCGCCGGGTTCTTAATGCCGATACAGTACCGGGGCATCATTCAGGAACACATCAATGTGCGTACGAAAGCGGGGTTGTTTGATGTAAGTCATATGGGTGAGCTGGTTTTGGAAGGCCCGGAAGCAAAACCTTTTTTGCAGTATATGACCATTAACGATTTGAATCACCTGGAACCGGGACAGGCGCAATATTCAGCCTTTTGTAATGAACAGGGTGGTATTATCGATGATCTTTTGATTTACCAATTCCCCGATCATTATATGATCGTTGTGAACGCCGCCAATATCGAAAAGGATTATCAATGGTTGCGGAGTCATCTGCCTGAAGGTGTTGCCTTGAGAAATGAAAGTGATGGAATCAGCCTGATCGCCCTTCAGGGGCCCGCCTCCCGGGATATCCTGAACCCCTTGATCGATGCGGACCTGAAGCAACTTCCTTATTACCATTTTGTCGAGGTTGAAATCGCCGGAAGGCAGGTCGTCTGCGCGAGGACCGGATACACGGGAGAACTGGGGTATGAAATATATGGCGGCAACGAAGAGATTCGCGGCCTTTGGGATGTGCTGATGGAAACCGGGAAATCCCGGGGCCTGACTCCCGTCGGATTGGGCGCCAGGGATACGCTTCGATTGGAAATGAAATACTGCCTGTACGGTAACGATATTGATGAAACCACAACGCCGATTGAAGCCGGATTGGGTTGGATTACCAAAATTGAGAAGGGGGATTTCATAGGACGTCAGGCGATTCTTGATAATAAAGTGAATGTAACCCGCCGTCTGGTCTGTGTCGAAATGATGGAAAAAGGTATTCCCCGGCCGGGATATAAATTGTATGTTAACGGGCGCGAAGTCGGAACGGTAACAAGCGGTGGGCAATCGCCTTCACTGCGAAAAGGAATCGCATTGGCTTATCTTAAAAAACCATATTATAAGGCGGGGACAATTCTTGAGCTGGATATTCGCGGCAAAAGGAAAAGGGGGCGGGTTGTGAAACCGCCGTTTTATAAAAATGGGACTATTCATATTTAACCGTTATTGAATCTATGGAGTTGACTACTATGCAGAACAAATCGGATCATCCCGTCTTAGTCACCGGTGGTTGTGGGTTCATCGGTTCCCATTTGATTGACCATTTATTGCAACAGGGTAAGCAGGTAATATGTGTCGATAACCTGAATGATTTTTATAATCCTGAAATAAAACGTCTGAATCAGAAACCCCATTTTGATTACGAGGCCTACACCTTTCACGAGGGGGATATCCGTGACGGCAATTTCATGAATACCGTTTTCAATAATCATGACATCGGAACGGTTATCCATTTGGCGGCCATGGCGGGAGTCAGGCCGTCGATAAGCAATCCGTTATTATATACCGACGTGAATATCACCGGAACCCAGATCTTGGTTGAAGCGATGGTGAAGCACGCGGTGAAAAAATTCGTTTTCGCGTCTTCCTCGTCGGTGTACGGGAACAATGAAAAAATTCCTTTTTCCGAGGATGACGGCGTTGATTATCAGGTGTCGCCGTACGGCGCAACGAAAAAGATGGGGGAAATATTGTGTTATACGTATTACCACCTGTACGGGATCCCCACCACTTGCCTGCGGTTTTTTACCGTTTACGGTCCCCGGCAACGACCGGAGATGGCAATCCATAAATTCGTACGCAAAATATTGAAGGGGGAAAGCATCCCTTTCTTTGGTGACGGGAATACGGCCAGAGATTATACTTACATAGATGACATTATTCATGGTATACTTCAGGCATTAATTGCCGATGATGATTTTATGATATACAACCTTGGCAATTCCGAACCGATAAAGTTAATCGAGTTGGTGGATATCATCAGCGAATTAACCGGTCAAACGGCCAACCTTGATAAACAGGAACTTCCCAAAGGTGACGTGTTACAAACTTACGCCGATATTACCCGCGCCAGGCAGCGCCTGGATTACGAACCACGCACGAGCATCAGTGAAGGAATTAAACTTTTCATTGACTGGTATGAATCCATGCGAAGTCAATATGGAACCCTTTTTGAATAAGTCATGATCTTGAAATAATGGGCACTCGCAGGTTAGAAATTCTGGGTCTGTTGATGATTACCGTGTCGTTACTGGTATTCATCAGCCTGGTCGGTTTTAATCCGAATGAAGAACCCGGTATTTCTCCGAACGTACAGATCGGGAATCCGATGGGGATTCTGGGTGTCTACATCGCCCATTTTTTCATCAAACTCACGTTTGGGTATATCTCTTTTGTCCTGCCGGTCCTGGGAATCGCGTGGGGTTGGTTGTTTTTCAGTCATCGTGACCGGCAAGCGCTTATCCGCTTTAGCCTGTATCTTCTGGGCGGGGTCCTTTTAACATCCATTACTGTCGGATTGGTGATTGTTCTCAGAGCCCGCGACGCGGCCGATTTTATTTATTCCGGATTGATTGGCGGAGTGGCCGGCAAATTCCTGTTTGATTTCCTTGGGATGATCGGAGCGATCCTGGTGGTTCTTACAGCCTGGTTGGTACTGTTCCGGGGATATTTTTCCTGGAGCCTTTACGCGCCGTTCCGGAAAACGGGGGACAAATTGAAAGCATGGTTATCAAAAAGGAAAGAAGCCAAACAAAAACGGGCGTTTGAAGAAGCAAAACGAAAACATACGCAGGAATTATTATCGAAAATTGACGAACAAAAACGGAGGGAAGAAACCGGTTTCACGGATACCATTACGCGTCAGGAAGAAATCGAATTGGAATTGGGCGAAATCGAAATAGGGCAACAGGATTCGGAACAGCTTATTTCCCGGACACCGGAAAAATCGGAAGCGGCGGCAGCGGACGATCAGGATATGCCTGGGCCGGAATCGGTATCACCACCGCTTGAGTCCGAAACTTCAATCGATGAGGAAATTGAAATCGGCGAGATGGTGGTCGAGGAAGAGGTCGATCTTGACAAGGTAAAAGCGCGAAGGAAACCGGCCCGTAAATATCGTCTGCCGAAAACAAATCTGTTGATTACCCCTGTCACGGTTAACGACGGCATGTCCCGGGATGAACTAATCGAGAGGGCCAATTTTTTAACCCAGTCCCTGGCCACTTTCGGCGTTGAAGGAAAGGTGGTGAATGTTCATCCGGGACCGGTTATTACCCTGTTTGAAGTTGAACCGGCCGAAGGGGTGAGGGTGAATAAATTCGTCCAATTATCCGATGACCTGGCACGGGTGATGGAAGCCAGTCGTGTCCGGGTTATTGCGCCCATTCCCGGGAAGTCTTCGGTGGGAATTGAGATTCCCAACCGCAATCCGGCCACGGTGTATTTCAAATCGGTTGTCAATTCCGAAAAATTCGCCCAGTCGACGTCAAAATTAACCCTGGCGGTGGGGAAAACGACTTCCGGTGAAATCGCCACGCTGGATCTGGCGAAAATGCCGCATCTGTTGATTGCCGGAACCACCGGTTCCGGGAAATCGGTTTGCCTTAATACGATTATTTGCAGTTTACTTTACCAGGCCACCCCGAGTGAAGTAAAATTTATTATCATTGATCCAAAAAAAGTGGAAATGACCTTATACCGCTCGTTAAAGGGGTACCATCTGTTGGGAGTCGAAGACATTGACGAACCGATTGTCACCACTATGGAAAATGCCATTCTTGCACTACGCGCATTGGAAAAGGAGATGGATCAGCGATACAATATTCTTTCCGAAGAGGTCGTGCGGAACATCGACGAGTATAATGAGCGGATGAAAGCCAGGAACGAGCCGATCATGCCCTATATTGTCCTGGTGATCGACGAATTGGCCGATTTGATGATGATGAGCGCCAAAGATGTGGAAGCGCCGATCGCCCGCCTGGCACAATTATCACGCGCGGTGGGGATCCATTTGGTGATCGCCACTCAACGACCTTCGGTCGATGTGATTACCGGCGTGATCAAAGCGAATTTCCCGGCCCGGATTGCCTTCCAGGTGGCCACCAAAATCGATTCACGCACGATCCTGGACACGATGGGCGCTGAAAAACTTATCGGACGGGGCGACATGTTGTATTTAGGTCCCGGTTCCTCCGAACCGGTCCGGCTGCATAATGCCTTCATTACTTTGGACGAAATTGAAGCGATAATGAAATATATTGAGACTCAGCCACAGGCGGAGAAAATGCAGTTGTCGAGCGTTCGGGAAGCGGCGACCTCCGATTTCGCCTTTGAGAATGGTGGCGAGGACGAATTATTCCGGGAAGCGGTACGATTGGTTATCACCCATCAGCAGGGCTCGATTTCGCTGCTGCAAAGACGGTTAAAAGTGGGATATTCACGGGCCGCGAGATTAATCGATCAAATGGAACAATTAGGAATCGTGGGCCCCTTCACCGGGAGCAAAGCCCGTGAGGTTTTGGTGGATGAATTGTACCTCCAAACCATTAAATAATTGCCGTGGAAGAATTATTTAATGGTTTTTCCATTGAATTGGTTATGTTACCGTCCCGATCCGGTTTTTGTAATTGAAAGTTCATTATTTTAAAACGCTTTAGATCATAATTCGACTCCATATTTTTGAATCCTGATCGATTGTACATTAAAGAAGCCCTATGAAATTAAAAGCGATATTTGTCTATCTGATCCTGTGTCTGCCGATAATCGGCAAAGAAGCCGCCATATTGGATTCCCTCGCGCAGTTAATGCATAGCCCTGGTGGAATCAGGATGAGCTTTTTTATCAAACAAGTTCAGTTGGAAGATGAGTGGACCGATCGGGTGGTAATGGAGATTGTTAACTCAGATCGGTTTATCTTTGAGACCCCGCAACAGGTTGTTAAAATTGACAGCAACGTGGTCTACACTTACAACCTGGAGTCACAACAGGTAATCATTGATTCGTTAATTAAAGAGGATTTCAGTCTCTATGATATTTTGACGGGGAATTTTGACCGGATCGAAGTAACGGATGTTGAAATCACGGATTCAACCAGGGCGATAGATTTTCACATCGCCGATATGGATTATTCGGGAACCATCTGGGTTACGAAAAAAAATATGCGCCCCACTCGTATCGTGCTCGACTATAACGAGGACAGTTCGGTTGAACTGCTGGTTGAGTCGTTCGGCGGTCTGCCTGACGACCGCTTATTCGATCAATACCGGTTGGAGGGGTGGGAGGTAATCGATCTCCGTGAGTAAAATTGTGAAATTGTTCATCAGCCTGGTTCTCAGTATTGCCGGACTTTATTATGCCTTCAGAAAAATGGATTTGGACGAGTTATGGCTGCAGTTAACACAGGTACATATAAGCTATATTTTATTTTCAACAGTGTTAATGATTTACAGTGTTGTCATTCGAGCCCGTCGATGGAAACTGATCCTTGAGCCAATCGAAGAAATTCCCGTCCGGGTGCTTTTCGGCGCCACGATGATCGGCTATTTCGGGAATAGTGTTTTGCCGCTCAGAATGGGTGAAGTTCTTCGGGGGTACAGCATTGGGAAACAATTCAAAGTCGGCACTTCTTCGGCCCTGGGGACAATTATATTAGAACGTGTCCTCGACATGCTGGGATTGATATTCCTGATTATCATATTTTTAATATTATCGCCGATAAATGAATGGCTTGGTGAAATATTATACGGCGTAATATTTGTGACTTTGATTGCCTTCATATTCGTTTTTTGGCTCGGGCGAACCAAGGTGGAGTGGCAACCTTTTCTCCTTCGATTCCGCCTGTTGGATAATCGCCTCGGACGGCGGTTGATAAATATAATACAAAATTTAATCAGTGGCATTACGGCTTTGAAAAATACGAGTCATGCACTGAAAATTACCTTTTACACTCTGTATATATGGTTTATTTACTATGTGTACATGCTGGGGGTTGTTACCGCGATCGGCGTGAACCTTGATTGGATAGGAATAGGGATCATTTTGATTACCACTTCCCTGTCGATCTCGATTCCTGCCGCGCCGGGGTACATCGGGACTTACCATGCCGTGGCGGTATACGTATTAACCAACATATTTAATGTCGGTTTGACGGAAGCGCAGGCCTTCGCAATTATCGTGCACGCCGTCGGGTACGTTCCTTTCGTCATCTTGGGGTCTTATTATTTCCTGCGAAGCTCAATCCATTTGTCGGATGTAAAAAGCGAGGCTTTGTTGTAATGAAGACGTATGAAGCAATATTTATTGACCGTGACGGCACCCTGAATCCCGATCCCGGATATATTAATTCCCTGGAACAATTTGCCTTCTATGATTTTACCCTCCCGGCGCTGAAGTTGTTGGCTCGGCATGGACATCGGTTTTGTATTGTTACGAACCAATCGGGAGTAGGGAGGGGGATTATTGCCCTCCGGGATTTGGAAAAAATCCATCGTTATATCGAGAACAAATTCAGGGAAAATCGAATTCCGTTATTGGGTATTTACTATTGCCCGGATCATCCCGAGCGGGCTTCAATCCGTCGGAAGCCGGGGCCGGGCATGTTTTTCGAAGCAGCCCGCGAACATCAACTCAATTTAACCCGTTGTCTTATGATAGGTGATGCTGGTTCGGATGTGCTTGCCGGTGCTAAATTAGGGATGGAAACAATGTTGGTGTTAACCGGGAGAGGAAGTCAAACAGTGGAATTATTACCTGGGAATGATCAACCAACGTATGTGGTTAAAAACCTACTTGACGGCGCCCATTTGATAATCGGAGAGGAAAAGGATTGAAAATTGCCGTTATAATGGGTGGGGTCTCAGCGGAGAGAGCCGTGTCTTTGAATACCGGGGATGCAATCGTAAAAGCATGCAAGGCGATCGGTCATATCGTTATCCCGGTAACGTTGGAGGATACATTGGGACCTTTGATCCCCGAACTGAAACAGGCCGATCTGGTTTTTAACGCATTACATGGAGGGCAAGGGGAGAATGGTGTAATTCAAGGTTTTTTCGAATCGTTGGGGATCCCTTACACCGGTTCGGGGCCCTTGTCTTCGGCCCTTTGCATGGATAAACATTTCAGTAAATCAATCGCCCATCATAACGGTATACTTACTCCCTTTTGGCAATGTGTAAGATCGGTCGAGGTGACGATTGATCCGGAGCGCTTTAAATATCCGCTCGTCGTAAAACCCAACGATCAGGGTAGTACGGTGGGAATATCCATTGTTCGTCAGGAAGAAGATTTACGGCAGGCGATAGAATCGGCCCTACGCTATTCCGAATCCGTTATCATTGAGAATTTCATAGCGGGGCGGGAATTAACGGTCACAATTTTGGGTGATGAAGTTTACCCGATTGTCGAAATAATTCCATCGCACGAGGTATATGATTACGAATGCAAATATATTCAGGGCTTGACGGAATATATCTGTCCGGCAAATTTATCGGAGGCGGAGACTGAAGACATACAGAAAACCGCCATGGATATATTTCGTTTATTTCACTGTCGTCATTACGGCCGCGTTGATTTTCGTTTTGACTCTCACGGGAAAGCGTGGTTTTTGGAAGTCAATACATTGCCGGGTATGACGGCCACCAGTTTGGTGCCCAAGGCGGCAAAAGCAAGCGGTGTCAGTTTTGAAGAGTTGGTGCATAAAATTATAACAGAGGCAACGGAAACGTAATGGAACATTGGATCGCAGTATATACGAAATCCCGTCATGAAAAAGTGGTTTATGACCAATTGACAACCAAAAATATCGAATCCTATTTACCAACGATCAGGCGGAAACGAAAGTGGAGCGATCGTTACAAATGGGTGGATGTCCCCCTTTTCAGAAGCTATGTCTTCGCGAAAATTCCGTTAAAAAACAGTTTGTTCGTATTGCAGACCCAGGGGGTTCACCATATCGTAAAATTTAAAAATAAAATTGCTACCATACCCGAGGAGCAGATTATTGGCATCCGCAGAATGATCGAGGGGGATTATGATCCGGTGCCGACCGATTATTTTGTTCTTGGTGATGCGGTGGAAGTGGTCGGTGGACCCATGAATGGTATGGCGGGCGAAGTTACGCGAATTGACGGGGAAGACCGTTTTGTTATCAAGATCGATGCGATAAAACATGCGATTTCGGTTCATATCGACCGGAAATTTCTGAAACCCTTGGGGAGTGGCAAACATGCCCATCCGGCTGTTTAATTCCTTAACGCGAAAAAAAGAGGAACTTAAACCCTTAATTCCCGGGAAAGTACGTATCTACACCTGCGGTCCCACGGTTTATGATGTCGCCCATATCGGGAATTTTCGAGCATTTTTATTTGAAGACCTGTTAAAACGATATTTACGATTAAAAGGGCTGAAAGTTTTCCATGTCATGAATATTACCGATGTGGATGACCGGACAATCCGGCGATCGCAGGAAAAACATATTTCCATCGCTGAATTGACGAAGAAATATACGGACCTGTTTTTTAAGGATTTAAATACCCTGAAAGTAAAACCGGCGGATATTTATCCACGGGCCACGGAACATATCGCCAGCATGATCAGGATGATCGAAACCCTGATCAAAAAAGGACATGCTTACGTGACCGAAGACGGCTCGGTTTATTTTGCCATTGACACCTATCCGGAATACGGTCAATTAACAAGGTTGGATCGTACCCGGCAACAAACGGTTGCCAGGATAGCGACCGATGAATATGCCAAGGATAATCCCCAGGATTTTTCTTTATGGAAAAGTTGGAAGGAGGAAGATGGTGATGTCTATTGGGAATCACCCTGGGGCCGGGGAAGACCGGGTTGGCATATTGAATGCTCGGTCATGTCCATTGAATATTTGGGGAGCCATTTCGATATCCACTGTGGCGGTGTGGATAATATGTTTCCTCACCATGAGAATGAAATCGCCCAGTCGGTTTGCGCAACCGGCGAGCCTTTCGTGAATATCTGGATGCATAACGAACACCTGTTGGTCGATGGCGGTAAAATGAGCAAGTCGCTCGGGAATTATTACCGGATTTCCGATCTGATCAGGAAGGGCTTTACGCCCGAGGCATTGCGCTATATACTGTTGGGAACACACTATCGGTCGAAAGTTAATTTTTCGTTGGAAAAACGACATGAAGCACAACGCGTTGTCCAGCGCATTTCAGATATTTATGACCGTCTGCTCGATTTGGTCGGTCAGGAAGTAACCGGCGATGAATTGCCTGCCGATTACACCCATTTTGAAGCGGCGATGGATGATGACCTGGATGCTCCGAAGGCATTGGGTATTTTTTTTAATTGGATTCGCAAAACGAACAGCCGATTAGCCGATCATTCGCTGACGCTCGAAGAAGCTTCGAAAGGGTTGAATTTCATCCGTCGGTTTAATTCGGTATTTGATATCATTTCCCAGCGGAAAACAGCGCCGCCCGAGGTCTTACAATTGGTTAAGGAAAGGGAAGCAGCCAGGAGTAGAAAGGATTGGTCTGAAGCGGATCGTCTGCGTGAGATAATCCGCGAGAAGGGTTGGATTGTTGAAGATACACCGACCGGTTCGAAATGCAAATCCATCGTGCCGTAATACCGTTATTCCTGTTTTGCAATGTCTTGCTTGCTCAGAATCAGAATTTTCCTCCGGTAAAATTATTTGCGGGGTGGGGGCACGGCGCGAAAGAGATTCCTTCGGACAGTATCCCCAACGCGTTATTTCGACTGGAATATTATTCGCCGGACGGAAAAATTAAAAGGATTGATTTTTTTGACGACCACTCGAAATTCATAACCCGGTATGATTTGGTCCATGATCCCAAAGGGACGTTGTTAAAATTGTTGGTGTTTGATAATGGCCATAAATTGAAATGGTATTACTTTTATGATTATGATCCCATTATCATGGATTGGAGGATAACCAAATATTCTGCCCGGGGTGAATGGCTTAACGAAAAATATTGGCGTGAGTTAGAGGGGGATACAATAATTGATGCGAGATATTTTTTAATCCCGTTGCCGACGGATACTGTTCGAAACAATATAGATAAGAATGTGAAATAAAACACTTTGCAGGCAGGTTAAAAGAAATTATGATATAAATTAAAAATTCATTGAATGTATTTCAAATAATTGCCTAATTTTCGTGGCTTTACCATTTGCTAAAAAATATAGATGATAATATCATCACCGTTTTGTCCCAACATTAGGATGGATGGTCTACAAATCCCGATTAATCACCATTGCTTACTGGATTATGTCCCGATTTGTTGAAATGGTTCGGTGTATGGTAGCTCGGCTTGCCGATATAGCTCAACTGGTAGAGCAGCTGATTTGTAATCAGCAGGTTGTGGGTTCGAGTCCCTCTATCGGCTCGTTTACAGATCGGGATTGTTACCGCCTTATTGGGCTATGATTAATATGACAGATACGAAAATCGTTGAGGGGAGATGGCCGAGCGGTCAATGGCAGCAGACTGTAAATCTGCCGGCGTACGCCTACGGAGGTTCGAATCCTTCTCTCCCCACGGCATGCGGGTGTAGCTCAGTTGGTAGAGCATCAGCCTTCCAAGCTGAGGGTCGCGAGTTCGAATCTCGTCGCCCGCTCAAAAAGGGCGCAAGATTTGCCCGATGGCATGGGAAGACCTCATGGCCAGTCGCGGAGCGAACATTGACAGGGCTCTTAAAAAGTCCGGTGTCCAGGCATGCCTACGTAGCTCAGACGGTAGAGCACGTCCTTGGTAAGGACGGGGTCACCGGTTCAAGTCCGGTCGTAGGCTCGGCATGTTAAATTAAAAGGAAACGGAGGATACATGGCAAAGGAGAAGTTTGAGCGAACGAAGCCACATATTAATGTGGGAACGATAGGTCATGTGGATCATGGAAAGACGACATTGACGGCGGCGATCACGTTGGTTCAGGCGGCGCGTG
>Ga0256830_1001669_pt1 | contig 15432 bp, 17 predicted proteins | sample 128326metaG_FD_190537 | JGI IMG/M metagenome (GOLD analysis project Ga0256830, IMG submission 190537) | Hydrothermal vent microbial communities from Lau Basin, Pacific Ocean - 128-326 | ecosystem: Environmental > Aquatic > Marine > Hydrothermal vents | place: Pacific Ocean: Lau Basin | collected... | reverse complement strand
GGACGCCGGCAACATCGGGCACTATCATCCATGACAGTTGCAGTCCATTTGGAATTCATGATTGAATTACTCGCCACACTTGCGCCCATTGCATTGATCGACAGCTTGTCGGTCGTGCCCGTGGCCATGATTCCCCTGTTGATCCTGCTGGGAGAAAAACGCCCGCTTGCCGGGTCCCTCTCATTCATTGCAGGCATCGTTCTCACCTACCTCCCCTTTGGCTTGCTGCTGCTGTTCGGCCTGGACACGCTGTTCGACAGTCTCACGCGCACATTCACAGAGTGGTGGAGCAAAGAGCCGGATCTTGGAGAGATCGCGCTGGAAATCATTGCGGGCCTGGCCATGCTCTGGCTTGGGTACGGATTATTGAGAAAAAAGAGGGAAACAGGGGAAACAAAGGCGGAACCGGCGAGGAAAGGCATGACCCCGGTCCAGGCCTTCGCCCTCGCCGCTTTCATCAACGTCTCCGGCTTATGGGGCGCCCTGCCCTATTTCGCCGCCATTGCACAGATATTGAAAGAGGACCTGTCCAACGGCGGCATGGTGAGCGCATTGTTGTTCTACAATCTGGTGTTCGCGCTTCCCCTGCTCGCTTTCCCGGTCTTGTACCTGATGCTGGGTCCGCGGTCAGAGCACTGGTTTGCAAGGCTGAGTGATTTCGTCGTGCTCTGGAGCGGCCGCGCGCTGGCAATTCTGCTCGTCGCGCTTGGCCTTGCCATGATCATCGACGGCATCGGCTGGCTCAATGGCACTCCGATCATCCTGCCTGGCGCTCGGGGTTGACTCAAGGCGTCAGGATTCAAGAGGATATGTGCACTGTGCGGCCAGCGGGCAAGCCCCGCAGCGTGGACGCTTGCGGCACACATCCTTGCCCAGCACCACGATGAGGGCATGATACTCGTTGAACAGGCGGATGAGACGCTGCCTGCCCGCCCCCGCCCCGGCCCGGAGTGTTTCCTCGAAATACCGGCGCAAGGCTTCATAGCTTGCATCATGGTCCACCAGGCCCAGGCGGGAAAAGATGCGCCGCGTGTAGGCGTCGATGACGAACACCGGCCTGTTGAAAGCATAGAGCAGCATGTCGTCGGCCGTCTCGCGGCCCACGCCGTTGACGGACAACAGGCCTGCCCGAAGTCTGGCGGTGGGCCAGGACCTGAGCGCCTCGTAGCCACCCTGCTCCAGATACCAGGCGCAGAAATTCTTCAGGCGCTTCGCCTTGATATTGAAATAACCCGAGGGCGTCAGCCAGCGGGCCAACTGTTCATGGGAAGCGGAGACGATGACGGCGGCGTCAAGGGCCCGGGCATGCTGGAGATTGGCAATGGCCTTCTCCACATTGGTCCACGCCGTGTTCTGGGTGAGCACGGCCCCCACCATGATCTCGAAGGGGGTATCGCCCGGCCACCAGTGTTGCGGCCCGAAACGGGCAAAGAGAATGTTGTACGCCTGAAGCAGGGACAGAGAGGCGTTGCGCCCTATCGTTTTCTTCTGCCTCTTTTTCTCACGGTTCTTCGCGGCCACCTCGTTTCCTTTTCCGGACGGGATTGGATGTCCGGGGACAATCCCACCGCGGCGCGCAGTGCATCGACGGCGTCCCTCTCGAATTCATCCCAATCACCAGCCTTGAGTCCCCTGCGCAGCCGGCAATCCCCGAAACGCACCCGGATGAGGCGGCTGACCCGCAGGCCCTGGGACTCCCACAAGCGGCGCACCTCGCGGTTGCGCCCCTCCTTGAGTATCACGTGAAACCACTGATTGGCGCCCTCCCCGCCCGCGGCACGCACCGACTGGAAGCTGGCCAGCCCGTCCTCCAGCATCACCCCGTGGCGCAGGTTGTCCAGGATCTCACGCGTCACCTCTCCCAGGACGCGCACGGCATACTCGCGCTCCACCTGGGAAGATGGATGCATGAGGCGATTGGCCAGGTCCCCGTCGGTGGTGAGCAGCAACAGTCCGCTGGTGTTGATGTCCAGGCGGCCCACGGCGATCCAGCGCCCCTCCTTGAGGCGCGGCAGGCGGTCGAAAACAGTGGGGCGCCCCGCGGGATCCGAGCGCGAGCAGATCTCGCCCGGGGGCTTGTGATAGGCCAGCACGCGTGTCCTGCGCCTTGCCTCGGGCCGCAGGTACAGCCTCTTTCCATCCAGCTTGATGAGGTCGTCCTCACCCGCCCGGTCGCCCAGCACGGCGGTGCGGCCATTGAGGGTGAGGCGCCCCTCCCTGATCCACTGCTCAACACCGCGCCGTGAACCCAGCCCCTTGCGGGCCAGCAGTTTTTGCAGTCGCTCGGTCAGTGCAGCGCCTCGGCAACGATGCCCTGTTCTTTATCCGGTTCCTCGTTCGCCGCCGCGGCGCCGGCTTCGTCCGCCGCCACCGCCGGGAGCGCGCCCTCCAGGGTATCGCCGTCATCTTCACCGGCATCCCCGCCCTCCGTTTCCAGCGACTCTTCCGCCATGCGCAGCTCCAGTTCCTTCTGCACATGATCCACGGGGCGGATTTCCGCGAGAGGTGGCAGTTCCGACAGGGTCTTGAGGTTGAAATCGTCGAGAAACTTGCGCGTGGTGCCATACAGCGCGGGCTTGCCCGGCACCTCCCGGTGCCCCACCACGCGCACCCATTCACGCTCCAGGAGGGTCTTCATGATGGAAGAACTGACGGCCACGCCGCGCACTTCCTCGATACCCGCGCGGGTGATGGGCTGGCGGTAGACGATAAGCGCCAGGGTTTCCAGCAGGGCGCGGGAATAGCGGGGCGGCCGCTCCTCGGAAAGCCGCGAGATCCAGGGCGACAGTTCCGCGCGCACCTGGAAGCGGTATCCACTGCCCACCTGTTTCAGCTCCAGACCGCGCCCCTCCCAGTCGCGGGCCAGTTCCTGGAGCAATGTCTTGATGGCCTGAGGCTCCGGGCGCTCATCCTCGGCAAACAGTTTGCCCAACTGGTTGACATTGAGGGGCTGCCTGGAAGCGAACAGGGCGGCTTCGATGATGTTTTTAAGTTGTTCGGGGCTCATGACTGTGTTGCGGCGCCTTGACATAGATGGATCCGAATGCGTCAGCCTGGACGAGTTCCACCAGGGACTCCTTGGCCAGTTCCAGAATGGCCAGCAGGGTGACCACCACGCCACGCCGGCCCTCCTCCGGCGTAAAGAGGCTGGTGAACTCCGTGAACTGATCCCCCGCGATACACTCAAGGATATGGGTCATGCGCTCGCGCACCGACAGGGGTTCCAGTTGTATGTGATGATGGGAATACATCGCCGCGCGGGCCATCACCTCCTGGAAGGACAGCAGGATGTCGCGCAGATCGACCTGGGGTTCGGGCCTCGCCGCGGCCCGCTCGGGGAGCATTGCGGTGGCCATGAAAATATCACGATCCACCCGCGGCAGCGCGTCGATATCCTCGGCGGCCTTCTTGAACTGTTCGTATTCCTGCAGGCGCCGGATGAGTTCCGCGCGGGGGTCGTCCTCGTCTTCCTCCTCCGCGGGCCTGGGCAGCAGCATGCGCGATTTGATCTCCGCCAGCATGGCGGCCATGACCAGGTACTCGGCCACCAGTTCGAGACGCAGTTCCTTCATGAGCGTGATGTATTCCATGTACTGACTGGTGATGCGGGCGATGGGAATATCGAGAATATCGATATTCTGGCGCTTGATGAGGTACAGCAGCAGGTCCAGCGGCCCCTCGAAGGCCTCCAGAAAAACCTCCAGCGCATCGGGAGGAATATAGAGATCCTTGGGCGGCTCGATCATGGCCTGGCCCATCACCAGAGCAAAGGGCATTTCCGCCTGTTCCGGACGGACCGGTTGTATATTGGATATTTCAGTCATGATCCCTTCAGCTCCCGGCCCAGGCCACGTGTGGTGCAAATATACCAGAAATATGACTATTTACCACGAAGAACACGAAGGGGCTGATTCAACAGTAACGACCATGAGGATGAGATGCCAGATTCATCTCCAACTGCCAATTTTTCAGATAGATAAATCTTGTCCTTCATGTCATTTATGCGTCTCATATCTCATGTCTCACGTATTGTACACAAGCCCCACTGCCTGGCGCACTTCCTCCAGCGTGTCACGCGCCACCTCGCGGGCCGCCTCGCAGCCCTCGTTGATGATGCTCTGCACCAGCTTGGGCTGCTCCTCGAATTCCAGGGCCCGCTCCCTGATGGGCCCTTGCTCCTTGAGCACGGCGTCGATGACGGGCTGCTTGCAGTCGATACAGCCGATGCCCGCGCTGCGGCAGCCTTCCGCCACCCAAAGCCGGGTTTCATCGCTCGTATAAACCTGGTGAAAAGCCCACACGGGGCACTTTTCCGGCTCGCCCGGATCACTGCGCCGCACCCGCGCGGGATCGGTGGGCATGGTGCGGAGCTTTTTCTCCACCGAGGCCGGATCCTCGCGCATGCCGATGGTGTTGCCATAGGATTTGGACATTTTCTGCCCGTCCAGGCCCGGCATTTTCGAAGTGGGGGTCAGCAACGCCTGGGGCTCGGGCAGGATCATCTTGCCCTCCCCTTCCAGGTAACCGAACAGGCGCTCCCGGTCGCCCAGGGTGATGTTCTGCTGGGATTCCAGCAGGGCGCGCGCCTTCTCCAGCGCCTCGTAATCACCCTTTTCCTGATAGAGCCTTCTTAATTCATTGTATAGTTTAGAGTTTTTCTTGCCCATTTTTTTGATGGCAGCCTGCGCCCGCTCCACGAAGTCATCTTCCCTGCCATACAGGTGGTTGAAGCGCCGCGCCACTTCGCGGGTCAGTTCCACGTGGGCCACCTGGTCCTCGCCCACCGGCACCTGGCCCGCCTTGTAGATGAGGATGTCCGCGCTCTGCAGCAGGGGGTAGCCCAGGAAGCCATAGGTATCCAGATCCTTCTCGCGCAGCTTCTCCTGCTGGTCCTTGTAGCTGGGCACGCGCTCCAGCCACCCCAAGGGGGTGATCATGGACAACAGGAGATGCAGCTCGGCGTGCTCCGGCACCCGCGACTGGATGAACAAGCGGGCGCTGCCGGGATTCACGCCCGCCGCCAGCCAGTCGATGACCATCTCCCACACGCTGTCCGCAATAATGGACGTATTGTCGTACTCGGTGGTCAGCGCGTGCCAGTCGGCGACAAAGAAAAAGCACTCGTATTCGTGCTGCAATTTGATCCAGTTTTTCAGCACGCCGTGATAATGGCCCAGGTGCAACCGCCCCGTGGGCCGCATGCCCGACAAAACACGTTGATTTTGCGCAGATACGGTAATCAAGGAATGACTCCCTCAGAGGATTGAACGTAAAACGCCCTGGAACACGCCAGGCGGCAGCGCGCCCACGGTGATGGCCGCGGCGAAAACCAGCGACATCACCGGCCACATGATCTTGCCCAGGACATTGGTGAAGAATAACAACAGCAGGATGGCGAAACCATAGGGCTCGATGCGGCTGAATTTCCATGCCAGCGGTCCCGGCAACAGTCCCGTCACCACGCGCCCCCCGTCCAGGGGGGGCAGGGGAAGGAGATTCAGCACCATCAGCACCGTATTGATGAACACGCCCGCCACCCCCATGAGCAGCAGGGGCTGCCCCACGGCGGGCAGATCCTGCAGGGTGGCCAGGCCAATCTTGGTGACGATCAGCCAGCCGACCACCATGAGCAGGTTGGCCATGGGGCCGGCCACCGCCACCAGGGCCATGTCGCGCTTGGGCTGCCTGAGATTCTCCCATGTCACCGGGACGGGCTTGGCCCAGCCGAAAACGAAGCCACCCACCAGCAGCATGATGGCGGGCACCAGCAGAGTGCCGATGGGGTCGATATGCTTGATGGGGTTCAGAGTCAGGCGCCCCAGCATCATGGCGGTGCGGTCGCCCAGCTTGAGGGCCACCCAGCCATGGGCCACCTCGTGCACCGTGATGGCAAACAGGACGGGGACAGACCAGATGACGATGCGCTGCACCAGGCTGACGTCATCCATGTAAGAGAGTTCTCATGGCAAAATCACTTCAGTCCATCAAAAGGCTTATCTCGCCCTTGCCCTGGCGCACAACCTCGGGGGGCTCGGCGACCATATCGATCACCGTGGTGGGCTCGTGTCCACAATACCCGCCATCGATGATCACGTCCACCTGCTTGCCCAGGCGCTCGCGGATCTCCTCGGGATCCGTCAAGGGCAGGTCGTCGCCTGGCATGATGAGGGAAACGGTCATCATGGGCTCGCCCAGGGCATCCAGCAGGGCCTGGGTGATGGGATGATCGGGCACCCGCAGGCCGATGGTGCGGCGCTTGGGGTTCTGCAGGCGCCGCGGCACCTCGCGGGAGGCATTGAGAATGAAGGTATAGGGTCCCGGCGTCAGCTTCTTGAGGAGACGGAATACCTGGTTGCTCACCTTGGCATAGGTGGCAAGCTCCGACAGATCCCGGCAGATCAAGGTAAAGTTGTGGGTTTCATCCAGCCGGCGGATCCGGCGTATGCGTTCCAGCGCCCCCTTGTCCCCAAGATGGCACCCGAGCGCGTAACAGGAGTCGGTGGGATAGGCCACGATCCCGCCTCGGCGCATGACCGCCACCGCCTGGGTGATGAGGCGCATCTGGGGATTCTCCGGGTGCACGCGCAGGTACAGCATCAGGCGCCCTCGTTCCCCGCCGCCTGGCGCAGCGGCGTGTCCTCCAGCCCCCAGTCACGCCAGATGGGTATGCAATCTCCCGGCAACGCGGCCACGCTGCCCAGCTCGCACCAGCTCCCAGAGGGCTCGTGAAAATCCGATCCCACGGAGGCCAGCAGTCCGTAGCGCCGCGCATGGGCCGCCATGACGAGGTTCTCCCGTCTGCTGTGGCTGCTGGAAATCACTTCCAGGCCCGTCCCGCCGGCATGCTTGAAGGCTTCAAGCAATTCCGTGAACAATCCGCGCCCCAGGCGGTAGCGGGCGGGGTGGGCGATGACCGCCTGGCCGCCGGCCGCCCGGATCCACGTTACAGCCTCTTCCAGCAAAGCCCACTCGCAACTAACATACGCCCGCTTGCCCCGCCCCAGATAGCGCTTGAACGCGGCCTTGAAATCCCGCACATAGCCCGCCTCCACCAGATAGCGGGCAAAATGGGTGCGGCTCACGACTTGTCCCCGCGTCAGGCGCGCGGCCCCTTCAGCGGCGCCAGCGATGCCCAGCTTTTCCAGCCGCCTGCCCAGCTCGGCCGTGCGCCAGCGGCGCTTCTCCGCCAGCCCTTCCAGCCCTTTCCGCAGCAGGGGGTTCATCGTGTCCACCCCAAGGCCCAGCACGTGAATCACCCGGCCGCGCCAGGTGACCGACACTTCAACGCCTGGCACCAGCATCATGCCGAGGCGGTCGGCGGCGGCGCGCGCCTCGGCAATGCCATCGAGCACGTCATGATCCGTGAGCGCCAGAACATCCACCCCCTTGTCCCGGGCGCGCTGTACCAGTTCGGCGGGCTCCAGAACCCCGTCCGAGGCAGTGGAATGGCTATGCAAATCGTAGATCAAAGGCATGAATATGTTATCCTGACGCAAATCGTAATATTATGACACATCACACTGCTCACATCCCACGGGAATTCTCTGATCGCCTCATGAATACAGCATCCCAGTTCCCCTTCCCCAGGAGACGCGCCTCCCAGGCCAGGCGTCCCTCCGCCAGGACATATCCCCCCCATCAAGCGCCCCGGAAGAGCCGCTGATGTTATATGCCATCATGGGCGAGGACCGGGAAAACAGCCTGGAAGCCAGGCTGGAAAACCGTCCCGCCCATCTCGAGCGCATCCACGCCCTGCGCGATGAAGGACGCCTGGTGCTGGCCGGCCCGCACCCCGCCATCGACTGCGAGGATCCCGGCCCCGCCGGCTTCACCGGCAGCCTCATCGTGGCGGAGTTTCCCTCTCTGGAGGCTGCCCGGGCATGGGCCCAGGCCGATCCCTACGCCCAGGCTGGAGTTTTCCACAAGGTGACCGTTAAACCCTTCATGAAGGTCCTCCCCTGAATGCGCCGTGGGAAAAACAGGCCCGGGCCGCGGGCCAGGGAAATTGAACAACTGCCCCGTTTTTCAGGTCATATGGGTATAATGGATCAATTTCAGCGATGCAAACCTAAGGAAATCTGAATGTTAAAAAAGACGAATTGCCTGTTCCTGCTGAGCGCGCTCCTCCTGTCCGGCGCCGCCGCCTCCGCGGCAGAGGATGAGAAATCACCCGGCGATGAAACCATCGTGGTCGTCAACGGCCAGCCACTGAGCCGTCAGGCATTCCAGGCCTTCATCAACTTCCGCATGGGTAACAACCCCCGCAAGAACGTCACCCGGGACCAGCTGCAAATGCTGATGGTGGAATACATCAACCGGGAACTCATGTACCAGGAGGCGATCCAGAAAGGCTACGACAAGAAACCGGAGGTCATGGTCGCCATCGACAATACCCAGCGCAATATCATCGCCAGCTACCGCGCCCGCGAGATCATCAACCAGCCCATTTCCGATGAGGCGCTGCGCAAACTCTACCAGGAGCGCGTCACCAAGCCAGAGCAGGAGTACAAGGTGCGCCACATCCTGGTCAAGACGGAGCAGGAGGCGCGCGACATCATCAAGGAATTGCAAAACGGAGCCGGCTTCGACAAGCTGGCCAAGGAGAAATCCATCGATGTCTCCGCCAGGAACGGCGGGGCGCTGGAATGGGTTTCCGAAGAGCAGATGATCGTTCCCTTCAGGAAGATCGTGCCCAGCCTGAAGCCCGGCCAGTTCAGCACCACGGCGGTGAGGACCCGCTTCGGCTGGCACGTCATCGGCCTCGACGCGAAGCGCGACATCGACCCGCCCTCCTTCGACTCCATCAAGGACAAGCTGCGCTCACAGCTTCAGAACGACATGCTCATAAAACATATCGAGGAGTTGCGCAAAAACAGCGAGATCGTCATCAAATAATTATCGGAAGGCCAGGTCGCCAACCAGCGGCGGCGCGCGGCCCGCCTCAGGTCAGGGCAGATCAGGCTTCTCGATCTCCGGATACCGGCCGCTCAGGGTTTCGAGAAAGGCAACAATGTCCGAGAGTTCTTCCACGGTCAGTTCTTTGTCCAACTGGGTCTTGGCCATAAGGCGCACGGCCTCCTCCAGGGTCGCCACGGAACCATTGTGAAAATAGGGCGCGGTATCCGCCACGTTGCGCAGTGACTGCACCCGCCACATATAGCGGTGGCCCTCCTCTCCCGTCACCCGGATCCTGCCCTCGTCCTTCAACAGCCCGTAGCGCTCATCGTATTCCGTGCCCACATAGTTGGGAAACAGCTCATAGAATCCCTCGCCCATCTTGAAGGCCAGCCCCGGCACCGGGCCCGAGAAATTGACCCAGAAATGGCAGGAGGCACAGCCGGTTTCGATGTAGCGCTTGAATCCACGCCGCGCGGCCTGGGAAATGGCCTGCTCATCGCCGCGCAAAAACTGATCGAAGGGCCCGTCGGGGGTCACCAGGGTGCGGATATAACTGGCCAGCGCCATGGCCACATGATCCCGGGTGACCGCTTCCTTGCCGGGAAAGACCGCCTCGAACTGAGCCCGGTAGCCCTCGATGGCGAACAGCCTGCCGGTCAGGGTTTCCGGGTTGGGCATGCCCATGATCGCCGGACTGAGCAGATGCTCGGCGATGGCGGCTTCCAGGGAGGGCGCGCGCCCGTCCCAGAAATACACGGTCTGAAAGGCCACATTCCACAGAGTGGGTGTGGAGCGGGTCGTCACCATGCCCAGGGCGCCCTTGGAGAAGGAGCGGCCATCCTCGCCTCCCAGGGCGAGATTATGGCAGGAATTGCAGGTCACCTTGCCCGTCAGGGACAGCCGGGGATCAAAAAATAACTGCCTGCCCAGGGACACCTTGGCGCCCGTCTGCGGGTTGCCGCTGGGTATGGGAGGCTGCTCGGGCAGCGGCTGGAAAGGCTCGAAGGCGTGCGCGGCGGTTACGGACAGGAACGCCAGGATAACAAGCAGGATTCTCGACATGTGCTGAAAGCCCCTCTAAAAAAGGGCATAATGATAAACATCGCCCAGGACTAGATCAAATCCAGGGTATGGGGTTCATCCAGAGCCGTCAGGCATTTAACCGCTGCCCGCCACTGGGGGTCCTGGTGCAAATGCCTGTGCCCGCCCCCCCCGTGGCCATGCATGCGCGCCAGGCGCAGTTGGGTCACTGGATTGTGCCACTCCAGGCCGGCGTCCAGAACGGCGGCCATGGCTACCCGCGTCTGGCACACCAGCGCCACGTCGCAACCAGCCCGCAGGGCGCGGCGCACCCTGTCCGGCACATCGCCGGCGGTTGCGGCGGCCGCCATCTCCAGGTCGTCACTGAAGATCAGCCCCTGGAAACCCAGGCGCGCGCGCAGGACATCCTGCAACCAGAATGTTGAGTACGTTGCGATGCTCCCGTCGATCTGATCGTAGCGCACATGGGCCGACATGACGGCGTGCAGGCCGAAGGCCGTCATGCGCTCGAAGGGCACGAGATCCTCCATGAGCAGTTCATTGAAGGGGCGCGGATCCACGGGAAGATCCGTGTGGGAATCCGCCGTGACGGCGCCATGGCCGGGAAAATGCTTGCCCGTTCCCGCCATGCCCGCCCGGCCCATGCCCACGAGATAGTGATGGGCCAGATCGGCCACGGCCTCCGGAGCACGATGAAAGGCGCGGTCGCCGATGACCGGACAGACGCCCCGGTCCAGATCGAGCACGGGCATGAAGCTCAGGTCCACTCCGGCGGCAAGCAGCTCGGCGGCCATCAGCCATCCCGCTGCCTCCGCCAGTTGCCGCGCCTTGTGTGGATGGGCATCGTACTCGGCGCCGATGCGCCCCGCCGCGGGCAAGGGGGTGAAATCCGCCCGGAAGCGCTGCACCCGGCCCCCTTCGTGATCCACGGCGATGAGCAGGCGCGGCTCGCGCAACTGGTGTATCTGCGCGGTCAGCGCCTCGAGCTGCTCCAGAGATTCATAATTGCGGCTGAACAGCACCACGCCCCCCGTCAGGGGGTGCATGAGCATCTCGCGCTCCTCTTCCTGCAGCTCGATGCCCTGCACACCGAGCAAAAGCGGTCCCAACGACATTATCTGTTTCTCCCGTGCGTGGTCGTCCTCGTGACATGGCGCCTTATCCCCTCATCCCTGCCCGCTCCCGCCTGACATCCAGGCGGTCGCGCAGCCGGTCCCCCATCATATTGACGGCAAGCACCACCAGCATCAAGGCCAGCCCCGGCACCAGCACCATGTGGGGCGATACCAGCATGTAGCGCGTCCCTTCCCGGATCATGCTGCCCCAGGAAGGCGTGGGCGGCTGGATACCCAGCCCCAGGAAGGAAAGCCCGGCCTCGGCGATCACGATACCGGCGATGGCGAAGGTGGCCTCGACAATCAGCGGCGCGCTGATGAGGGGCAACAGGTGGCGCGACACGATGCGCAGGCGGCGTGTTCCGAGCGCGACGGCGGCCTGCACGTGCTCGCGCTCCCTCAGGGCGAGCACCTGGGCGCGCGCCAGGCGCGCGAACCCCACCCAGCCCACGATGCTGAGGGCGATGATGACATTGTCGATGCCCGGCCCCATCAGGCCGGCCAGGGCTATGGCCAGCAGGATGCCGGGGAAGGCGAGAAAGATATCGATGACGCGCACGGTCAAGTGATCCAGCCAGCCCCCCACATAGGCGCTCACGGCGCCGATGAAGGTCCCCAGCAACAGCGAGATGGACACCACCATCACCGCCACCAGCAGGGAATAGCGCGCCCCGCTCACCAGGCGGTCCAGCAACGGCCGGCCCAGGTCGTCGTAGCCCAGCGGAGAGCCGCTGCCCGGCGGCGCGAGGATGCGGGTCAGGTCGATGGCGTCCGGCGCCAGGGGCAGCCAGGCGCCAGCCACCGCCATCACGGCCCACGCCACCAGAATGCCCGTCGCCAGCCAGGTTCTCAAAGCGGACTCCTCACGCCCGACGCCCCGGCGGAGTATGAGACCAGATCAGCAACGCTGCAACTGGTTCTCGTCCGTGTGAGAGAACTGGCGGCCGTAGATCTCCAGCTCGGTGGTCTCGGCATAGCTCAGCGTCCCGCCATCGATCGTGATCGTGTGGCTGAAGGCGGTGGTGCGGGCATGGTCGCGCATGAAGGGCGACTGAATGATGCCCCAGTCCTCGTCGCCGAGACGGGCGGCCACTTCCAGGGTCACGGACCCGCCCTCCCCCCATCCGGCGGGGGCGGTCCCACCGGCCAGCACGGCCACGGCGCGGGGGATGGTCAGGGAGTGCATCACCACGCCGGCCGCCTCGTCCCACATCCAGTAGCCGGTCTCGTCATGAAAGATTTCGTCGTTGGATTTGCGGCGCACGATCTGGCGGTAGTGCACAACCATGAGGCGTTGGGTTTCCGCGTTGCATACATCGCCGATACCCTCGAAGACGATGGTTTCGTAATAGGGATTCACTTCCTGGCCTTCGGGCTCGGGCGCCACGTCCAGGCCCTTGTCGCCCTGCCAGGTGCCGATGAGTCCCGCCAATGGGCCATAATTCATGCTGTCTTCCGCCGTATCGCTCATGATGTCTGCTCCTGTTGTTGTTCCTGTACATGAAATTACTGGCGCAAGCCGTGGAAAACACTTTGTTTCACACGCTCCGCTGTGTGTGGCAATCCCAGGCGCCGGATGTCACCCCAGGTTTTCCACTACGGGAAGGTACAAGATACAAGGGGCAAGGTACAAAAAGCTGCTACTTTGCCTCTTGCACCTTGTCCCTTGTAACTTGCACCTTGCACCCACTTTTCAGTATGTCTCACCCGCCCCCTTCCGCGCCAGGCGCACGCGCGGATCCAGCCAGGCATAGCACAGATCCGTGAGGGTGTTCACCACCACGTAGGTCAGGCTGATCAGCAGCACGCAGGCCTGCACCACGGGATAGTCGCGGCGGTGTATGGACTCGACGATCAGTTGTCCGACGCCCGGCCACGAGAACACGATCTCGGTGATCACCGCCCCGCCCAGCAGGGCGCCCAGTTGCAGGCCCAGCAGGGTGATGACGGGCAGCATGGCATTGCGCAGGGCGTGCTTCACCACCACCTGGCGCGGCGCCAGGCCCTTGGCCCGCGCGGTGCGCACATAGTCCTCGCCCAGTTGCTCCAGCAGGGTCATGCGGATCATGCGCGACAGGATGGCCGCCATGGCGGTGCCCAGGGTCAGGGCCGGCAGCACCAGGGAGTCGATGCCCGACTTGCCGCTCACGGGCAGCCAGCCCAGCCACAGGGAAAACACCATGATGAGCAGCGGTCCCATCCAGAAATTGGGAATGGAGACGCCCAGCAGGGCGAAGCCCATGGCGCCGGTGTCCCATGCCGTGTCCTTGCGCAGGGCAGCCATGATGCCCAGGGGGAAGGCGATCACCACGGCCACCAGCAACCCCGCCAGCGCCAGCATAACCGTGGCGGGAATGCGCTCCAGCAGGATCTCGCCGATGGGCTGGCGGGAATACAGGGAAGTTCCCAGATCGAACTGCAGCAGCCCGGACAGGTAGTGCCACAGCTGCACATGGACGGGCAGATCCAGCCCCAGGGACTGGCGCAGGGCCTCGCGGTCCGCCGCCAGGCTGGTCTCCCCCAGCATCACCTCCACCGGGTCGCCCGGCACCAGGTGTATGAGGAAAAACACCAGCACGGACACCCCGAAAATGACGACCAGGGCGCTCAACAGGCGCGAGAGCAGCAAATGGATCACGGCGCCTCCCCTTCGGTGATCAGCACCCGCGTCCCGGGGCGCACCAGGTCGAACAGGGTGATCACGTCCCGGTTGCGCATCCTGATGCAGCCATGGGAGCCGGGCACGCCCATGGGCACCCCGTCGGGGCTGCCATGGATGTAGATGTAGCGGCGCATGGTGTCCACCCCGCCCAGGCGGTTGCGCCCCCGCTCCAGCCCGCTCAGCCACAGGATGCGGGTCAGTATCCAGTCACGCCGGGGATATCGTTCAGCGAGGGCAGGCGTATAGCGCTCGCCCGTGGGCCGCCTGCCCACGAACACGGTATTCTCCGCGCAGCCCGCGCCGATCCTGGCGCGGATCACATGCCAGCCCCGCGGCGTGCATCCGCTGCCCCGGCGCTCGCCGGGACCATTGGCCGCGGTGGACACGGGCGCCTCGAACAGGAGCCGGGGGCCATGCCGCAGCCACAGGCGCTGGACGGCCAAATCGATGGTGACAAGAAGCGCGTCCTGTTGCTCAGGGTGGGTCATGGCCGTCCTTCTTCCTCGATTCTGTAGACATGCGCCAAGCCGTCGTAATTGCCGTCGCGGGCGATGTGGTAACCGGCAATGTCGGCGCGCGCCACGAACACATGGTCTTCATACCACAGGGGCACATAGGGCAATTCCTGCTGTATCAGGGCCTGCAGCCTGCCATAGTACTGCGCCTGCTCCCCGAGACTCAAACCCGCCTCGGCGCGCTCGATGAGCGCGTCCACCCTGGGATCGGAGAACCGCCCGCGGTTGGCGCCCGCGGGCGGCACGGCGCTGCTGTGGAAGACGTAGCGATAGATGTCCGGCAGCTTGATGCCCACCCACATGAGGCTGTACATCTGGAAACGGCCCGCCTTGATGTCGCCATAGAAGGTGCCCCAGTCATAGCTCTTCAGAGTCACCTCGATACCCGCCTCGGCGAGCTGGTGCTGGATGATGGTGGCCAGGCGCAGGCGGAAGGGATCGCTGGAGGTCTTGTACACCAGGCGCACGGGGTGATGCTCATCGTAACCGGCCTCTTCGAGGAGGCGGCGCGCCCGTTGCACATCGTGCGCCACCTGGGGCAGGGCCGGGTCGCTGGACCAGTGATCGGGGGGCAACAGCCCGATGGCGGGACGCGCCGCCTCCCCCATGACGTGGCGGATGATGGCCTCCCGGTCGATGGCGTGGGCGATGGCCCGGCGCACGCGCGCATCCCCCACCACCGCATCGCGCAGGTTGAACCCCAGATAGGCATAGTTGGACCCCGTCCCCTTCATCACGCGGATGCCATCCTGGCGGCGCAGATAGTTCACCAGCTCCGGCGGCAGATCGTTCTGCAGCATGTCGATTTCCCCGCGCAGCAGCTTGAGCACCCGCACCGTGGGATCCTGCACCTTGACGAACTCGAACGCCTGGCCGTCGCGGCGGCGGCGCAGGCGCAGGCCAGCGCCCTCCTCCCAGCCCAGCAGCACGAAGGGACCGCTGCCCACGGGCCGGCGGTTGAAGGGATGTCCGGAGGCGATGAGGCCGGCGGGCAGGATGCCCATGCCCAGGCGGCCGGGGAACAGGGGATCCGGCTCGTGGAGAAAGAAGTCGATGGTGTGGTCGTCGACGACCGCCATGCGCGCGATACTGTTCAATGCCATGCGGTGGGGCGAGGCGTTTTTTTCGTCACGGATAAAGGCAAAGGTCGCCTCCACGTCCCGGGCCGTGACAGGCTCGCCGTTGCTGAAGCGCGCCTTCT
>Ga0256830_1001668_pt1 | contig 15437 bp, 17 predicted proteins | sample 128326metaG_FD_190537 | JGI IMG/M metagenome (GOLD analysis project Ga0256830, IMG submission 190537) | Hydrothermal vent microbial communities from Lau Basin, Pacific Ocean - 128-326 | ecosystem: Environmental > Aquatic > Marine > Hydrothermal vents | place: Pacific Ocean: Lau Basin | collected... | reverse complement strand
TGACAGCATATATGATGGGGACACCGTCGCTGTAAAAACTCATTTTGGCGATAGAGGCACAACAAAAATGCTCAGGTCACTATTCATCAGAAAGGTCGTTGGAATGCTGAAGGAGAGAGGAGCGAGAGTTTTTGTAACCGAGACAACAGGGCTGGGAATTTTGAGAGACAGGTGCACAGCCATAGGAAGGCTTGAAATCGCTGAAGAGAATGGATTCACACCTCAAACAGTGAATGCACCGATAATCATAGCTGATGGCCTCAGGGGATTTGATGGGGTCAGAACTGAAGTCAATGGGAAGCATCTGAAAGAGGTCTATGTTGCAAAGGCCATCGCTGAGGCTGATTTTGTTGTTGTTGCAACCCACTTCAAACTTCACATGAGAGGTGGGATTGGAGGGGCGATGAAGAACATTGGAGTTGGCTGTGTTACAAAAACCACGAAATTTGACATACACCTTCCATCCCCGCCCGAAATTGAATTGAATAAATGCACCAAATGCAACAAGTGCATTGAGATATGCCCGTTTGATGCCATAATCGACTACAGAGTTGATGCTTCAAGGTGCATGAAATGCTTAGGCTGTTATGAGGTGTGCGAATATCAGGCAGTCAAAATCGGACCGTGGTTTGATGGAGATGATATTGCAGAGAGAATAGCTGAATCAACAAAAGGGGTTATGGATGTTGTTGGATTGGATAATTTTGCCTTCATAAACTTTGCAATGGATATCACTCCTCACTGTGACTGCCATCCATACAGCAGTGTTCAGCAAGTCCCGGACATTGGGATTTTTGCCTCCAGAGATATTGTGGCCATTGATAATGCAAGCATGCAGGCTTATTTGAGTGAGGAGAAAACATCAAAAGCTCTGATTAAAGACGATTTCTGGGAATGGACATCTCCATCAAGACAGATTGAGTATGCCGAAGAGCTCGGTCTGGGTATCAGGAACTACACCATCCGAGAAGTGGTATGAGAGATGTACTTTGTGATTTTCAAGCTTGATCGAGACAAGAAGATCCAGATTGGGAAGCTTGGAGAGATCGAGTTCAGAAAGGGATATTATATCTATGTCGGCTCTGCAAAAAGAGGGTTTTCAAAAAGAGTGAAAAGACACTTTTCAAGACACAAGAAACTTCACTGGCATGTGGATTATCTCAGTATCGAGGCTCAGGCCATTGAAGCCTTCAGATGCAGGGCTGATGAGCACACACTTGCAGAATTTGCATCCGGCTTTATGGAGAGCATAAAAGGCTTTGGAAGCTCTGACTGCAGATGTCACTCTCATCTTTTCTACTCCCCAACATATCCCGGAAGATTTATCGAGGAAGCGAAAAAACTTAATTACATACTCGCCGAGAGGCTGAATCATGAAGAACTATGAGGAGTTGCTTGAAAGAGCATACAGCATGCTCCCCGAAAAAGTTGTGAGTAGAGACAGGTTTGAGATTCCGAGGGTTAGTGTGCAGAAAGAGGGGAGCAGGACGATTGTCAAAAATTTTGGCTCAATTGCAAAGGCAATAAATAGAAATGAAACTCACCTCTATAAGTACATAGTAAAATCTTTGGGAACCGCTGGTGTTACAGAATCTGGAAGGCTCATACTTCAGGGAAAATTCACCGAAAGGGAGGTTCAGAAAGAAGTTGATGACTACGTCAGAACTTACGTTCTCTGTAAGGAATGTGGAGCTCCAGACACAGAGTTTGTCAGAGAGGAGAGAGTTCTGTTTGTGAAATGCCTTGCGTGCGGCGCCAAACACTCTGTCAAGGGATTATGAGCTTCAGGATGAAGATATACAGGGTTAAAGGAGAAATGATGGTTGCGGTTTGCGATGAAGAGATAGTTGGCAAGGATTTCAGAGAGGGCGAGTTCAGACTTGAGATTAAGGAGGAATTCTACGGAAAGGAGGTTTTTGAAGAGGATGAGGTTAAAAGAGCTTTGAAACAGGCCACAATAGCAAACATATCAGGTGAGAGAGCTGTGAAACTTGCCGTTAGTATAGGTATCGTTGATGAAAAGAGAATTCTGAGAGTAGGAGGATGTCCTCACGCACAGATGGTAGTGATGTAATCCCGACACAAAAACTTGCAGCCGAAGTGCTTGCAGTTGTCGAAAGTAGCAGCTTATCGGCAAAGTCAGCGCTCAGAGAGTACTTCGAAGATGTTGACATCGATTACAGAGTAAGGGGCAGCGTTCACGCCTACGTTTTTGAAGTGCTCAAGAGAAGAAACTTCATAGACTTCATACTCGAGAAAGCTCTTGGATTCAGGAATTTAAAGAGCATAAACCCGTTTCTGATAAATCTCCTGAAAATAGGAATTTACGAGATGTATTTTAAATCAGTTCCGCCACCCTTAGCCACAGATAGTGCTGTCAGAATTGCAAAGGAAGTGAGCCCAAGAGCAGCGAGTTTTGTTAATGCAATTCTGAGAAATGCTGAAAATGTTGATGTTGATGAGGAGCTTGAGAAAATAAAAAAGAGAAGCAGGAGAAAGTACATAGCCCTGAAGTACTTCCACCCCGAGTGGTATGTGAGGATTGCTGAAAAAATCACCTCTGATTACGAGAAACTCTTAATGTCGAACCTGTCTCAGACAGCGTACATTCGCGTTAACACCCTGCTGAGCTCTGAAGAGAAGGCAGTTAGACGACTTGAAAGGCAGGAGGTGGTTCTTGAAGAAACACCTCTCCCCGAGGTTTTCAGAGTTGTGTCTTATGTGAAACCCCTAACTATTCTCGATGGGTACGACAGGGATTTTGTCATTCAGGACCTTGCTTCCTGTCTTGTCTCGATTGCGGTCAATCCTGAGCCAGCAGATGTTATTGTGGATCTCGCATCTGCTCCGGGATCGAAAACAAGCCATTTAGCAGCACTTATGGAAAATAGAGGAAGGATAATTGCTGTGGACAGCTCAAAAGAGAGGATCGAGAGGATGAAGGTAAGGCTGAAGAGGCTTGGAGTCAGAAATGTTGAATGTACAGTCTACGACGGCACAAAGTTCAGGTATCTGGCAGAGAAGGTGCTCTTGGATGCTCCCTGCTCCTCGACAGGATCTGTAAGAAGCCATCCATCCATCAAGTGGAGATACTCTCCAAAAAAGCTTCAGGCTCTTTTAAAACTTCAGAGGAACATGCTCAGAAACTCAGCAAAAATAGCAGATGAGGTCATTTACTCCACCTGCAGCATAACGTTTGAGGAGAATGAGGAAAATCTGATGAAGCTGAACGGTATTTTTGAGGTTAAAAAGCTCAATCTTCCTGTGGGCATGCCGGGGATAAGGAAGTACGGCAGAAAGGTTTTTGACAGGGCTGAGAGGGTTGTCAGGCTTTACCCGCACATCCACAACACTTCAGGATTCTTCATATCAAGGCTATCTGTAAAGAGCTAATGACTCTTTTCAGTCATTCTAAAGCTTTTGAAAAACGGACCCTTCCAGTAACCTATCCTGTCGATCTTTATCTCAACTATCACATCCCCTCTGTCCTCAAACTCAACAAACTCAGAGTATTTGGATTTGAATAGCTCGTACACAGTGTACAGGATGTCATATTCATACATTTCCACCTCCCCTGGGATGTAAACCTTGGCAGTTCCAGAGATCAGAATTCCCTCGTTGTTGAATGGATCATCCTCATCTCTGACATCAACCACAAGACTCACATGCCTGTCTCTGAGAATGTTTCTTATCTTTTTTGAGCCATATTCTGACATGAAGTATATCGAGCTTCTTTGATCATAGACAAAGAATATGGGTGTGATGTGGGGATATACTCCCTTTGTGCAGAGATATCCAAAATAATTCGTGTTGAGCAGCTCCCTGACTTCCTGAGCAAGCATGATCATCACAACCTTATCCTGATTCTTCTTGCTCCCCTCCAGTAAACAACCTTTTCGGGGATAACCTCAACTGGAACCCTCTTCATTATTGGGGTGAGTCTCCATGCATCGGGAAGCATCTCCTTTCTTTCTCCATATTTTCTCAGATACAGCCCGTACTTTGTTCTGAAAAGCCTCAAAACTCTCAGTAACTTTATCAGATGGAGAACAATATGCCATGAGTCATAAATTCTCACGTATCCGTATATCATTATCGCTCTGTTTCTGAAGAAATCTCTCTCGTCTCTCTCGTCGATTAAAACTGCAATCCTTGGATTCTTCTTCATAAGTCTGAATTTAACGCTTTTTCTCGAGGTGACAAAGAATAGGTCGTGCCCGTCAAACACCTGAACAACTGGGGTTAGATGAGGATATTTGCTGCCTGTAAGTCCGATGTATGCAAATTTAGCCGTGGTGAGGAGGTCAACCATATCAGGTGGAAGCCATGGAACTCGCCTGATTATCAGAATTGACAGAAATGAAAGTCCTATCAGGGTTATAGAGTAGAGCATAACGCCTGCCACCAGAGTCGTGTCTATGCTTACAACAGGGAGGAGCAAAAAACCGGCTGAGCCAAAAAGGAGACTGTTTCTGTCAATTCTGTGCATGGTCTTCAGATCATTCAGAAAGGTGTAGTCCATTGATTTCCTCTGCTTGGAGGCAATTAGAAGCTTCCAGGATCTGGTTAAGTTCATCAAACAAACCCAGAATCCTATTCCGGCTCTGTAAGCAATGTCCCACACGAGAATTAATGCGAAAAAGATTACATACCTGTTACTCCTGAGGTAATGCTCGAACACCACACCATTTGAAAAGAGATGAAATGTGAGAGGGATAAAAAATCCTGCACCAATTATAAATTCAGGTCTGTATTTGCTGAAAAGAAGCTTTCTGTAATTTTCAACAACCTCCTTTTCTTTTTCACTCAATGAAGGCCTGAAAGTTCTGATCATTGGAGCGAGAACAAGTGTAAGTCTGCTCCACAGCACAACAACAAATATTGCAAGAGCTCCCATAACTGCTGAAATGGGAGGTAAGTTTGCCAGATATGAGATCAAAAGACCGGCGATCAGCATTATCAAGAGCTGGAATAGCACAGCATTCTCTCTGTCAAGGAATGAGAATGGAGGCACTTTCTCAACAATCAACTCGTAAATCCATTTTTCCATCACATTTCACCCTTCGACTGAGAGAGAAAATCCCGGAGTGCTTTTAAAACTTTATTTTCTGTAATTCTACGGCGATTGATGTTGTGATGCATCCAAGAAAAAGATATATCAATACACCCGTTAATTTCCACCTGATGAAAAATGAGTACATGGTGACAATAGCAGCCGGTCTCGTATTGCTTTCCCTGTCGTACACAATAGCTCCTCAGTCTCACCATTACTCCATGATGGTGTCTCCACTCTACGGAATTGTGCCGTCAATTCTGGCGTTAACAGGGATAGTGCTCGTCGTAATCCCGATAATGTTCCAGATACAGGCAGACAGGCAGCAGCAAGGTAAGAACACCGCCCAGACGGATACAGGAGACCAGGACGAGATCATTGAGGCAGAGGAAAATGAGGGTTGTGAAAAAATCGCCGTTGCAGAAAAGCTTCTCGATGAGGATGAGAAGAAAATATTCAGAATTGTCGTCGAGAATGAGGGCATAACGCAGGATTCATTGCATTTCAGAACCGGATTTTCTCACTCAAAAATTTCAATGATAATAAAGAAGCTTGAGGAAAAGGATCTGATATACAGAGAGAGGTTCGGGAAAACCTACAGGATTTACGTGAGTGACTGGATCAAGGAATAGAGGCCAAGAAATATATATGACGAACCTGACAAATAATCTATGGAGCGGAATCTGAACGTTGTTCTTATCGCAGTTCTTGCATTTGTGGCAGGATTTCTTGCTGCAAACATATTCCATTACGGCTTTGGCAGTTACATGCCATACCAGCAGTACAGACTGCCAAACAAAGCAGAATACTCATCCAATGGCGAGATGATCTTCATGACTGGGGTGAACGATAGAGGCGAGAGGATTCCATTCACTGCTGGGCCTCAATGGCTGTACATGCATGGTGGAGGGTGTGCAAGCTGCCACGGCGATGATGGGAAAGGTGGAATTTATCCAATGATGTGCGGGATAAAAACACCCGACATAAGATACTCAACTCTAAATAAAACTCACGGAATGAGCAAGGAAGATATAATCAGAGCGATTACAAAGGGAGTTGGTGATGAGGGTGAAGAGCTTGATCTCTGCATGCCGAGATGGCAGATGTCTGAGAAAGACATCAATGATGTCCTTGAATATCTGAAACAGCTTGGTTGAACGCTTTTTCAGCAATTACAAGCCTGAAAACCGATAACATGAGCTTCACATCCCTTACAATGATGAATCCAGCATTTTTTATGTTTTCAACTGTCTTCCTGTTGATTTCAGGACCTATAACCCTGATTGCTGGATTGACGGCATCCATCAGCTTTCCCACAATCTCATTCTCACTTCGCACATGCTCAAGAAAATATGCTCTTCCACCAGTTTTAAGAACTCTGTAAAGCTCTTTAAGACCATTTTCTGGATTCTCAACTGAGCAGAAGACGTATGTGGATATTACGCCATCAAAGCTCTCATCCCTGAATGGAAGATACTCAGCATCTCCCTGAACAAAATCAATTTTTTTATTCAAATCGAACGCTCTTTTTACTGCTTTTTTGAGCATTTTATGGCTTATATCAAGACCAGCTACATCCCAATTACTGTAATATAAGATGTTCTTTCCTGTTCCAATTCCCACTTCAAGAATTTTCCCACTCTCAACATATCTGAAAAGCTCAGACCGCCATTTAGAAAATGCCATCAACTCCATTGGCAACTCGAAAATGTCGTACACTCCTGCCACTCTGTCGTATCTTCTTTTGTCAGTGCCTTTCTTGACCATATTTTACATCTGATGAAAAAGATTTATATACCTGTCTTTCCTGCCTCCTCTATGAGCAAACTCGCTTACCTTGCAGTGATTATCGCCTTAACTGCTGGATTGGCTGCAGGATACTGGTATTTCGGAAACTCTGGAAATGGGAACGAGAAAAACATCAAATCAGTAGCATTTGACAGGGCTGTTACGGTTTACAAGGGAAAATACTGTGGATGCTGTAACCTTTACACGGAATATCTAAGATCCAGGGGTTATAAGGTTGATGTGGTGGAGGTTCAAAACATAATTGAGATGCAAAGAGAGCTTGGAATTCCCAGTGAGATGGCAAGCTGTCACACATCTGTAACAAACGGCTACATTGTCGTGGGACATGTTCCAGTCGAGGCGATAGATGAGCTGTTAAAGAATAAACCCCATATAAAGGGAATTTCTCTCCCAGGAATGCCATCCGGCTCTCCTGGAATGCCTGGAGAAAAGAAAGGGCCCTTTGTGATATACATCCTGTCTGATTCTGGCAGAAAGGTGTTCATAAAGCTCTGATGGAAACATTTTTATATTGTTTTTCATCAAATGTAAAATATGGAAATGAGAAAGCTTGCATTAATCCTGATACTGATTGGTGTAGCATTTGCAGGGCTTGCAATGAAAAACAAGGTAACAAACAGGTCATTTAGCGAAGATGAGCTTACAAAAATCAGTGAGGGAAACATTCAGGTTACAGCAGTGTTCCTCAATCCGAAGTATCCTGATCTTAAAAAGGCGACGTTCTACCTCCGCCTTGACACTCATTCAGGCAATCTTTACAGATTTGATCTGAAAAACTCGACCGTTCTTGTGGTTGGTGGAAAGGAGTTCAGGCCGATTTCATGGAAAGAAGATGAGAGATCATGGGGTCACCACAGATACGGATTCATGGAGTTTCCAGAGGAGGCTCTTAAAGAGATATACAGCCAGATGAGTTTCAGCCTGAAGATAAACATTGATGGAGAGAGGGTTCTGAAATGGGAGACTTAGCAGACAGAAGGCTGATTTATGGCTTTCTCGGTTCAGCACTCCTGATCCTGTTCTACGCTGGAATAAACTACCTCACAGGTGGCAGTGAGGCGGTTTACTGGAATCTGAAGAACTATCTCCCATACATCGCCATCATTGACATGGGCTTTGGGCTTCAAATAGCGCTTTTCACCCACATCAGATCCTTTGGCAAGAGCTGCAACGCCATAGCCAGCACATCTGTTACGGGGGGAAGCATGGTTGCATGCTGCCTCCACCACATAACAGACTTCATTCCGTTTCTCGGAGCTGGACTCTTTCTATCTCAGCTGACCGAAATTTTCTTCATGGTCGGTGCAGCATCGAGCATCATTGGAACAACATGGATGCTATCGGTAATTCAGAAGGGGGAGATGTACTCCGGCTCAAGGGTTCTATCAGAGATCATGCGGGTTGATTACTCCACTCTGAAGGATGTTCTTATCGTTCTCTCGGCCATTGCGATACTGTGGAAATACCTCACTGAGCCCTACATGACATTCTGAGCATTATGGGTAGTACACAAAATCCCTGACTTCCTCAAAGATCGACAGATCAGCGCTCCTCTTAACCCCTGAAACAATCTTTTTCAGAATGTCTATTGCCCCAATTCTGTTCAGTGGGTGATTGTTGTTGCCGCACTGGTAGCTGTATGTGCATCTCGGGCATCCATCAACCCTCTTGCAATCGCAGTTTTCGAGAACATCAAGGGATATGCGGAACGCCCTGTCCATTCTGCTGAACAGAAGCTTGCTCATGCCATTCCCACCTTCCGTGGCATCGTAAACAAATATGTACCCATCGGAGGTTGATATCCCTCCGATTGCGTTGCTTCCTCCTCCGGTTATTGCGTCGCTTGTTTCAATTATCGCATGCTCAAGTGCATGAAAAGAGCCAGCAAAGAAATCCTCATAATTCATTTTCTCAGGATAGGGGCTTGTGAAAACGAATCCCCTTGTTCTGAATGTATAGGACAGAGGTCTGGCCAAGTACTCGACCCTCACCTTTTCATCATCAAAGGGTTTTCTCACGGTGTACCCGCTAACCACAACCGCCAGCTCCATCTCGCAGTAGTGGGCTTTCACAGGATGCTCCATTTTTTCGGCAACTCTGACAACTTTTGGAAGTGCGGTGTATATCGGTGATGTTGTGAGATTCGCATCTGTCTCCTCTACAATGGCCCTCATCCCCTTCAGATCAAGTCTCTCTACAACGTACCTCTTTCTGTTGTGCAGAAATACAGCGTTTGGATGAAGCTCCCTGACCGCCATTGGAAGCGCCCTTTCTCCGATCACCCTGCCATCAAAAACAATTTTTACTCTCTTTCCGGCCCCTCTTATGCCGGAGTTCAGCTGCTGATCAGGCTGAGCTATGTAGAAGTCTCCAGCATCAATAAGCAACCCCTCATCAACCATCCTCTCCGCAATCTCTCTTTCCACCTCATTTTTCAGCAGGGGCATTTCCCTGGCCATTGAGAGGATGTGGTGCCTCGCAGCAAGCTCGTTCCATCTTTCAGCATAGCACATCATTTTCTCCCTGTAGTATTCATCTATGTTCCTTCTGTAGTATTCTCCTATGGCAGTCTCGTCTCTCAGAACGAGGATTCCAAGACCTCTGTTCTTCATTCTCCCCGCTCTTCCAGCTCTCTGAAGAAAAACCGGAAATGGAACAAGCTCGCTGATGACGCAGTCAACATCTCCTATGTCTATTCCAAGCTCAAGGGTTGATGTGGATACAAGAACCCTGATCCTGCCATCCCTGAACATTCTCTCAGCTCTTTCCCTCTCTTTTTTTGGCAATCCAGCCTTGTGAACCAGACATCTGATTCCATTTCTCTCAAGAATCCAGGCCACTGTCTCCACTGACTTGTAGCTGTTTCCAAAAATCAAAATCTTCCTGCCTCCAAGCCTGAGAACCAGATCCCTGACAGCATCGTAAAAGCTTCCGCAAACAACCATCATTCTCTGCGGTGAGCCTCTTCCATCAAATCTGACAACGTCAAAATTCCTGTCAAACAGCAGTCTTCCAAACTCATCAGGGTTGTCGATTGTTGCAGAGCATGCAGCAATCTGTGGTGATGTGAATCTCTCAATTCTCCGCACAAGCCAGTATATGCTGGACCCGAGAAAGCCTGAATAGGAATGGAGCTCGTCAAAAACAATTATCCTTGTCTGCTCAGCAAACTCCCTGAATTCAGGTGTATTGCGAAGATGGTGGTCAATCATGTCCGGATTTGTCAGAACTATGTCCGCTTTTCCGCTGTAAACCTTTTTTCTCTCGCCATATCCAGAATCACCATCAAATTTAACTGCATTTAGCTCACATGAACCGGCGTAATGAGCGATCTTCTCAAGCTGATCCTTGGTTAGAGCTTTTGTTGGATAGATGATCAGGCCCTTCCCCCCATCCTTCAGCATTTCAATCATGGGAATTGCAAACGCCTCCGTCTTTCCCATTCCGGTTGGAGCGGTGATTATAACATCTCTTCGATTCCTGATCAGTTCAAGAGCCTCTTTCTGGAATTCGTAAAGCCTGAGTATCCCTTTACTCTTCAGGGCAATTTTCAGTTCCCCGGTTATGTTCAGAGAGTCCACCGGCACAGATGGAAAGGCATCTGCCTCAATCTCCCTGAAATCAACAACCTCATAATCTGCCTGAAAAATGCTTTTCAGGCTCTCATCCCTGCATGATTCCCTGAAAATCTCCATGTTCTTTTCAGCGATGCTCTTTTTGTGACATGCACATCTGCTTTTGATTCTCTTGCATGAGGGACAGAAGAAGTCATCTGCATTCATTCAGACTGGAATCCAGAGATATGTTATATTTTCCTTGCCCCTCCTGTGAAGCAAATGATTATTATATCTCCTGACACAATCCTATTCTGAATGCTGTGGGTCGAGAAGTACAGACCTGAAAGCCTCGATGATGTTGTTGCAGACAGGCCATTGATCCAGAAGGTAGTATCGTGGGCTGAGAAATGGAAAAAAGGGGAAAGGCAGAAGCCATTGCTGCTTGCAGGCCCTCCTGGAGTCGGAAAAACATCCCTCGCAATTGCCCTTGCAAATACAATGGGATGGGAGATTGTTGAACTGAATGCAAGCGATCAGAGAAGCTGGAACATAATAAACAGAATAGTGGGAGAGGGAGCTTTCAACGAGACGATAAGCGATGATGGCGAGTTCCTCTCGTCCAAGGCTGGAAGACTGAAACTGATAATCCTTGACGAGGTTGACAACGTTCACAAAAAGGAGGATGCTGGTGGAGAGGGGGCTCTTCTGAGAATAGTGAAGAGAAAACCACCCCAGCCCATGATTCTCATTGCAAACGATCCATACAGCCTTTCGTCTGATCTGAGAAAACAGGTGGAGATGGTAAACTTCAAAAGACTTAAAAAGAACCAGATTGCGAAGGTGCTTGAAAGGATATGTCTCAGGGAAAGTGTAAGGTGTGACAGGGAGGTTCTGAAGCTCATAGCCGAAAACTCTGGCGGGGATCTAAGAGCGGCGATAAACGATCTTCAGGCAATAGTCGAAGGAAGAGATGTTGTAAGGCCTGAAGATGTTGTCACGGGAAAGAGAACGCAGGAGATAGACATTTTCAGATTTCTTCAGAAGGTGTTCAAGACAAAGGTTCCTGCTCACAGCGATGCGATGCTGCTTGATGAAAGCCCGGACGATCTGATAATGTGGATAGAGGAGAACCTGCCGCTTGAATATGGGGGTGAGACTCTCTTCAAAGCCTACAGGATCGTTTCAAGAGCAGACATCTTTCTTGGCAGAGTGAGGAAAAGACAGTTCTACAGGCTCTGGAAGTACTCAACCTATCTTATGACCACAGGAGTGCAGAGTGTCAGGGATGAGCCAAAGAGAGGGTTTACCAGATACCAGCCGCCTTCCGTATGGAAAAAGCTGATGTATGCGAGGAAAAGGAGAGAGATGTTCAGAAACATCATGAAAAAGATTGGAAGGTACTCTCACATGTCATCCAGAAAGGCCATGGAGCAGTACCACTTTGTCAGGTATCTGATTGAAAGGCTTGACACCCAAACGGCCTCCAGAATTTCTGCTTTTTACACATTTACAAAAGATGAGCTTGAGTTTATGGCTGGGGGCGAGAAGGCTGAAGAGATTGCAGAATTCGTAGAGAAGCACAGGTTGCACAGGGTGGAGGATGAGACGTTTCTTTCTACCTATACAAGAATGGACACAGATGAGGTTCTTGAGGAGAAAGAGGCCGGGAGAGAGGTGGAAGAGAAAGAGAAGGAGGTAAAGACCGATCATGGAAAGAGACAAAAAACGCTCACCCTCGATGCCTTCTTTGGAGATGATTGAGGGAAAAGCTGGGATACACGGCTACATATCCAGGACAGAGGGCGTAGGTGGGAGAATAAAGGAAAGCGAGGACGATTTTTTTGTTGAAGAGATTCTGGATGTGGATCTGAAGGAGAGCGGGAAGTACATTGTCATTAAAGTAACAAAGAGGAACTGGGACACGATGAACTTTGTCAGGATACTGTCGAATGCGCTTCACATGAGCAGAAAGGCAATAGGATACGCGGGAACAAAGGACAAGAGAGCTCTAACAGTTCAGTATCTTTCAATCCCGCTGAGAGATGGTATGGATGAAAGGATCAAGAGTGTGAAGATAAAGGATGCTGAAATAGAAATTGCAGGATATCTCCAGAGACGTCTAAAGCTCGGAGATTTAGTCGGGAACAGATTCAGAGTTGCCATTGCTTCGGTTTCAAAGCCCGGAAACCTGCCTGAGATTGTGGAGGAGCTTAAAGAAAGAGGGATCCCGAACTTTTTTGGCATCCAGAGGTTTGGGACGCTCAGGTTCATAACCCATGAAGTTGGGAAACTCATAATTCTGAGAAAGTATAAGGAAGCATTCTGGACATATGTGGCCAAGCCATCGGAGACAGAGGATGAAGACGTCAGAAGAGTGAGAGAGAGTCTGTGGAATGAAAGGGATCCGAAAACTGGTTTGAGAGAGCTTCCAAAGTATCTTGTATATGAGCGAAGCCTGCTTCAAAAGCTGAGGGAGGGCAAATCAGAGCTTGAGGCACTCCTTTCCCTTCCCAAGAACCTTAAAATGATGTTCATTCACGCCTACCAGTCATATCTCTTCAACATGCTACTTTCTAAGAGAATTGAGGAGTTTGGATCTCTGAAGATCATAGAAAAAGGTGATTTTGCAGATTTTTTGATTAGAAAGAGAGGATACATGGTCAGTTCAGAGGAGTTTGTTGAGGTTAAAGAGACAAATTTCGGAAGGGTGAGATTTCTTTCGGAGAATGGATACGCATTTCTTGCCCTTCCACTCCCGGGATATCGGGCAGAACTGAAGGGGTGGGCTGGTGAAAAACTTCAGGAGATTCTTGAAAATGAAGAGATTGAGCTTGAGGACTTCAATGGGGAGTATCCCGAGTTCAGCTCGAAAGGTTCTTACAGATCCGCCGAAATTCCTTTCGACTTCAGCATGCTTGAGATGTATCTTAGGGAAAATGACGTTAGTATGGAATTCTTTCTGCCAAAGGGATGTTTTGCAACCTCTTTCCTCAGAGAGGTTATGAAGTCAGATTACGCCTATTTCCTCCAGAAATGATCTGTTTTCAAGAGTTTCCAACCCACCATCGAGCACCATCCTTTTCTCCTGATCCATTAAAATAATTCTGTCTGCAATTTTTTCAGCAATTTCAAGCTCATGGGTTGATAAAATCAGAGTCCCGTTATAGGTCTCAAGGGTCTCTATAATCTTTCTTCTTGTTTTCCCATCAACGTTGCTTGTAGGCTCGTCAAGGAAGATTATATCAGGATTGTATATGAGAACGCTTGCAACCTCCACCCTCTTTTTCTCCCCACCGCTGAGCCTGAATGGTGGCTTGTGAAGGATATTCTCAAGGTTAAATACCTTCGAAAACTCATTTACGAGCATATCCATCTCCGACACATCCATCTCAAGCTGAACAAGGGAGTATCTGAGCTCATCCTCAACTGACGGGTTGAAGAGAAAGACATCCGGATCCTGGAAGACGAAACCAATTCTTCTCCTTATGCTGTCAATGTTACTGTGCATATCTCTACCTTCTATCAGAACTCTTCCGGTTTCAGGTTTTAGAAGTCCAGCCAAAACCATCATGAGAGTTGACTTCCCGCACCCATTTGGGCCTATCAGAGCAACCTTCTCCCCCTTTTTAACATGAACTGTAAGCCTGTTGAATCCTTTCGTGCCATCCGGATAGGTGTAGGAGATATCTATTCCGGATATCAGAGCATCATCCACCATGCTGCAACACCTGCTGTATAGATAATATAAAACAATCCTGAACTGTAATTACCGTCATAGCTTATTCCTCTTCCTCTTGAATTCATTGCCATCTCAATTTTTTCAGCGGTCTCAAAACTTCTGAGCAGAAATAAACCGAGGGCTTTGCTTCCGCCTTTGAGCGTGTCAAGATGGCTGCTTGTTTTAAGTCTTCTTGCCTCCCTTGCAACAAGGATGTTGAGGAGATCCCTGAACATGGAAATTGCGTAGCGGTATGTCAGCCATATCACATTTATCATCGTCTCCGGAATTTTCAGTTTTTTCAGCCCGTAAAGAATCTCGCTGAATCTTGTTGTCAGAATGAAGAGTTGAAGAGCTGAGATAGACGAAAAGACCCTCAGAGGGAATAGAAACAGATATACGTAGTTTCTTTCAAAGACTGAAATGGGAAGAACGATTAGGAATGAGAAGGCTGCAAATAAAATACTCCTCTTAAACAGAATTCTGACATCAAGTCCAATATTAAAGGCAAGTAAATAAAGAGAAATGAGAACGAGTGCAATTCTTCTTCCATCAAAGGTTGCGATTGAAAGCAATATCAGAGCGAATGTGCAGAGAATCTTGACAGACGGATGGACTTGATGAAGATACGATACTTTCGTGTATTCATGTATAAAAAAATCCTGAAAATAGGAAGCAGCAGATTTAATGCTTTTCTCAATTAGCAGATGCATGTCTTCTCATCAGTGCAAGAGACAAAAATATTGCCACACCAACGATCCCCGAGATCAGTGTTCCGAGATATTCATTCAAACCGGGTATTGTGTAATTTGGAAGCAGCCCTGAGTAAATCTGATGTTCATGGAGACCAAATGCATTTGCCACGTTTTCAAGAGGTTCTGAATAGCCCACGACCTCTGCAAGGTATGCAAAGAGGGGTGATAACAGAATGAGAATGCCAACTGCAATGAGTGGTTTTACACTTATTCTTTCTGCGCTCTTTATCTCCAGATCCGGTCTGTTTGAGTAGATGTATCCCACCACTCCTGCAGTTATGAAGCCTTCTATCAGTCCAAGCAATCCATGCCACATACCCATCGCTGATACAGCAACGGCAATTGAGTATTTGAACGATGTTGAAAGACCTAACTCGAGTCCGGCGAATATTGCAGCAGTTGTTATGCCGAGCCATCCTGCTAAGAACGATGCCACAAACCTGCCGCTTTTTTCCAAGATTTTGAAGGTGTACCAGCCTACGAACACATCTACAACTGCCATATTCCAGAGATTGGCTCCGAGAGATATTATACCTCCATCACCA
>Ga0256830_1001667_pt1 | contig 15442 bp, 10 predicted proteins | sample 128326metaG_FD_190537 | JGI IMG/M metagenome (GOLD analysis project Ga0256830, IMG submission 190537) | Hydrothermal vent microbial communities from Lau Basin, Pacific Ocean - 128-326 | ecosystem: Environmental > Aquatic > Marine > Hydrothermal vents | place: Pacific Ocean: Lau Basin | collected... | reverse complement strand
CTGCCTTCCCGGACCTGGTCGGGGCCGATGCCGGACCTGGACGGTGACGGAGTGGGGGACTACGTGGTGCAGTGGCACGTGGCCCTGGGCGGCACCTTGAACGATCTCGTGATGCAGTCCTCGGCCCACTCCGGTGTGGACGGTCACGTGCTGTGGTCGAACTCGGCGCCGGGCGGTGGCTTCCAGAACTATCCCGCCTCCGGTCTCGACTTCACGGGGGACGGGGTGATGGACCTGATCCTGTCCGGTGGCCGGACGGTCCGCGCCGTGGACGGCGCGACGGGGGCGATTCTCTGGGACCACGTCGAGCCGGATTGGATCCACGACTCCGCCCCCGAAGGGATGGTCGCCGGCGGCATCCATGCGTCCATGCTCACCCGCGCCCCGACCGGCCGCGTCGTCGCGACGATCGTGATGCGCTACCAGACGGCCTACCCGAGCAACGACTACACCATGATCCGCACGATCCACCACGTGGACGCCGCGACGGGAGTCTGGCTGGGCATGGCGACGATGCCGGAGAACCTCCAACCGTGGTTCCCGGAGCCGTTCCACGACTGGGAGTGGGAGGACCGGTATTGGCAGCGCCCCCTGGGCGACGTGGACCGCGACGGCCTGGGGGAATACGTGTTCCAGGTGGCCGCGAACCTCTACGACGAGCCCGGCGTGGGCTCGAACCCTCCGCCCTACCTGGTGACGCTGGGCCAGCGGACCCTCTGGGCGCCGGAGCGGGTGAAAGCGGGCGGCCGCTTCCGCGCCGAGGTGCGGATTCCGTCGTCGCCCGGCCAGGACTTCTTCCTCCTGGCCTCCCGAACCTTCGACCGCCGCGGCGGCGTGGAGGTGGACGGATGGAAGACGCACCTGGCCCCGGACGCCTGGCTGACGCGCACGCTGACGAGCCGCGCGCTCTCGGGCGTGCTCGACGCCGAGGGCCACGGCGTGGTCGAGTTCACCCTGCCCCTGAACCCCGCCCTCGCCGGGACCGCCCTCTACACCAAGGCGGTGGTCCTGGAGCCGGGCACGACCGACCGCGTGTGGACCATGTCCACCCTCGGCCGGACCGAGATCGTGGACTGACCATTCTCGCCGCAGCGCGGGGCCCGACCGCCTCGGCGGGACGGCTGGTCCGCTGCGGTCATGGCTCGGTGCGGGGTGGTTCGCAGGCGGCGCCGCGGCAGAGGTAGAGGGTGGCCTTGCCGTCGCGAGGGATGCGGTCGGCGAAGAGCTCGAGCTCCGCGTCGGGGGCCGCATCGACGCGGAACACCGGGACCACCTCCAGCCACTCCGGCGAGCACAGCGCCGCACGCCAGGGGGCCAACGATGCCGGGTCGCCGGTCCCGACGACGACGCCCACGGCCGGTTCCTCCACCGCCCACGGCAGGATGCGCAGGGTCGAGGGGAAGGCGGTCGGACTGCGCTGGAGCATCGGCAGCAGGGCGGCGACCCCGCGGCGGCCCGCCTCGCCGGCGGCCTCGTCGCGGGTCAGGGCGTGGACCACGAGCAGCGTCTCCAGCGCCACCGCGTTCGGCGACGGCAGCGCGCCGTCCCACGGCGACTGGAAGCGGTGGCGCAGGTGCGGGTCGGCGCCGTCGGTGTTCCAGAACACGTGCGACTCGGGGTCGAGGAAGCGGGCCAGCAAATCGTCGGCCAGGGCATGCGCCTCGTCGAGCCAGGCCTCGTCTCCGGTGGCCTCGAACAGGGCCAGGAAGGCCCGCGCCAGGAACGCTTCGTCTTCGAGGACGGCCCGGCCCTGCGCCTCGCCGAGCCGCCAGCTGCGGCGCCAGCCGTCGTCGTCACGGAGGTGCTCGATCAGGAAGCGCGCCGCTTCGGTGGCGGCGGCCAGGTAGCGCTCCTCGCCGAGCACCAGGTCGGCGTGGGCCAGCCCCTCGACGGCCAGTGCGTTCCAGCCGACGATGACCTTGTCGTCCATGTGAGGGTGGACCCGCTCCTCGCGCGCGGACCACAGCCGCCGCCGCAGGTCGTCCACGTAGCCACGAGGGTCGTCGGTCTCGACTCCGGATTCGGCCAGCGCCTCGTCGAGCGACGTCGCGACGTGGAGGATGGACCGGCCGCCCTCGAAGTTGCCGCCGTCGGTCACTCCCCAGTACCGCATCACGAACCCGGCGTCGCGCTCGCCGAGCGCCGCCCGCAACTCGTTCGGAGTCCAGGTGAAGAAGCGCCCCTCCTCGCCCTCCGAGTCGGCGTCGGTGCTCGCGGCGAAGGCGCCGCCCGGCAGGCGCAGGTCGCGCAGGAGGTAGTCGGCGGTCTCGCGGACGATGCGCGCGAACTCGTCGTCGCCGGTCAGCCGGTACCCCTCCAGGTAGGCCGTCATCAGCGTTCCCTGGTCGTAGAGCATCTTCTCGAAGTGCGGCACCAGCCAGCGCGCGTCGGTCGAGTAGCGGTGGAAGCCGCCGCCGACCTGGTCGTACAGACCGCCCTCGGCCATCCGGTGCAGGGTCAGGACGAGCATCTCCCGCGCGCGCCCCGCGTCCTCCGCGCCGAGTTGGGCCGCGGCGTGGGCCAGGAAGCGCAGGGTCTCGGCGCTCGGAAACTTGGGCGCCGGGCCGAAGCCGCCCCATTCGGGGTCGAAGCGGGCGCCGAGGGCCGCCACGGCGGCGGCCTGGAGCTCGGCGACCTCCTCCGAGCCGGGCAGCGCGGCGTCCTCGGCCTTCGGGAAGCGCACTGCGAGCGCCCCGTCGAGCCCGCGCGCCGCCTGCAGGACCTCGTCGCGCTTCCCGCTCCAGGCCTGCTGGATGCCCTTCAGGACGTCGAGGAACCCGGGCCGCCCGTACCGCGACCGCGGCGGGAAGTAGGTCCCTCCCCAGAACGGCTCCAGGTCGGGGGTGAGGAACACCGTCAGGGGCCAGCCTCCGCTGCCCGTCATCTTCTGGACCGCGGTCATGTAGACCTCGTCCACGTCGGGGCGCTCCTCGCGGTCCACCTTGACGGCGACGAAGTGCTCGTTCAGGAAGGCCGCGATCTCCGGGTCCTCGAACGATTCGCGCTCCATCACGTGGCACCAGTGACAGGCCGAGTACCCGATGGAGAGGAAGATGGGCTTGTCCTCGGCCCGGGCCTTGGCGAAGGCCTCTTCTCCCCACGGATACCAGTCCACAGGGTTGTAGAGGTGCTGGAGCAGGTAGGGGCTGGTCTGTCCGAGCAGGTGGTTCGGCCGCCGCTCGCTCCCGCCGGCGGCGGGCTCCCGGGCGGCGTCGCCGGCCTCGGAGGCCTCGGGAGGGGTGGAAGGAGTGGGCGGGGTCACGGGTTCCTGGGGCCGGGAGCCCGCCCCGAGGACGAGCAGGAGGGGGAGGAGGGCGGCGGCCACCGTTCCATCATGCCCGCCGTCGGGGCCTTCGGGGGGCCGTCCACCTTTTCCCTTGTGGGATCCGGGGGGCCGCGCCACAATGCACACGATGGGCTTGTTCCAACGCCTCCTCAAGGGAGCGGCGGACGGAAACGAAGAAGACGCGGTACGACGGCGCTCCCCGGAACCGGCCCGAGCCTCCTTGGACGACGTGGTGGAGAAGCTCCACGATGCCGTCGAGGAACTCCGGGCCCTCCAGAAACTCCTCGAGAAGACTCTCCTCCCCCGCGAATCCGGTTCGGGCCCAGGCTCGTCCGAGAGCGCGGAGGGTGGTGAGGGTGGACGCCGTTCGCGCCGCCGCCGCTCGCGGCGCGCCTCGGCTTCCGCCGGCGAGGCGGTCGAGCGCAGCGGCGACTCGGGCCGCGGATCGCGAACCGGCCGCGGCGAGGGCGAGCGCAAGCCGCGCGCCCCGAAGCCGCCGCCCGAGGACGCCCCGGTCGGTCCGCTGGTGGACTACCTGAAGGAGCTCGGCGTCGTGGTCTACGAGGGCCAGGACGACTTGAGCCGGAACGAGGCCTTCGACCACCTGGCGCGGCACCTCGGCACGCACTACGACCTGCTCGCTCCGTTCTACGACCGGCTCAAGCGGCTGGTCGCGAGCGGTCGCGGCTCCAAGATCGAGATCGAGCACTTCTCCGAGAAGGAGCGTTCCGCCGCCGTCCAGTTCGGCACCCTGCTGCACCGCCACGGGATGCTGAAGGACTTCTACTACCACCGCAGCCCGAAGAAGGCGCTGCGGGTCATCCCGACCCAGGACGGCCAGGTCGGCCAGTTCCTGACTGGGGGATGGCTCGAGAACTACGTGTCCATGATGGTCGGCAAGCGGCTCCGCGCCCACGTCAGCCCGGCCAAGTGCCAGCTGCTCTACAACGTCAAGGGCGCACTGCCCGACGGGCGCGAGTTCGAGTCGGACATCATGGCGGTGGTCGAGGGACGCCTGCTCTGGATCGAGTGCAAGACCGGTTCCTGGCAGGACTACTCGGCCCGTTTCCGCGGTCTGGTGGACGTGTTCGGGGTCGGCCGCGACTCGGCGGCCCTGCTGCTCCTCAAGGCGCCGGACGCCAACACCCGTGCCCGCGCCACCGACATGCTCAACATGACGCTCCTGTCGCTGCCCGAGGTGGACGGGTTCCTGTGCCGTTTCCTCGGCGTCGAGCCGGGGTCTGCGAGCGCAACGGACTGGACCGCCGAGGAGGCGGCCGAAGTCGAGGACGAGCCGCTCACCGACGTCGAGCCGGCCAAGAAGCTGGGTCGGGTCGAACTGCCCGGCGTCGCCTCGCCGAAGGGCGAGGGCGACGGCGAGGGCAGCAGCGGCCGCCGCCGCCGTCGTCGTCGGCGCCCGCGCCGGCGTTCCGCTGCGACCGAGGCGGCAGCCGAATCCCGAGAGGCCGAAGCCGAGTCCAGCGCACGTGACGACGAGTCCGCCGCCGCGTCGGCGGAGGAAACCGTGGAGCCCGCCGAGGCCCCGGCCGCCGAAGCCGCATCCGAGACCGGCGGCACCACCGGCCGCTCCCGGCGTTCGGGCCGTCGTTCCGGACGCGGGCGCGGTGGGGCCGCCGCTGCGGCGGAGGAGGGCCGTCGCGGCGAGTCCCGTGACGCACAGGGCGCCGACGGCGTCGAGGCGACGCCGGAACCCACGGCCGCCGAGGCGACTCCGAAGGCGGAGGAGGCCGCCGGCGAACCGCGCCGCCGTCGCCGGCGCCGGCGCAGCAAGCCCTCGCCCTTCACCGAGGCGGCCCGGGACGGCGAAGAGGCCGCGGCCGAGGCCGGAGCTTCCGAGCAGGGGGCCGAGGTCGCTGGGGAGGGCCGACCGGAAGCCGAGGAACCGACGTCCTCGTCCGAGCGCCCCGTCTCGGCTGCGAGCGCACCCGAGCCCGAGGTCGCTGCGGACCAGCCGGCGCCGGAGCCCGAGGAGGAGGAAGCCGCCGCGTCCGGATCGGTGGTCCAGCCGAAGAAGTCGCCCAAGGGCGTCACCATCCTGCCGGACTTGAGCTCGATGCTGGTCGCGCCGCCTCCGAAGGAAGAGGAGCGCGAGGCCGAAGGCGCCTGACCCGAGCCCCCGAGGGGCCGTTCGCAGCATTGCCGGCAGGCGGCCCTCGGCAGGGGGGGGGTGGTGGTCAGGGGCGGAGTCGAACCGCCGACTCACGGATTTTCAATCCGTTGCTCTACCAACTGAGCTACCTGACCGTCCCGGGGGGCCGTTCCCGGCAGGCCGCGGATTCTACACGCTCCGCCCCTCGGGCTGTCCAGTGTCGCGCCGCGTGGAGTCGGCGGCATCCCGGTCGCCGAGCAGTTGCTCGAGCCGCACCCCTTCGATGGGCAGGTACCGCCCGGGGATGCGCCAGTCCTCGCCGGCCCGGGCCGTGACGAGGCGGGCGGCCTCGGCGTCGCGGGCGATCTGGGCGCCGAGCGCGGCGGCGTCCGGGAAGCGCCGGGCCTCGCGCAGCCGAGCGAGGAAGAAGGGTTCCAGCTCGCGCCCGTAGAGGTCGCCTCCGCCCTCGAGCAGGTGGACCTCGACCGAGCCGCCGGCGCCGAAGGTCGGGCTGCCGCCGACGTGGACCACTGCCGGGAGCAGGCGCGCCGCTTCGTCGGCCGCGGACTCGTCCGCCCCCGGGCCCGCCGGATCGGGCAGGGCCAGCGCGGCGTACACCCCGGGCGGTGGGTGGAGCTCGTGGTGCAGGTCGAGGTTGGCGGTTGGCCAGCCGAGGTCACGGCCGCGTCCGGCGCCGCGCACCACCGTGCCGAGCACGCTGACCGGGCGCCCGAGCATGACCGCCGCCTTGGCGAGGTCGCCGAGGGCGACCGCCTCGCGGATGGCGCTCGACGACACGGCGCGTCCGCCCAGGCGCAGCGGCGGGACGACCTCCATGGAGAAACCGGTCTCGGCCGCCAGCGGCGCCAGCGACTCGGGGTTGCCGCCGCGGTCGCGCCCGAACTTCGAGTCGAAACCGAACACCAGGTCCACCATGCCGAGCCCGTCGAGCAGGATGCGCCGCACGAACTCCTCGGCGGTCAGGGCCCGCAGCTCGGGCGAGAACTCGAGCACCAGCACCTCGTCCACCCCGGCGCGCCGAAACAGGAGCAGGCGGTGTTCCAGGCTGGTGATGGTCGGCGGCGCCGCGCCCAGCACCACCTCCTTGGGGTGATTGGCGAAGGTGACCATGGTGGCCCGCGCCCCGCGCTCGCGGGCACGGGCGACCAGCTTCCGCAGGACGAGGAAGTGACCGAGGTGGACGCCGTCGAAGACGCCCACCGTCGCGACCGAGCCGCGCTCCCTATTCGGGGCGGGCAGGGCCTCGAGCCCGTTCAGGATGCGCAACGCGTCGCTCTCGGTAGGCCGCCACCAGTTCTTCGAGGGCGGCGCGATGGGCGGCCTTGTCCACCGGCCGCATCCGGTCGATGAAGAGCACGCCCTCGAGGTGGTCGAACTCGTGTTGGAAGATGCGGGCTTCCCAGTCGGCGAGCTCCAGGGTGAAGGGTTCGCCGCGCAGATCGAGGGCCTCGATGGTCACGGCGACGGGCCGCTCGATCTCGGCGTAGATGCCTGGGAACGACAGACAGCCCTCGCGTCCGAACTCGCGCTCGCGGGCCGAGCGCACGATGCGGGGGTTGCACAGGACGCGCTCCTGGTCGCGGGCCTCCGGGTCGCCGGTGGGGTTGAACACGAGCAGCCGCACGTTGACCCCCACCTGCGGCGCCGCCAGTCCGACCCCCTCGGTGCGGTACATGACCTCGAACATGTCCCGCGCCAACGCATCCAGCTCCGGCCCGAACTCCTGGATCGGGTCGTTGGGGGCGCGCAGGCGCGGATCGGGGTAGAGGACGACGTCCATGACGGGAGCTCCGGAACGACTAGGATACCGGGAGCCGCCGGCGCCCCGGCGGCCCGTCCCGCGATGAACCTCGAGAAGCACCTGGACCGCGCCGAACAGGCCCTGGAGCGGGGCCAGCCCGACTTCGCCATCGAGCTCTGCGACCAGGTGCTGGACTTCGCCCCCGGAGACGCCCGCGCCGCCGAGCTCCTGGTCCGAGCCGCGCTCGAGGGCGGGGCCGCCGGCGTCCTCGGCAAGCTCGGCGCCAAGGGGGGCGGCCTGCTGTCGAAGGTCGCGCGGTTGGCCCGGAACCCCGAGGCCGAGGCCCGCAACCTGCGTCGCGCCTTCCTCCGCAACCCCGGCGACGCCGCCCTCGGCGTCCAGTGGGCCGACGCGCTCGAGCGGGCGGGCCACGAAGGCGGGGCCCTCGGCGTGTGCCGCGCCCTGGCCGAGGTCGACGCCGAGGCCGCCAAACGGGCCGGTCGGCTGGCCGCGGCCCGGGGCCGCGTGGACGAGGCGCTGGCCTTCTACGAGAAGGCCCTGGCGGTGGACCCCCGCGACACCGAGGCGATGCGCGCCCGCAAGAACCTCGCCGCCGAGCAGGCCCTGCGCTCGGGGGGCTCCGAGGGCAGCGGACTCGACACCGAGGCCTTCCTCCGCGCCGCCCGCGGCGAGGACGGTCCGCCGCCGTCCGCCTAGGGGGCGGGCCCTCCGACCGGGAAGGGGCTTGCCGGATCGCCGGGACGGCTCTATCCTGTTCGGCCCGACTTCCGGGACCCTCCACTGCTGATGCCGAACACGCCTTCCGCCAAAGCCGAACTCAAGAAGAGCCTCAAGCGCCGCCAGCGCAACCGGGGTCGGCGTTCGGCCATGCGCACCTGGATCAAGCGGACCGAGCAGGCCGTCCAAGCCGGCGACCTGGCCGAAGCCGAGCGCTACCTCGTGCTGGCGGTCAAGCTGATCGACAAGAACGTCAAGTGGAACCAGTTGCACGCCAACACCGCGGCGCGCAAGAAGTCGCGCCTGATGAAGTCGGTCGAGGCGCTGCGCTCCCAGGCCGGCACGCCGGCGGCCTGATCCCCCTCACCGGGTGACCGTCGGGTTGTTGCCCCGGCAGCGAACTGTATCGCCTCCTCGGCGGCGTCGCGCCTGGCGCCGATTGCCGTTCTGGAACGAGGAAGGCGCCGGCTCCCCTGCGGGAACCGGCGCCCTTGCCTTCGGCGTCGCGGCGTCTAGCGCGCTCCCAGGATCTGGGCGTAGCGGTAGTACACCTCGAGGATGAGGGCGCAGATCGCGGTGGAGTACACCCGACCGCCTTCCTCGCCCCAGGCTCCGACCGGGTCCCACGAGCCGAAGAAGTTGTCCTCCTTGTCCTCACGGCGCTGGTTCGGGATGAGAGCCTCGGAAATGGCCTTCTCCCACTTCTTCCAGTGCTGGCCGCCCCACTGGTTCATGGCGAAGGTGCCGTAGTACCAGTAGTACATGTCGATGGAGCCGTCGCTGTCCCAGCGCGGCAGCTTGGCCGCGATGAGGTCCGCGTTCTTCTTCATCATCTCGTAGTTGGGGTGGTCCTCCCAACGCTTCACCTTGTCGGTGTCGGTCATGAAGATGCGGCACAGCAGACCCACCGCGGTCAGCGATTCCGACTTGTCGGCCGGGAACTTGTCCATCAGGTAGGCCGGCCGCGAGGGCAGCGAGCCCGGCCCGCCGCCGCCTTCGCCCCAGGCGTAGCCGATGCGGCCGGTGTTCGGGTCCTCCATGGTGCGGAACCACTCCTTGGCGCCCTCGAAGGCGGCCTTGTCGATGGGGATCTTGTTGTCCTCGGCGGTCTTCAGCGCGAACACCATCCATCCGGTGATGGACGAGTCGCACTCACCATTCGGGACCAGCGAGTAGCGCCAGGCCGCGTACGGCACCTGGGCGTTCAGGATGACGCTGACCGCCTTCTTGAGCGACTTCTTGAGCGGGGGCGGCTGCTTGGCGAAGTAGGTCGCCTCGCCCACCGCCATCGCGGCGATGGCGTGGTTGTAGAGGGTCGGGTTGCCGACCTCGTCGCCGAAGAGGCCGTCGTCGCGCTGGTTCTCGCGCAGCCACCCGATGCCCTTGCCGACGGTCTCGCGGTAGGGGCCGCTGGCGAGGGTGTTGCCGTTGCCCAGGAAGGCCAGCAGCGCGAGTCCGGTCAGGCCGACGTCCACGGCAGGGTTGCCCTTGCCGTCGCTCGGCGGCTTGTCCGGGTACTTGTCGTAGAGCATGAACTCGTCCGAGTCCCAGAAACCGATGGGGGCCTGGTGGTCGTGCAGCCACTTGAGGGCGTCGGCCACGGCCTGGTCGGTCTTGGTGCGCCCGCGCCGTCCGCCGCGCCCGCCGCGCCCGCCGTACTTGCCGCCGGCGCCGCCGCCGAGCCCCACGGCGTTGTTGGACTGGTCGGCCTCGAAGGGCGAGTCCGAAGTGAAGTCGGGGTCGCCGGTCTCCTCGAGCATCTCCTGCTCGGTGGTCTCCTCGATCTCGGCCTCCTGGATCACCGGCTCCTCGACCACCTCCTCCTCGGGCGGGGGCGGCGGCGGCTCCTCCTCCTCGACCTCGGGCGGGGGTGGCGGCGGCTGGGCCGTGATGGTGTGGACCTCGGTCTCCTCCTTGGTCAGGAGCATGAAACCGGCCACGATGAAGCCGATCAGGACGTGGATCAGGGCCGAGGCCAGCAGGTAGGGGGCGCGGCGGAGCTGCTCGGCGAGGACGTCGTTGAACGACGTCTCCTGCTCCCAGCTGCGGTGGCTCTCGTAGACGTATTCGTGGGAGTCGGTCATCGGTCTCGAAGGACAACGACCGCCCCGGGGCTCGGTTCACCCATCCCCGCGGCGGAACCGGCATTCTAGCGCCCCGCCGCGACCGCGCCGGGTTTTCTCGGGGGAGGGACGGGCATGGGCCCTGGCGGGCTCCGCCCCACGGCCCGGCGGCGCCGGGCCTAGAACTCGACGGCCCGGTCGGCCTCGATGCCCAGGAGGCCGGTCATGAACCCCTCGAGGTCGTTGATGTACCAGAGGTAGGAGGTCCGGGCCAGGTGCTGGTAGGCGTCGGCCAGGATCCGCTCCTCCTCGTCCCGACGCAGCTGCTGGGCGACCATCTCCTGGGCCTCGTCGAAGCCGATCTCGCGCGCCTCCTGGACCTCGGTCAGGACCACGACCTGGGCGCCGAGGCCCTCGATGGGGTCCACGTCGCCGACCTCGCCGGCTTGCCCCTCGACCAGGAACCGTCGCAGGTCGGAGCGCAGGGGCTGGGCGCGCGGGTCGCCCTCGCCGGGCCGGACCGAGTCGGCCAACGCCTTGGCCTCGTCCACGGTCATCGTGCCCTGGGCCAGTCCGTTGGCGACGGCCTGGGCCCGCTCCAGCCCGGTGCCCTGGTCCGAGTCGAAGAACTGCAGGGTGAGCCAGGCGCGGTGTTCGCCGACGGTCCATTCCTCCGGATGCTCCTCGAAGGCCCTGCGGACCTCCTCGGGACGCGGCAGGGTGCGGTTGCGGATGCCCTCGAGGGGAGACGGCTGCATCCCCAGCATGATGCGCCGGAAGGTGGCGTTCACCAGCTCGTTGCGCAGGTAGCGGCGCCAGGTCTCCAGGTCGATGCCCTCGCGGGCGATCTGCTCCTCGAACCGCGCGCGCGACCCGGTCTCCTCGATGATGCGCTGCATCCGCAGCGTCGCCTCCTCGTCCATCAGGGTCGGGTCGAGGCCCATCCTGCGCAGGCCCTCCTGCGACAGCAGGTCGATGACCCAGTCGCGCAGGGCGAGGGACTGGGCGTCGCCCGGCGACAGCTCGGGGGCGATCCGCATCAACCGGCCGGCCCGCTCCTGGACCATGGACCAGGTGATGACGTCGTCGTTGATGACGACCAGGGTCTGGTCCACCGGCACCTCCTCGGCGTCGGGGCCCTCGGCGAGGCCCTGCGGCGCGGGCTCCTGGGGAGCGGCGCAAGGCGCGTGGAAGAGGACGGCGGAGAGGAGGAAGAGGGTGAGGTTCATGTCGAGCGGGGGGGCCGTCGGCCGGCCCGGCCGCGGGATTGTCCCCGCCGGCGCCGGGGTCGGCAAGCGGCGGCCACGCCGAAGACGTGCTCCAGCGCCTCGGCGGGGCTCTCGTCCCCCCGCGGCAGCATCCAGTGGGCGCGCCGGGCGGTGACGATGCGCAGCTCCACCCCGCGTCCCGTCAGGGCCTTCTCCACGGCCCGGGCGTCGTCGAGGGTGCAGGCGAGGTGGTCGCCGACGCGGTGGACGGCCGCGAAGCCGAGCGCGCCGAGCCGGTGCTTGAGGAAGAACAGCCGCGCCAGGGCCGTCAGCTCGTCGGGGGGCGGGCCGAAGCGGTCGCGGAGCCCTTCCAGCGCCTCCGCCAGCCGCTCGGGTGTGCGTACGCCGTCCAGCTCGCGCAGGACCTCGAGCCGCAGTTCCTCTTCCGGTACGTACGCCGACGGCAGGGCAGCCGCCACCCCGAGTTGGACGTCGCACACCGGCGGTGCGCCGCCGGCGGCCGCGGCGTGGCGGTTGCGCAGCCGCGCCACCGCCTGGGCCAGCAGGCGGCGGTAGGTCTCGTAACCGACCGCTTGGATGTGCCCCGACTGCTCGGGCCCGAGCAGGTTGCCTGCGCCGCGGATCTCGAGGTCGCGCAGGGCGAGCTGGAACCCGGCGCCGAGGTAGCGCATCTCCTCGATGGCCTTGAGGCGCCGCCGCGCGTCGTTCGGCAGCGGCTGCCCGCGCGGCACCAGCAGGTAGCAGTAGCCGCGCCGCGTCGAGCGCCCGACCCGCCCGCGCAGCTGGTGCAGGTCGGCGAGCCCGTGGCGGTGGGCGTCGTCCACCAGGATGGTGTTGGCGTTGGGGATGTCGAGCCCGCTCTCGACGATGGTCGTGCTGACCAGGACGTCGGCGTCTCCGCGCACGAAGGCGAGCATCGCCTTCTCGAGTTCGCGCGGTTCCATCTGCCCGTGCGCCAGGACCAGGCGCGCTTCGGGCACCAGCCGCTGCAGGCGGTCGCGCACCTTCGGCAGCGACCGGACCCGGTTGTGCAGGAAGAACGCCTGCCCGCCGCGGTCGAGCTCGCGCCGAATCGCTTCGCGCACCAGTTCGTCCTCGTCCGCGAACCGGATCTCGGTGTGGATCTCGCGGCGTCCCGCCGGCGCCGTCGCCAGCGAGGTGATGTCGCGCAGCCCGGCCAGCGCCATGTGCAGGGTGCGCGGCACCGGTGTCGCGGTCAAGGTCAGCACGTCCACCTGGGCCCGCTTGCGCTTCAGCCGCTCCTTGTGCTCGACGCCGAAGCGCTGCTCCTCGTCCACCACCACCAGGCCGAGGTCGCGGAACTTCACGTCCGAAGACAGCAGGCGGTGGGTGCCGACCACGAGGTCCACCGCGCCGCTCGCCAGCCCCTCCAGTACCTGGCGCCGCTCGGCGCCGCGCACCAGCCGCGACAGTCCGGCCACGGTCACGGGCCAGTCGGCGAAGCGCTCGCGGAACGAGCGCAGGTGCTGCTCGCACAGGACGGTGGTCGGCACCAGCACGGCGACCTGTTTGCCGGCATGGATGGCGCGGAAGGCGGCCCGAGCCGCGAGTTCGGTCTTGCCGTAGCCGACGTCGCCGCAGACCAGCCGGTCCATGGCGCGGGGGCGGCCGAGGTCCTCGTGGATCTCGCGCGTCCCCTGGACTTGGTCGGGGGTGTCTTCCCACGGGAACGAGGCCTCGAAGGCGCGTTGGTCCTCGCCGGGGTCGGGGAAGGCGAAGCCCGGCAGGGCGGCCCGCCTGGCCTGGACCTCGAGCAGGGACGCGGCGAGGTCCTCGACCGCTTCCTCGACCTTGCGGCGTCGCGCGAGGAAGGCGCCGGTCCCGGGCTTGTCGAGTTTGGGCGTGGTTCCGCCCGCGCCGACGTAGCGCTCCACCAGGTCCACTCGTGACGCCGGCACCTTCAGGAGCACCCCGTCGGCGAACTCGAGCACGAGGACGTCCTGTTCGCCGTCGCGTCCGGCCTCCATGCCGCGGAAGCGGCACAGCCCGTGGACGGCGTGGACCACGAGGTCGCCGGGGCGCAGCGCCATCGCGTCGTGCAGGGCCGCGGTGTCGCGGCGGCGCGCCGCCCCGCCGGCCCGGCGGGCGCGCCGCCCGTGACCGCCCTCCGGCAGGAGCTCGCCGTGGTGCAGGACGGTCAACCGCGCCTCCGGCACGCGGAAGCCGCGTTCCAGCACGCCCTCGTGCACGACGACTCCCGCCTCGGTCCGCCCCGATTCGGCGAGGAGCTCTTCCATCCGTTGGGCCTCGGCGCGGGTCGAGGCGAACAGGAGCACGTGCTCGCCGTCGGCGGCCCGCTGCGCCAATCGCTCGAGTCCGGCGACCACGCCCTGCGCGTATTCTTCGACGCTCAAGGTGGAGAGGGTGCCGTCGCGCCCGGGCAGGGTTGCCAGCGACAACCGCCGCCGCCCCTCGAGCGCGGCCGCCGCCCGGGTCAGCGCGCGGGTCGCCCCCGGGGCGTGGGCGCGCAGCGCTGCGCCGCGGGCGTCGAGGGTGTCCGGGTCCCAGAGGACGACCAGCACGTCGTCGGGCAGGACCTCCGGCAGCAGGGGCTGGTCCTCGGCGGCCCAGGCCGGCAGCTCGCGCACGAGTGGGACCTCGAGCCGGCGCAGCACGTGACGGGTGCGCTGCGTGCCGAGGTCGAAGACGCGCAGGCTCTCGAGTTCGTCGTCGAAGAACTCGAGTCGCAGCGGTTCGCCGAGCGCCGGAGGGAAGACGTCGAGGACGTCGCCGCGGCGGGCGAACTCGCCGGGTTCGGCGATGGCAGGGACGCGTTCGTAGCCGGCGGCGACGAGTCTCCGCGCCAGGTCGTCGGGGTCGAGGCGTCCGCCCTCGACCAGCTCGACCACGCCTTCGCCCGGGCGCGGCACGGGTTGGGCCAGGGCGGCGAGCGGGGCGACCAGGCAGCCCGTGAAGTCCGGCCGCGCCAGCCGGGCCATGGCGCGGTGTCGGGCGCGCAGGACTTCGCTCTCGGTGCCGAGCTTGCCCTCGCGGGCCGGGAACGGGAAGGCGCCGCGACCGAAGGCGCGGAGGTCTTCGGCCGCCGACTCGGCTTCGGCCGCATCGGCGCAGACGACGAGCAGGGGGCGGCCGAGCTCGGCCGAGAGGGCGGCGGTGCAAAGGGCGCGGGCCGAACCCCAGAACCCTCCCCAGGCGAGTTCGCCGGCGGCGCCCTCGTGCCGGACGAGGCGCTCGGTCAGTTCACGGAACGGTGCGGTCGCGCGCAGCAGAGCGACCGGATCGAGGGTGGCGGGCCGCTCGGAGGTGCGGCGGTTCATCGCGACCCCTCCGCGCCTCCGCCGGCGCGATCCGGGGGATGGGCCGACGCGGGTTCGGGCACGGGCAGCCCCAGCGTCTCGCCTTCGCTTCGGAGCACCAGGACCGCCTCCCAGGCGGCGCGCCGCTCGGCCTGGCGCTTGCTCGTGCCCCAGGCCGGCGGGAAGTCGCGCGCGCCGACGCGGGCGCGCACGCGGAAGGAGCGCGTCTCGGGGTGCTCGTGGACCTCCATCAGTTCGTAGCGCGGAATGGCCCCGACCCGAGCCTGCGCCCAGTCCTGGAGCAGGGTCTTGGCGTGGGCGCGGTCGGCGCGGCGGGGGAGGTCCGCCATCTCGGGCGCGAGCCACTCCTCGGCCACGCGGCGGCAGGTTTCCAGGGCGCCGCCGCGCGCTCCCCCGAGGTCGAGGTAGAGGGCGCCGAGCACGGCTTCGACGGCGTTGCCGGCGAGCGAGCGCGGCAGCGAGCGCTGGCGGTCGAGTCCGCTGCCGACCTGGAGGAAGGCGGCGAGCCCGAGGCGTTCGCCGACCCGAGCGAGCGTCTCGCGCGAGACGAGCAGCGACTTCCACTGGGTGAGCCGCCCTTCCCGGGCGCCGGTGAAGCGGCGATACAGCGATTCCGCGACGACGAGGTCGAGGACCGCGTCGCCCAGGAACTCGAGCCGTTCGTTGTGCCCTTCGGCGCGCGACGCGTGGGTCAGGGCCTCCCGGAGGAGCCCGGGGTCACGGAAGTCGTGGCCGAGGAGCGCTTCGAGGCGGCGCAGGGGGTCGTCCTCCGCCGTCATGCGGAGACCATGCTAACCGTCGGTGCGGCGGGTGAGCGTGAACCCGGGGGCGCCCCGCCGTCAGAACACCGGCCGCCCGCGATTGGTGGTCGTGCAGGTGGCGAGGTCGAGGGCCTGGACGCGGATGCGTCCGTCCTCGACGTCGGGGACCCATCCGGCGTGGGTGACGGCGCGGC
>Ga0256830_1001666_pt1 | contig 15447 bp, 21 predicted proteins | sample 128326metaG_FD_190537 | JGI IMG/M metagenome (GOLD analysis project Ga0256830, IMG submission 190537) | Hydrothermal vent microbial communities from Lau Basin, Pacific Ocean - 128-326 | ecosystem: Environmental > Aquatic > Marine > Hydrothermal vents | place: Pacific Ocean: Lau Basin | collected... | reverse complement strand
TCCACTGTTAAATCAAAGGTGCAGGGCGCTGTGGTGCATAAAAATCTTACAGGGCTTCCTAATTTTATTAAAGAGCCATTTGGCTCATATACCCCAATTCTATAATCCACATCTTCCTGGACAATATGAATAACACTTTGTCCGTTTTCGTCCGTTCTTCCTATTTCTACAATCTGATAAGCGTTAAGATTTGGATACCATCTCCAAGTGGCTACATATTTATTCGCATAGACATTTAAATTAGTATCTGATATGGTAATTAAGAAACTTGTTTGTTGGCTATCTAATAGACCTCTTAAACTATGATTCGTGAGAGTATTATTGCTTATTATCTGATTTTCCCATAAATAATACCTTCTCGGCGTTCTTGAACTATCTTTATATTGGATTTCCCCATATCCCAATGTATAGTTTTGGCTTTGCGAGGCATTTATACAAAGATAAAAAGTCGTGACGCTATTTAATGTCCCATAAATGCTCTTTATTGTTCCGTTATCAATTCCATATTTAAAATTATACTCTATATCCCCGCTAAATGATGTGAGATTTTCCTCATCTTGTAAATCAAATCTCAGGGCTTTATCTGTGCAGGATGTTGATATGTTTATTGGGCTTAAAGGATTAACTGTCTGATTATTTGATGTTGAAGTAAAATAATAGGTTCCTGTTGAATTAGTCAGGCTTATATTCCAATAAAAAGTATAATTTGTAGTCGCATTAACTTCTGGGATTGTTATATCTTTTGAGAAAATTACATTAGTTCCTGATGTTGTTTTATCACTAACCGTATAAGAAGTTCCATTATAAACTAAACTTGCACCGATATTTGTCCAAATATTATAATCATAGTCTAAATTAATCTTAAAGTTCTCTATTGAGCTCTCAATAGTATTATTAACAAATGTTTGGTTGTTTTCTAATATTCCACTATTGTTAAAATTAAGATTTCCAATCTCTAAAAGACCAATAGTTTCAGATGAATAATAAAAAGGAACATAGCAATAACCATTAATATAAGAGCAATCATTTAAATAGTTATTGATACTCTGTGATATTAGATTATTATTTAATATTTTATTATGGTTAAAAATTCCATTTGATGTATCAAAAATATCTTTTAAGTTACCTATGGCAAAACTAATATTTTCAAGATAAAGTGGAGACTCTATAAATGTTGCATTGTATTCAAAATCTCTATAACCTGAGCAGGTAGAACCCCAGCTTGATGTTGATTGAAGATACCTCATAGCTTCCCCAAATGTATTTCTATCTGAGTAGTCATCACAATCAAAACCTATATCATTTGAAATAGATGAGTTTATATATGCAGTTAAATAAACTTCTCCATCTATATAAGTATCTGTAAAATCACACTCTAACTCCTGAATAGAACCTAATAAATTAGATGTATCATTTACATAACATTGCTGGATTAATGAATTATCTGAGGCATTTAGTATCTCATAAAATAATGAAGCACCACCACAGGCATTATTCCCACCAGAACAATACATTCTATATGACAATTTATCTAAGGTTAAGCCATCAATGTATATTTTTTCAGCTATTCTTATAACATTTCCACCAAGATATTGAGTTGAATATCCATTACTTGCATCAACTCTCTGAAAAAAATACTTCCCTAAATCTATTCCGGTTAGATTTATATAACTATGAGTAACTATTGTATTTTGTGGAACTTTTAAATAAGTTATGTTATATGGGATTTTCCAGATGATTGCTTCTTCATAAAAACCAGCCCCCCCACCATAATTTGTTGAATAAAGATTAATGAATGTTGTCCCATTAAAACAATTAAAACTAAAACTCTCTTCAAAAAAGGCATTTGTTGAAACAGTTATTCTTAATAATATCTCATCCCTAAGACAGCTATCATTTATTTTTAATATGTTTGTTACATTGCCACTAAAAAAACCATATTTTACTTTCCAATAAGCATCTCTAAAACTACTTAGTGGTTTTGTATAGGTGATATTTATGCCACCAGAAAAAGATGATGTTCCTTTTGTATTCCAATCACCATCACGATACCCTATATCAAAACCTGATGGATAAGTCCCACTATAATTTTGTCCACAATCTCCATCTATCCCTGTCTGGTTGCTTTTATTTACTGATTCTTGATAACACTCATAAGTATTGTTATAGATTATTATATCCCCTGATGATGTTCCATTAAATGTAGTTTCTGTCCAAGCGCTCGCAAAGCTAATTAAAAACATTCCAAATATGAATAATATTAATCCCTTTCTCATCTTGTTGAATACCTCAATTTAGCATAAATTATAATCATTGTTAAAATTCCTATTGCTGTTAAGATAATTCCGAAGTTTAATCTTATAAAATCTATAAATGGAATTAGGGGTATTTCTGTCGCAAAGGCGTTCGCTTCATAAATTCTGTCAATAGCTCCCAATATTTCTGGGGCAAATACTACCGTTAGAAAAAGAATTAAGATATAAACCACCATAAACAATGGATGGCTATCTATCATAAATGAGGATATGAATAGCAAGATTATTGAAAATAAAAACATAAATATTATAACTCCATCCCAGAAATTAACAAATATTCCCAAGACATAATTTACATTCGTTGAGGCCAGCTCTCCGCCCTGACCGGTCATATTATTAAGCGCTGACGCTGTTGGAGTGAGTGTTGAACGAACTACTTTTAAAACCACAGGAGAAATTATTATTAACCCCAAAACTATGATAGCAAAGGTCACGATAGGGAAGTCAATCTGGCCTTTTTTGTTTTTAATAATTGGTCTCATTTTTTCTTAACCCTCCTGACTAATTTAATTACCTTGCCCTCGTGGATTTCTACGGGATTATTGGCAACTGCTATTAAAACTCTCGTCATTGGAAGTTTTACCTCTTTTCCTGTCCAAGCCTTTATTCTTTGCTCCATTTTTTTCTTTTTTTGTTTAAATCCTTCTACTGCCTCTATCGGCACCCTCATAAATTGGTATTTTCTTACCATTCTGTCGCTTCTTTTCTCTTTATCTTTTTAGTTCTGAATATTGATATAAAAAAGGCAAAAATCGGGACTATAATCATAGGAAACGCAAATACTTTGATGAATAATAATACCCAATTATGATAAATTTCATTTCCTAAATAGTATTTTTGTAATTGAAAAATCCCAAGCAAAGCAAAATAAAGCCCCCAATTATAAGCGACATCCATAAGGTCAAATGTTCCCTCAATCATAAAACCAACTGACCTTATCAGTATCAAAGTTGAAGATAGTAATATAAATATTAAAACTACGGAAAAACCAAGAATCACAATACCTGATGGATATTCTTTTCCGTTGAATGTGATATAAAACTCATTTACATAGGTATTTCCAAGATTGTCATAATAATCATAGGTATATTTCCCTGTCTGGTTTGTATTACAGAAATTATAATAAAATGTCTGGCCTAATTTTGTCATAGGTTGGTTATTTAGAGCTATTGTTTCATTCGGGTAATAAATTGTTGATATATTAACACTTGTTGCATTTAATATTGTTCTTATGTTTACGCAACTTCCTTTTTCAAAATATCCAAGATTAGCACTCGCAAAGCTGACTAAAACCAAAAAATATATAAATGCTAATGCTTTTTTATTTATTCTTTTATCCATTTCCTTTGAAGTATCCTCCATTGTATTGTTTTTTATCTCTGAATTTAAATCTCTTGAATCTGTTAAGTGTTTTGGTTAGCTGTGTTTTGAGGTCGTTTGCTATTGCTTGTTTTATTGTAGTTCCCGAGTAGCTTATCTCGTGGTTTGGCGCAAGCCCGTTTCCGCAGTTTTGTTTTGGAAATAATATGCTTGCCGAGTAGTTTAGTTTTTTGTTTATCTTGTCGTTTTTGTATATTTTAATGTCTATTGTGTAGTTTCCTGTCAGGTTGCATCTTCCAAGTTTTGTTCCTGCTGGAAGGTTTTTAAGCCCGAGATTTGTATTTCCGTAAAATGTTTTTCCTGTTCCTTGTCCGATGGCTATCGCTATTAAGAGAACTGCCATTGTTCCGATTATGATTAAATTTCTGTTTCTATCCATTTTTGAATCATACCTCCTTGCATTCCTCCTCCGTTTGATATTTGGTTTACTTGATATGTTTGTCCGTCTGGGACTACTATATTTGTTGAATGAAATTCTTCGTCCATTACTCCTGTAAGTCCAGCACAAGCTCCTGAATATGCTTGTATTCCTTGTTGTTGTAGTGTTGTTCCTGCTGGGCTCTCCAAGTTGATATATACTTGGTCAAACATATCGCAAACCCAAGTCCAATAAGTTATTTCAACTCTTATGGCTCTTCCATAATTGTTTGTATAAGTTACTCCCATACTTCTTGAACTTGTGACATCGTGGATTGTTTTATTTAATATGTAAGTATAGTTTGCTTCTGCCTCACTTTTGTTATAGACTTCTGATTTGTCATACCAAGTCGGGTTTTGGATATATGAGGCGTTTAAGTTTCCATAGAAGTTTTGTGCTGTTATGTTTTCTGCTGTAAGGTTTGCTTCTATTGAATATTCAAAGTTTCCGTTATTGTATAATCTTAAATTTCCTGTTGTGTCGTTTAGTTCAAATGTCCAGACTTTTGAAAAGTCTTGTCCAAGAAGTGAGAATTGAGCAAGCCCAAGACTATCAGCATAAGCATAAAGTCCTTTATGAACAAGAAATACAGGGTCGCTTCCGTCTTGGCTTGTCCCTTTTATGTAAGAATAATTTACCCCTATTATTTTTTTGAGAAGGAATTTTATGTCATTGTTTCCTGATATTGTAAAGTTGTTGTTTGTAAGTTTCCTGTATTGTGATTTCTCGCTTGTCCAGACTTGGTCAGTTTCCCCGCTTGTATTAATCCAATTGAGGTCGTTTTGAATATCGCTCCCCTTTATTTCCGATGGAGAGTTTAAGTTATCCCAATAGTTAGACGAATTTACATTTTTAGTTGAGTAGTCTATGTCATCGGTAAAGTTGCTCAAATGAGTGTAACCCCTATTTCCTAAATCATCTGTAAAATTAGATAAATGTGTATAGCCCCTATCTCCTAAATCGTCTGTGAAATTAGACAAATGAGTATAACCTCTGTTGCCTAAATCGTCTGTCCAATGAGAAAGTGAAAATCCATCTATATTTATTTTTGTATAGTAATTAGTCTTATCTGCCGTCCATATCGGGTCAGTTTCGCTTGTTATGTATCCGACATCGTTTGTGAAATTTGAAAGAGATGTGTATCCCCTATCCCCCAAGTCATCTGTCCAATGCGATAAGCTAAAACTATCCACATCTGTTTTGTTGTAGTAGTTTGGCTTGTCTGCTGTCCATATCGGGTCAGTTTCGCTTCCGCTTCCGACCAGTGTTCCATTCCAAAAAAGCCCTGTTGTGTTCATAATAAAGTTTATTCCGTTAGAATCTGTAAAATTGAATACAAGCCCTGCTCCAAGCTGTGTTATCCAAAGCATCGGATTTGTTCCACTCCAAACGACTTCTTCTCCTGTCGTTGCTATGTCTTGCGGCGAGATTACACAAAGCCCAGCTCCTCCACTACAACCCTGAATAGTGCCTGCAAGCCCTCCAACAGAACAAGCCGAGCCATTTACTACCTCACATCCATTTGTTGCTCCATTGCAGGTAATTTCATTATTGTCGCTGTCGTCATTGTCGCAATCCATATTATTGCCTGTCCTTGTGCAGTTGCCCGTGCTTCCAACACATTGATTATAAACATAGCTTCCTGTTCCAAATCCGCAGGATTGCCCTCCGTATAATTCGCATCCATCAGCGTCTGTATAACTTCCGTCGCAATAAAAGTAATTGCTTCGGCAAGTTCCCCCGCTTGTAGCTCCTGTCTGACCGCTCCACTTGTTAGCGTTGCAGATTGTTTTTCGCCCCACATTATAATATGTGCTTTCCCTGTCACACCAAAAAGCTCCACCATTATCACAATGAGGCGCTGTTCCGTCATATGCTTCGCAGTTTATTAAATATCCTCCGTTGTAGCTTCCTGAATAATCTGTTTCGCTGTTTGCAGATGAGCTTGGCGGATTAAGTAAGCTTGGCTCGTAGCAGAATAATACCCCTCCATTTTGTCCGCACTCTCTTGTTGTCCCGCTGCAAGTCTGTGATAAGGCAGACTTTGGGCAAAGATTTGGGTCATTTACCCAATAAGCCCCTTTCACAAGCCCTATCGTTGCCATTGTCAGTAAGAACAGCAAGCTAATTTTAAACTCGTTCCGCAATTTATAGCCCTCCCGTCTCCTTTAGTTGTTGAATTGAAATGCCAATAGTTTCCAAGATAACTGCTCGTTCCCGAATACTGCCAGCCGTTGCAGTCATTTACAGGAACACTTGCAGGAATGTATTTAGGAGCTCCTGCACTAACCCAAGCATCTTCATCTATGTTTGTATTGTTATATAAGATAACTTCAAATTCGTTACACATATGGCTTCCTGAAAATTCACTTTCACAAATATAATCTCCTGCCTTATATCCGATAAATCCGCCAGATGATAATGCTCCGTTATAAGTTGAGCTTGTAAGGTTAATTGCTGTTGGCTCTACTCCTGTTGCCTGTCCTATTTGTAAATAGACATTGTCAAGCCAATTTCTAACTCCCGTTGTATCAAGTGAAAATTCTGTTCCCGAAAGTGTCAGATTGCTTCCAGCTGTATAAGTTGTATCGCTGTCCCTTGCATCTATTGTCTTATTTAGTTCCGTTTCATTAACATAGATATATAAGTCTCCTATTCCGCCTCCGCCATAGAGGTATTTTCCGTTTGTAAAAACTCCTGTTATGTCTCCTCCGCCTCCGCTTGTAGTGTTATCTACAAAGTCATCAAAGCCCTGTGTTCCTGTAAAGTCTAAATCAGTGAATTTTCCTGAAAATGTTTGTGTAGTTTCTTCCTTGCAGTTTCCATAGATTGAGCAGTCTTGGTAAATCTGAGCGTTTGAGATTGTAATGAGTGTTATAACCCCTATAAGAATTAAAAGGTATCTCATTTTAGTCTAACTTTTTTATTAATTTAATTCTTTTCTTTTTGAAAAAACTAAATTCTGGCGTGATTGGTCTAAAACTAATCCCTGTTTTTAGGCCGCTTGGTTTTTTTCCTCTTATCTTAAAAACGAGTGCTGTAAATGATGGGACATAACCCCTTTTTATATTCCCTCTTAATTTCCTAACCTTTCTTACCCTTCTAAGACTTGGTTGGAATGTTGGAATTTCCGGTTTTTTTATGTAAATCTGTTCTTCTGGCCTTATTGGGTTTGGATTTGATATTATAGTTGGTGGGACATTTCCTTCCGATTTTTGTTTTGATTTTAGTTTTACTTTTTTTACGAGCTTTATATCTTGACTTGGTATATTTTTCTGAGCGTTTGATATTATGTCAATCGTCTTGAATCTTGTTTTTTCCTTTTGTATTGTTTTTTGTTTAAATCTTTGATTTTGCTTTTGTATGGTGGATTGTGTTTGTTCTTGGTTTAATACTTCTTCTTGAATTGTTTTTGTTTTTTGTTTAAATCTTGGTTTAGCTAAAATTTTATATTCACTTGTTGTCTTAAATTTCAACTCAGGAACTTTTCCAATAAGTGATGAAGAATAAATACTTTCGGGAATTTGTTTTTGAGTTAGGTATTGTGATTCTCCCTTGTTTTTTATTTCTGTTCCTAATTGTCTTAATTTTTCTTCTTGGTTTAGCTTATTTTTCTGTTCAATATCATAAATCTTAATTATTCCACCTCTTTTTTTTGTCGGCTTTTCTAAATTGCCAAATAAGTTTTCTTCTAAAACTTGAAGCTCTGGTGTTGTTTTCCCTTTATATTTTATTACAAATCCCTTGCTTTCCACAGGAGCTTTTGCGATTACATTCTCTCTTGTAATCCTTACTTTATTTATTCTTCCAGAAACAAAACCATATGCTCCTCCTTTTTCAAATATTAAAGAGCTTATTGGTGATGTTTTGATTATATTTTCTTTTGGTTTTAATTCTGTTATTACCTTTTTTGTTTTTGTTGTTTCTTCAAATAGTTTAATATTTGGTAGCTTTCCGCTCGCTAACTGCGAGCTAAACCTTATTAATTTATCTTTTGATTTAGTATATTTTCGTTTTAGATAACCCAATCCAAAATCAAAATCCTTTTTTCCAAATGGCTTACCTATAACTCCAACATAACTTTTTAATCTTGATTTAATGCTTCTCTTACTTTCATCAGCTACATAACTTTCTATCTTTAAACCCTTGCTTACAAAATCTGCCCTGCCATAAACTTTTGCTGATGGCGTCTTTTTCCCTATTGTAAAATCTTTTCCGAAACTTATCTCCTTAATAATATTTGTCTTTTTTCCTTTAAGTTTTGCTGTTCCACTTAATTTTTCTTTAAAGTTTATTACCGATTCATCAAAAAATGCCTGTTGTCTTTTATAGGCACTATCAAGTTTTACATTTCTAAAAATTCTCGCACCTGCAACTGATACTTTTTTTTCGCTTTGTTTGAAAGAAGGTATTAAAAATTCTATTGTTTCCTCAGCATTATAATATCTTCTTTTCCCAACCCCCATAATTACAGAACCGCCTTCTGTTTTGATTACTTCCTTACTCACAATTTTAATCTCTTTTTTTGATAAACCTTTTAATGCTTCAATATCTATCGCTTTTAATGGCTTTGCTGGATTTAGCGCTCCTTCAAGAACCGAATAAGTTACTAATTCCGAACCTATCGCTAAACCCTTTGCTATGCTCTTGCCACTTCTTTCGTATAAACTTTGGTCATATGTCTTTTTGGTCTTAAACTGATTTGCCTCTCTTTCTAACTGAAAAAGTGTTTTTTCTTTAAATCCTGTTTTTGTTTCAGGTGTTATCGTCTGGAATGATGGGATATATACTTTTGTTTCTCCCAATTGTTTTCCTGTATAACTCAATGGCTCATATAATCTATAAAAGACATCTGATATTTCTGGGTCGTATGAGCCAGCACTTCCAAATTTTTGAACTTCGCCTTTCACTGAGCCGAGAGTTTGTCCTGTTAAGATTGTTTTAACTGCCCCGCCAACACTCATTAATGGCTTTCTTTTTTCTGGCTTAAAACTTTCTGGATTATATTCTTCCACTGATGGTGGCTTGGGTCTTTTTTCTTTTTCATTTATATATGTCCATCTTCCGCTGATAATCTTTGAATCAACTTTTTTAAATTCCCCCGTATCTTCTAAATTTCTATTATAAACTCTCCTGTAAATTGGGGCTTCTTTTTTGTTTATATCTTCAATGTTTAGATAAACGCCACCATAGTATGTTTTTGTTTGAGCTTTCTGTTGCTGTCTAAATACCTCTTGTTGCTTTATTTCTTTTTGTTTTTCTGCTTCTTCCCTTGCTTTTCTTTCTGCTTCTTCCCTTGCTTTTCTTTCTGCTTCTTCCCTTGCTTTTCTTTCTGCTTCTTCCTTTCTCTTTCTTATTATGTAATCGTTTCTTCCGTGTCCACGATGTCTGCCACTTCTTTTTCTCTTTTTTATTATTTCCCCACTTTTATAAAACTCCCCGCTATCTTTTCTTCTGTAAACAGGGGCTTCTTTTTTTCCCGCATTTATATCATCAAGATTTAAATAAATTGCATCATCGCTTGCCATAATCTTTTACCTCTATGAATTTACCTGAATCATCCCTCATATAAATCTTTTCTGGATTGCTTAAATTATAGTAATAATAAATGTAGTTATCTTCTGTTGCTTTGTATTCTGTTTTTGGTTGTTCTGTTTTTTCCTTCCCTGTTTGGTTATGGAATGAGTTAATAAGAAAAATAGATAAAATTAAAATCACTACTAAAATGGGAAATTTTTTAATATCTTGCCATTTCATCCTTTTTTTACTAAGTGGTAGATATATTTAAATATACCTTCTTGTTTACATTTGGGTAAATTTTGTTTACAGAAAGAGGCAAAATGGTTGAAGAAGTGCTTGCCTATGATTTAAGGCAAAAATACGCAGAAATTGTTGGCGGTCATTTAGAATTAGTAAGTCAAGCCCGTTTAAATTCTGATTATCCTGCTTATTTTAAAGCTCTTGAAAATCTTTATACAATTATTTCACATAAATTTAATGAAAAAAAACAGAAATTTGAAGAAAGTCTTGATGAGATGAGCCAAAGAGAATATTACGATGTGTTGATGAGTAGGGTTATAAATGTCTGTAATAAATATAAAAATACTTTTCTTGGCCATACAAGAAAAAATGATGAAATTTACAGAATTGAAAAGGCGTTAAGGGATGTTGAAATGTTTTTATGGTATGTTATGGATAAAGCTAAAATGTTCGGTTCAGCTGGATTTAATGAGGGAATATAATGTATGAAGAAGAAGAAATAAATATCCCGAAATTGCCACCGAGAAAGGTTGATTTTTTTATTGATAATATCATAAGGGAAGAATTGGATAAGGTTAGGTATAAAGTTGAAAAAAAGGATTTTGATTGGGTTTCTGTTATTGATGGCAGGGAAGGTAGTGGTAAATCTGTTCTTGCTATGCAAATCGGGGCTTATCTTGACCCTAATTTTTCCCTTAGGAATATTGTTTTTACATCAGAAGATTTTATAAAAGTCATTCGTAGTCCATCCACAAAGAAAGGCTCTGTTATAATTCTTGATGAGGCCTTTAATGCGGCCAACTCTCGTGCTTCTATGAGTGAAGTTAATCGTTCTATGGGTGCGGTTGCAACTGAAATGAGGCAAAAAAATCTTTATGTTCTTTTTGTTCTTCCATCTTTTTTTGATTTAGATAAGCAGTTTGCCCTTCATCGTTCATCTTCACTTTTTCATGTTTATTTAAAGAATGGGGTTGATAGGGGTCAGTTTATCATATTCCCGCGCTCAAAAAAACTTCTCTTATACCTAAATGGCAAAAAAACTTATAATTATTCAAAGCCAAAAAGCCCATTTCCACCTTGCACATTTACGAATCATTATACTATACCTGAAAAAGAGTATAGGCAGAAGAAAGCCGACGCTTTTAAGCGTAGGATTGTTTCTAACCAAGCAAGAAATTGGCTAAACCAAAGAAATGCTTACATAAAGTATATTTATAAGACGATTGGTCTTACTCAGGACGAATTGGGTAAGATTCCCACTAATTTTGGTATTACGCCTGTGAGCCAAAGACATATAAGCCGCATTGTTAGTGAAATTTTAGAGGATATGGGCTAAAATGCGGTTTTTAGCCCTCGCCGAGTAGACATTTATTATTATTTACCTAAAAGGAGTAAAAACAGAATGGATGACCTAAGAATACTTAAAAATATTGGATTGATTTTTTTAGTAGTTTTTCTCGGAGTTTCTGGGGTAAATTTGGCTTTCAAAAGTATTTATTCTGAACAATTATCTATGAATAGCTGTGATTTATGTTATAAATTAAATCCCAACCTAAATGATTGTATTAATTATTCCGGCATTGAACAGATTAATCTATCCTACCGCCCCCTTATTTCCTATGGAAAATAAAACAAAGATTTTAATAATTGGGATAATTGATTTTATCTTACTCTTAGGCTCAATCCTTGCTGTGTCTGATTGGTTAGATATTGTTGGCAGATTGAAGAATCCTTGCGGTAAATGTTACGAACAGAATTATAATTTTAGACTTTGTTTTGAAGAAAAAAGAAAAATAAAACCTTTTTTGATTAATATTTCTAATCTAAATCTATCCCCATCTTTTGAGCCATTGGATAAATAGCATTTAGAAGCTCATTGAGTTTTGAGTTTATTAAGCTCAAATTAACTTCTCTTTCAATTATCTTCGGTTCTTTTGGAACCTCTGGCTCTGGTTCTCTCGCCATTTTTTCATTACCTCCTTTTTCCTTATTCTTAAACCACTTAATAAATCTCATTTTATCTTCCAAAATCTGACGCAGTGTTTTCCGCGTTTTATGTCTTTGTAAATGACTTCTCCAAACTTATAAAGTTTATTTAATAATAGCCTAACATTTGATTCTCCTATGTTTATTTTCTTGGAAATTTCCTTTGCGCAAATCCATTCTTCCTCTTTTTCTAAAAATTCTATTATATCTTGCTGTCCCATTGTTTCGTATAATTGGATATTAAGCGAAACTTTTTTGATTGTCTATGCTTAATTTTAATCCTATTTTTTCGCTTTTTCTGTTCATTTTCGTTAAATTATGTCTTTCCACATAACATTTACTAAGTCTTTCGGGTTCACATGAGTGTAAATTTCTGTTGTGCTAACACGGGAATGGCCTAAAAATACTTGGACTTGCCGAGTAGACCACCCTTTCACATTCAGGTAATATGTAGCTCCTGAATGGCGCAATGTGTGGGGGTGTAGGTCTTTATTTAAGATTCTCCTTCCATCTCTTTTAAGAGCTATCTGCAAAGCTCTTATACCTCCATCCTTTGCTTTTTCTGAGCCAAAGGGCAGATATTTAATCGCTTTTACGAGATTTGGGGATATGGGTATTTTTCTGTCTTTTGAGCCCTTCGCCTGCCTTATATGGAGTAGTTTTGTATATTTATCGTAATCCTCTTTCCTTAATTTTATAACTTCGCTGATTCTTAGAGCTTGGTAAAACATAAATAAATAGGCGATTCTTCTTTTTTTTCTTTTTAATGATGGGTGTGTGACTAACTCAATTAATTCCTTCTCGCTTATAACATCCGGTATTTTACGCTTTACCATCTGCTAAAAATTTATCTATTTCGTCCTCACTTAATTTTATTCCTAAATCTGTGTTATTTTGGTTTTCTAACATCCACTTAAAAAAATAAGATATGGCGAAAATGAACAGAATGCTGGCTAATCTTGATATTTTAGACCAAAGTGGCAAAATAGGCCAATTTAGCCCCAAACCCCACATATTTGCTAATCCCTGAATTAAAAAGGCATACATCCCTATTTTAAAGAATAAATCCTGTGAAAAATTATTTTTTAGCTTTATTATCGCCCAAATCCCCAATCCTATAACTGCGATGATTAAAAATAGATTTTCTATCATTGTTTAGTTATATTGGCTCCACCTTTTTTTAATTTGATAAGAATTTCTCTTGTTATATCATCTTTTTTTCTATTTGGATACTTCTCTATTACTATTTTTGATTTTTTTATATACTCTATGTTATTGTTCCCCTTTCTCTTTTCATATTTTACCATTTTTTTTAAGAAGTTTTTGTCCTCTGCCCCTGTTATTGCTATTCCGTCAGATATGGCAACCTGAAAATTAAATATTTTATTGGATGATAAATCTCTTAATTGTCCTTTTATTACATTCCAATCCCTCCCGCCGTGCTGTTGTATAGATATGCTCATTTTTTAAAAAGCCCCCACAATCTCTTTTTTTGTTGTTCTTCTTGAACTGCTACATTACGGTGCTCTTGAACTGTTCCTGCAATTAATTTCTTTATTCCTTCCCCATCTGCTTGCTTTAAAACCGCCAAAGTATTGGTAAAGACAATATCATTTATAAAATAAAATTGCGATGTTCTCCTTATTCCGAACTCCATCCAATTCTCCAAGGCCATATATTGAGCTGTTTTTACTATTGAGAGAAGCCTTGCCTTTATTTCTTCTGGCTTTAAACTTGACAGGCTCACATTCTTTGTTGAAGCTCCAAGCATTAGCGTAGCGATTCTTGAAGCTCCGAGCTCATTTAATGAATAATCCTTTAAACTTGGATTTAATACCCATTTTTTGTTTAATTCGTCCCATTCATAGCCCATAAGATAGTTTTTCATTATAGGAATCATCTTTTCCGGGCTTATTTTATCTATTAAGTCTGCTCTTTCTCCCTTATCCACCTTCCCTGATGGGATATACATATTAGTGGCTCCGTTTTTTGAGCCTTGTATTTCTTCTGGGCTTATCTTTTTCCCCGTGTCTACATCTACATATTCATATTCTTCCATTTTTCAGTATGTTAGGGCGCCTTTGTTGAAGGTATGGTTTTCCCTACCTTGTTCATCCCCTTACATAAAAGCTCTAATTTATCCTGACTTATTGTTTCTGCTTCTTTTACTATTTCTTTGGCTCCATCCACTGCTTTTGCGTTCATATTTGACACTATTATTATAGATATAAAGAAAATCATAATAATAAGGCCAAGTAAGGCGTATTTTACTATTTCTTGTGTCCTATCTCTCGTTTCTCTTTCTGATTTTTTGATAACATCAATAACTGCTCCAACATAATCGCCGGGCGGGATTTTTAATAAAATCGTTTTATTTTCTATCTCTGCCTTATTTAAGGGTAATAATATTCTTGGATTTTCTGGCGACCTTACTGCTATGACGCCCATTTTTCCATCTATTTCGTGAAAATCCTCTGATGATAGGTTTTGAATCTGTCTACCATCACTTGTAAGGTAAATGTCCCTTTCTCCGTAGTCCCATAATCCAAAAAAAGTTTTATTATTCTTAAACCATCCCCCTTTTAATCTCCGTCTTATTCCTATTTTTCCCCTACCCAATGGGACGGTCTCTATTACGGGATGGACTAATTTTCTTTTTTTTCTTACCCATAATCCCCCAATTATTGTTACAACAAGAAACAGCAATACAACCGCCCAAAAAATGAATGTAGACATTAATCCAAACAAAGCGCTCGTATATCCGCTTGTATTAAGTATCGCCATTATTACCTCTCCCGTTTACTTTTTAATTTATAGTTATTTAAAAATGTTTCGTTTTTTGTTTTCATTTTATTGGGCTTGATTTTAGGTAAAATGCTATTGAATATATTGTAAATATTATGCCATTAATGTAATTTGTCATAAATCCAATATATATTACTATTAAAGGAAAAATTAACCAAGTTAAGGTTGACATTATTTCTAAAACGAAGTTTATTAAATCTGTTTTTTCAGTTTTTTCTATCTTTTGCTTATTTTCTTCGCACTTAAAAAATAATTTCCTCCTCGTTGCTTTTTTAGGATTCTTCCAAGAAGTAAATTTAACTCTACTTCTTGAAGCCCCTTTTCTATACCTATGATTTGGCATCAGTTACCAACTCCTTTCCTGCTTTTTGTTTAATTATCTGTTTAAGTTCCATCAAATCATCATAAGTTAATTTATAAAATTTTAATGCCCCTGTTGTAAGAGAATATTCTTTTTCTAATTTATTATGTAATTTATCAATCTCATCTAAAGTCTCTTTTATGAATTGTTTGAAGTCTTCTTCCCAAAAAAACTTTTTATGGACTTCTGCTTTATCGCTTAAAGTTTCTTTTTTCATTCTACCAGCTCCTTTCCTGTTTTTTGTTCATTTTTTGGAAACTCTTTTAGTTTTGGAATCTCAATTACAATGAATTTTTCATTATTTAATTTTCCCCATTTAAATTTATGGATACCTAAGGCTTTGCACAAAAACTAAATCACTTTTTGTGCAGGATAGTTTTTTGTCACATCTTTGAAATCTACCTCCAAATTTAATTCAAAAA
>Ga0256830_1001665_pt1 | contig 15458 bp, 11 predicted proteins | sample 128326metaG_FD_190537 | JGI IMG/M metagenome (GOLD analysis project Ga0256830, IMG submission 190537) | Hydrothermal vent microbial communities from Lau Basin, Pacific Ocean - 128-326 | ecosystem: Environmental > Aquatic > Marine > Hydrothermal vents | place: Pacific Ocean: Lau Basin | collected... | reverse complement strand
GGTCTTTCTTCCAATGTGCGAAGAGCCCACTGGCCGTAACCGCGTGCGGCGAAAGAAACCCAGACGCCGGCTGCGAGAAGAAGTGCCAGACATGCCGGCAGGTAGCGCAAGAGACGACGCGGCTCTCGCGCCTTTCCAGCGGCCTTCTTCCTGCGTTTCTTTTTTTTCTTTTGAGACGCGATTTTCTTGGGCAAAGAACGTCTTCCCTTACCGTCGACCTGCATCGGAGGTGGGTGTAGGCTCGTCCGGCACTCCATCGGGCGATGGTGCGATCTTCCTAGGGCGATTATGCCAGCAAAGACGGCTCGGCGCGGGGGATCTTCTTTCGGCCTTCGCTCTGCATCTCCGACGACTACCGGTGGTCGGCGATTTCGCTAGAGAGTGACCTTCTGCACGCGGCTTCCGGGGACGATCTGCACGCTATCATCGAGAAAACGCACCTGAGCCTTGTGCCCACCATCGTAGTCCTTGGCCCAGACTTCGATCGTCACCCGCTTGCCTTCGTAACGCCCCGGACGCGTCGACGGTTTGTCGACTTCGCGCCACACACGCACGAAGGGATTGCGCTCGCGCTCGTGAGAGACCGTGGTCGTTTCCCCGTGCCCCGGATAGATCGTCGTTTCGCTCGGCAAGGAGAGAATCTGATCCATGATGCTCGAACGCAACTGCTCGAAGGTACCGTGCCCGGGAGCAAGCGTTCCGCCCACGGAATTCTTGAAGAGCGTATCCGCCGTCCAAACGCCGACATCCCGAACGTAGATTCCGATTTGACCTTCGGTATGGCCGGGCAGTGGAATCACTTCGGCGCTCCACGAAGAAAACCGCCAAGTGTGACCGGCGTCGACGGCTTCGGTCGGACCCTTCATCTGCACGCGCTCTGCGGGATGCGCCACGACGGGACAGCCGAGGTTTCGCGCTAGAAACTCGTTTCCTGCGGTGTGGTCGTAGTGCCGATGAGTGCAGACGATGGCCTCGATGCTGACCCCGTGTCGTCGCACCATCTCGAGGATCTTCGGTGGGTCGGCTCCGGTGTCGATGATCAGGCCGCGGCCTTCCTCTCGACCGGCAACGAGCCAACTGTTGACGGTCCAGCCTGCGTGCCTGACGTGGTCAATGATCACACCCTTGCCCTCTCGACCTTTGGCGACCCATTCGGCTTGGCGACCTATTGCGTTTCCGACCTCTACCCTACCACGGAAGGCGGGTCAACGTCCCAACCGCGCCCAAAAGCGCTCGAGATCCGCAGCCACCGCCTTGTCGCTCGGATCGAGGCGACGAGCGGGTTCGAGCACAGCCACCGCCTCACGAAAGCGCTCCTGCTCGCCGAGCAAACTCCCGAGCGCTTTGCGCACCTCGAGGGAGAGCGGATCGGTTTTGATCGCCTGCCGGTAGTGCGCCTCCGCACCCTCGGCGTCTCCCTGGTTGTCGAGAATCTGGCCGATGCGGTACCAGACCAACGAGAATCCCGGATCGATTTCTATCGCCCGCCGAAAGGAGACCAACGCTCCCTCGAGATCGCCGGCCAAGACCTGGGCCTGTCCAAGCTGAAAGCCGACCGAGGGATTGTCGGGGTCCCTCTTCGCGAGTTCTTCGAAGGCGCTCACCGCTTCCGAAGGGCGGCCATTCCTCATCATAGCAAGGGCCTCATCATAGCGTTCGACGAATCCCACACGATCCTTCGGGTCGACTCCGTCGGGCTGCACGAGTTCCCCGTCGCTTTGCCGCCGACCGCTCGCGACATAGCCGAGTTGCTGCAGCGTCGAGCGTTCCTCGGCACTCGTGCCCTTCTCTGCGGAGAGTTCGGGCGCATTCTCTCGTGCGCGATGCAAACCGCGACGCAGGGCGCGTAGCATCTTGTCGACGACCTTCGGCTGTTCGGCTGCTAGATTCCTCGCTTCCCCACCGTCTTTTTCCAAATCGAAAAGTTCCCGGCGTGGCGCATCGACCAACTTGTAGTCCTGATCGACAAAAGCCCGCAATCCCGACCAACCGAACTCGATCTGCGGAAGGTGGCTCTCGGCGAAGACTCCATCTCGCAGCAAACGCCCTTCTTCACCGCGCAAGAACGCGGCGAGCGAAAGACCGTCGGCCCCCTCGAGTTTCCCCTGATCGATCGCCAGCAGATCGAGCACCGTCGGCGCGATGTCCGCCAAGGACACGGCCTCGCTTCGCTCCGCCGCCACGATACCGAATGACGGACCGTAGAACACCAAGGGAACGCGCATCACCTCGCGATAGAGAAAGAGCCCATGCGTCGATTCCCCATGCGCTCCGAGCGACTCGCCGTGATCCGAAGTGATGATGGTCAGCGAGCGCTTCCCCCGACCTACGCTCTCGAGACCTTCGACCAAGCGGCGAACGGCATCATCCGCCGCAGAGACTTCACCCTGGTAAGGATCATCGGGAAAGCGTTCGCGAAACGGTGAGGGCGGCCGATAGAGCGCATGAGGCTCCCAGAGGTGAACCCAAAGAAAGGCCGGCTTGTCGCCCTGGTCGGCCAACCACGCCAGCGCACGCGTCGCGGTCTGCACGCCCGAGCGCTCCTCGTAGTGCACGACCAGTCCTTGGCGTGCTTGTCCCTTGGGGATCTTGTCGTCGTAGCGGTCGAAAGCGCGCGCAAGTCCGTAGCGTCGCGCAAGCACCGGCGACGAGACGAATGCCCCGGTGGCATATCCTTCCGCCGCGAGGGCCTCCGTCAAAGTCGGAATATCTTCCGGAAGCGCGTGCGTTCCATTGTTGATGACGCCATGAGCCGGAAGAGTGCGACCGGTCAGGATCGAAGCATGCGCGGGAACGGTCAGCGGTGCGGTGGTTTGGGCACGCTGGAACAGCGTTCCTGCTGCGGCGAGTCGATCGATATGCGGCGTACCGGCGTCTTCATAGCCGTAGCAACCAAGCCGGTCGGCCCGCAGCGTATCCACGGTCACCAGAAGGACCGTGGGTGCGTCGATCTCGACCGGAGAAGCCGGCGAATCGACGGGCGGACCCGGCGATCCGCAAGCGAGAACTCCGAGTAGGCCGAAAACGACCGAAAAGCCGAGCATGCCCCGGAAACGAGAGCCGCGCATCGGTTCGACGAGGAAGGCGATAAGAGTCTTCATCAACATGATTCGGGGGAGTATAAGCAAGTTGGCGGCAATCGCCCGCCATGACGATCGGATGTCCATCGAGAGGCTGGTGATTCTCGCCGCGAAATATGCCATAGTTGTAGTGTATGAGAGTGCTCGTCATGGTGTTTTCGCTCATCGCGCTTTGCGGCTTTCCCGCGGCGGGACAAGAGCGAAGCGAGGCTGATTCCACCGAAGAGAAACCCGCTCGCGAAGAGTCGAAATCGGATTCCAAGATCAAGAAAGCGGCGGAGTCCAAGCCGGCCAAGGCAACAAACACGTCCGGACAGAACAAAAGAAGCAGCAAAGAACAGGGTAAGACCGGATCAGACGAGAAAGCCGGATCCACCAAGAACGACAGCGATGCCCTGCCCGTCGGCATCTCCCTCGCCGGCCCGGACGGCCCCGTCCCGGTGCCGCAGCGCGAGCGGAAACTGCCGCCGGGTGCCGGAGTCATCGGAGAGGGTCCTCGCCCCGGAACTGCGCGCGTCCGTGTCATCCCCGAAATTCCTCCGCCACCGGAGATCCCCGAAGTCGTGGTATCCCCGGAGCCGCTTTTCCCCGAGCGCCCGGCTCCGAAGCAGGAGAAGAGCGAGAGCAGTTCACCACCACGGCTGGGAATCGGCCCTTCCATCGCCGAGCAAATCGACGTCTTCAAGCAGGGAATTCTCCCCGCCGGGAAACCGGTCGGCGGCTCGTCGGTTTGGGAACCGCAGAGCGCTTGGGACGAAGGCGACCCCGCGAATCCTTATCCCTGGCAGCCCTCCAAATGGGCTGAGCCCATCATCGATCCGGAGTGGAAACCCACCGAGGCCTTCCCCATACGCGACGAACACAATCCCTATCCTTGGAATCCGAGCCGGTGGTCGAAGCCGAGCATCGACTTCGACTGGTATCCGACCGATAGTTGGGGGCGTGCCGTCGAAATCCCGGAAGTCACTACGGATGATGATCGGCCGTCCGGTGGCGACGAGACCGGTGACACGGACGAAACCGCCGCTCCGCCCCCCAAGTCGAAGAAGGACTCGGAGTAGCTCGCACTCCTTTCGAGCATCGATCCGCCTTTTCGACTCTTGTCTGAAGAAACAAATCGTCGATTCGAGTTATGATCCCGCCCATGAAAAAACTACCGCTGCACGTCAAGATCATCATCGGGCTCCTCTTGGGAGTCATTTATTCCTTCCTCTCGATCACTTTCGGGTGGAACGAGTTCACGGCGAACTTCGTCGCGCCTTTCGGAACGATCTTCATCCGCTTGCTCAAGTTCATCGCCGTCCCCTTGGTGCTCTTCTCCATCATCGGCGGCGTCAGTTCGCTTTCCGACGTCGGCAAACTCGGCCGCATGGGCGCCAAGACGATCTTGGCCTACCTGGCCACGACGGTCACCGCCATCACGGTGGGGCTGTTTCTGGTCAACATGATCGCGCCCGGAACCTTCATGGCCGAAGAAAGACGGATCAAGAACCGACTCAAGTACGAGTTGTGGGTGCAGCAAACCGAAGGCGTCGAAATCTTCGACGGCCGACACTATCTCGACGAAGCGCGCCACCAGCACCTGCTCGCAGCGGCGGGAGAAGCTCTAGCTGAAGAGAATCGAAACCGCACGGTCGAAGAAAAGCTTCAAGCCGCGAAGGGCTTTCGCGAAGCGGGCCCACTGCAATTCGTCGTCGATCTCGTACCGGAAAACATCGTGCGTTCGCTTTCGAGCGGAAAGCTCATGCTGCAAGTGATCTTCTTCGCGATCTTTTTCGGCCTGATGCTGTTGATGATACCGGCCAAAAAAGCCGAACCGGTCATGGCGGTGGCGGACGGCATCAATGCCGTCTTCATGAAGATGGTCGAAGTCGTGATGAGCGCTGCGCCCTTCTTCGTCTTCGCGCTGATGTCCGGAGTCCTCGCTCGCATGGCGGACACTCCCGCAGAGATGCTCGAGATTCTCAAGGGCTTGGCGGTCTATTCCGTCGTGGTCTTATCCGGCCTGTTTCTGATGACCTTCGTGATCTACCCTTCGCTGGTCTTGCTCATCGTCCGCAAGCTCAGCTACAGGGAGTTCTTTCGCAGGATCTCACCGGCACAATTCCTCGCACTCTCCACCTCATCGAGCGCCGCGACCTTGCCGGTCACCATGGAATGCGTGCGAGACAATCTCGGTGTCTCCAAGAACGTCAGTCATTTCGTTCTGCCGATCGGCGCAACGGTCAACATGGACGGCACGAGCCTCTACCAAGCCGTCGCCGTCATCTTCGTCGCTCAACTCCACATGGTGGAGTTGTCGTTGATGCAGCAACTGACCGTCGTCCTGACGGCCACTTTTGCATCCATCGGAACCGCCGCCGTCCCGAGTGCCGGCTTGGTCATGCTGATCGTCATTCTGCAATCGGTAGGTCTACCCCCGGCATGGATCGCCATCATCATTCCGGTCGACCGCATCCTCGACATGTGTCGCACTGCAGTCAATGTCACCGGCGACGCCACGGTCTCGACGCTGATCGCCTACTCCGAAGACGAACTCCACGTACCCGAGAAGATGTACGAGAATTTTCTCGGATCAGCCAAGGACTAGTCTGCGGTTTCGAGGTCGAAGAAGACTTTCATTTCCTCGAGCAGGCGTTGCCGGTGCTCGGGCTTCCGCACGCTGAGTCGTCCCTCGTTGATGATCATCGTCTGCCGTTCCAGCCACTCCCCCCAGCAGGCAGAGCAGACGGCAGCCGCGATGCGCTCACCTTCCGCGCCCGGCCAGGGAGGCCCGCTCAAGCGCTCGCCGGCATGGCCGCAGCGCCGACATTGCCAGGCTTGCTTCGTGCCGTTCGTTTCCAATGTCCTTCCTCCTATTCCTTCTTCGGGCACGCGCAACGTGCGATGACTTCGCAGTGAAGGATCCGCCCGGTTTTTCATGGAACCTTCTCGCCGGAGTGCTCTTGGGAAAGGGTTTTATGAAGAATCCGGGTTGCGCACGTAGAATCGGCCGCCATGCCTCCCGATTCGTCACAGCAAAAACGAAAAACACTCGAGCGTATCGGCAAACGCCTGCTCGTGCTGACCGTGTCGGCGATCGGGATCGCCCTGCTCTTCTACCAGATCCAGAGGGTCGGTGTCGAACGACTCTCCTTGGAGATTTCCCGCGCTTCGCGGCCTTGGCTGGCGATAGCGTTCGGATTGACCGTTCTTCGTTTCGTCATCTGGGGACTCCGGCTGGCGTTTTTGAGCCAACGGGTGACGCGGTGCAAGACGTTTCCGTACTTCATCTTCGTCATGGTGACCAATTTTCTCGGCCTGCTGTTGCCCTTCTTGCGGGCGGGAGGGACGTTGATCCGGGCGCACATGGCCGGCCGACGATTCGGCGGCGGAACGGCGACTCACCTCGGCCCCAATCTGCTCGACCAGGTCCTGGTCTCGATCTCCTGGCTGCTCGTCGCGGGCGCCATGACGCCCTTCCTCGCTTGGAAAACGGGAAATGCGCAAATCGAAAAGCTGAGCATGGCCCTCTTGGTCGGGATCGTTCTTTCGGCGGGCGTGCTTTGGCTGATGCGACGAAAAGCCTCGCACTTGGCGCTCTGGCTCGAGATTCCACGGCCGGGACGCCGGGGAAAGCTCGCCGGCGCCGGCAGTCGAACCCTGCACGGCGCCCGAACGCTGCTTGAAGATCGAGCGGCACTCGCCTGGGGGCTCGTCGGCGGCCTGCTCTTCGTCCTGGTCACCGGTCTCGGGCAATACGGCGCCCTGCGGGCGGTGGGCGATGACTCCGCTTGGTGGCTTTCGATGCTGGCCGTCACCGTGGGTGGAGCGCTCGGCACGGCCTCCGGCACCCCGGGCGGTGCCGGTGTCACGGAAGCCGCTCAGATCGGCTTTCTCGCCTCTCAGGGTCTTTCGATCGAAACGGCGACCGCTTCGGTGATCATCGCTCGCGGATTTCACTACGGGTTCATTCTGACCGCCGGCCCGCTCGCGGCGCTTTGGGAATGGCGGCGCGGTGAATTGTCCCTCGAGGTGGAATGAAGACTTCCAACGCGGACCGCCTCAGCGCCAAGCTCCACCGATACGCCATGTCGTCGTCGCTCGCGACGCCGCGTAGATCGCCGACGCCGCTTGATCCGCGCCGATGGAATCATCGAGGTGCAGAAGCTCCTCGAGTGCGACCAACGTAAAACGCAAGCGATGCTGCCTCGCCTGCGTGAGGCTCGGCGGTTGGTAGCCGAAATCTCCGTCCACCGTCCGTGCCTGCCGGACCCCACGCGCCAATACGGGCAAGCGCGGAATTCCCGCGGGAATTCGCCGAGCATCCGCCGGAATGTTCCAGATCGCCCAGAACACCGCGCCATCGCCTTGAAGATCGACGTTCTCGGCAATCAGCGCGTAGCCGGCCACCCTTTCCGCACCGGCCGACCAACTCAATTCCGGCGATGCTCCCATCGGCCCGCTCAGCAATACGGCGGATAGTGCACCGCCCATCGGACCGCCGGGAAAGAGCGCGAAACCCGCTTCGACCGGCCGAAGGGCCTGCTCTACCCCGCCGGAGAGCGCAACGGCACTGACGAGCAGCAGAATGGCCAAAACGAGACGGGTATCCATAGACTCCCGGAATCTACGACGAAACGAAGGCGGCGCAGCGGAAGCACACCATCCGGTGCTCGAGCCCGCGAGGATGCGCTACCGGCGGCCGACCCGTCTGGATCGGTGCGATGGCCGGGAGTATCCTGCGGCATGAGTTCGCGGCCCGCTTCGATCGACCCCCAGGCTTTCGCCGTTCGCCGAAAAATTCGGGATGTCCTGCAGGTCCTGCTCTCTCCCGCCGATACGCCCTCGGCGAACTTCCAGAACCATCTCGACATTCTGACGCGGCAGCGCCGAATCGCGCTCAAGCAGATGCTGCTGCTCTACCGCGAGGACCGCATCGTCGACGAACTCGCCGGACTCGAGGTCCTCGGTCGCATTGCGAATGCGGACGATGCCGAAATGCTCGCCGCGCTGGTCGACGATCTCAGCACTCCCACCACGCTGCGTATCGCCTGCACCCTGGTTCTGCTCGGCTACGATCGCGCCGATCTCGTTCGTGCGCCCGACATCTCGGGGCTCGTGCTGCGTTGGCAAGCGCGCTACGTGGGGCAGGAGCCGTCCTTTCGCGCTCCGCTGATGCGTCTCTATTGCTGCGCCCCGCCTGAAGAGAGAGCGCGTTGGTTGCACCTGCAAGATGAAGAGGTCGAAGATCCGGAAAGTCGTGCAGCCGTCTTCGAAATGCTGCTTGAAGTCGAGGTGGAACCCAATCTGCGCATGACGATGCTCGAATACCTCGCCAAGGTCTCCCACCCGACCTCGCGCGCTTCGCTGCGACGTGTGCGTCCCACCAGTAGCGAAGAGAAGGATCAGATCACCGCCGCACTCGCCGCACTCGCCGCTGCAGCCGATCCATTCCTCGTACCGGACGGGTGGGCCGCGCGAGTCGGCTACTGCGATGGAAACGGAAGCTTCCCCCTACGATTCGACTACATACCATCCGAAGACAACCTCAGGCCGCGTTCGGCGATCTTCGTGCTCAATCTTTTGTCGGGCACACGTGAAGCCCTGCCCTTGATCGGTAGTGAGGTCGCCCGATACGACAACCTCCTACCGGTCGTCGAAGGGGAAACGCTGCAAGCCGACTCGCCACCCATGATGTATCTGATTCCGGTGACTCAGGCGCTTCATCTGCTCGACGAATCTCGGCGCACGGATCAGCGCCTTCGCCGCAGCCCGCCACGCGACTACCGGCGCGCGCTCAAGTTGCTCGATCCGCTTGCCGACCTTCGTCCGTCCGCTCCATCTCGTCCGAAGGAGCATGGCACTTCGAAATCCACGGCCGGATCGCAAAAGCTCCAAGAACATCCGGCGTATGCCTCCTGGGTCTACGGCAGCAGCGAGCGCCGGCTCGACGCCTTCAGGCGGCGGGTGCTCGACAACGCTTCAACGGCTTCCTTCCCCGCTGAGCACCTCGTCGAGGAAGTGCTCGACGAGCTCGCAGAAGGACAAGAGGCCCAACGCCTCAGCGCCATGCTCCTTCACAATGCCATCGTTCACCGAGCGGCAGGCGAATCCGAACTCGCGCGTATCGCCGGTGCCTCGGCGACGTTGATTCGCCTCGGCGGTCTTCGCGGAGTCGGGCTCGTGCGCCACATGGTGCTCGAAGGCCTGCATCCCGGGCACTACTTCTTGACGCCGCCTCCCGAAGCGCTCGGACGCGAAGTCCTCGTCGGCCTGATGGTCGAAAGTGAGCGCCCCACGCGTGCGACGGTTCTGAGCGTCGATCTCGCTTGGATCATGCTGCGAGCGACGGAAGTTTGGCTTTCCCGCATTCCACACGTGCAACGGCCGCATTCGGACAAGATTCAAGAGATGGTCTTGACCATGGCCGACCGTGCCGCCAAGACCGTCGTTCGAGTCTATCGCGCGGCGCAACGCAGCGTATCTTACGATCACATCATCGACCGCATTCCGGATCGCTTGATGCTCGTCTTTCGGCGCACTCTCACCTCGTTGCGCTTCCCCGGTATCGACGATGATCCCTGCCATGACCAACTCGTGCGTTCGTTGGTACGCGCCGTTCATTGGATGCTCGAATCGATCTGCATGAACCGCTGTCCTCACCAGTGTCCCATCAACCCGCGCAAGAGCGGGCGCTCCGCGCTGCAAGACGATGCATTTCCCACGAACGACGAAGTCGTCGATGCGATCGCTCGTTGGCCGGGACCCTACTACGTCGAACCCACGCCCGAGCAGGCGCAAAAGCTCGATCTGCTGCTCGCTGCGGCATGCGATGGTGCCGAACCGTCATCGTCTCGCGGGAGAGAGCCGGGCCCTTGTGATCGCGGGGCAGACAAAGCCTATCGCTGCGGAGTCTGTCGTGAGACGCGGCCCAAGAGCACGCGCAGCCGTACGCGTATCCAAGCCCGAGGCGGCGGTGAAATGCCGGTGTGCCGCCGCTGCCAAGGCCGCATCCGGCGCAATCCCTGGTTCCGCGAGAGCGTGCTTCGATCGCTCGGCGAAATCCGCGACTAGGGGCGTCGACGTCGAACGATCCAGCCGAGCAGAATCAAGATGTAGGATGACGCACCGGCTACGACGGGTACGTCGCCGACCGCGGCATAGAGAGTGCGGCGGGGCTCGACGGGGACTTCGGTGATCAGAACACGCTGGTTGTCTTCATCGACGCGCATCCAACCGCGAACGCGACCCATCGGGTCGAAACCGGCGGATGCCGCCCAACGTGTGGGCCGAAGAATCGAAAACCCGCCTTCGATCGCGCGAACCCGAGCGAATTGCGTGTGGAGCGGGTCGATGCCGGCCCAATCCGACGAAGGAAGCAACACCAGACCGGCGCCCACGCCGGCGTGGCCCCGCGACATCTCCGGGTAGTCGTGGTCGTAGCAGATCGCCAGCGAAACGACACCGAAGGGCCGCTCGATACGCGGCACCGGATTGTCCGACGCTTCGGCCCCCTCGCCGGGCACCGGATGGCGTTTTCGGTAGCGCGCCCGCTCCGCGCCGCGATCGTCGAAGTAGACCGCGAGGTTCTCGAAGCGGAACGGCTCGTAGGATGTCGGCACGATGTAGGCAACGACGAGATCGACGCCCTGCTCGACGGCGAATGCGGACGCGCGAGCCAACAAGGCCGGCTCATCGCGGCGTTCCACGATGCTCGCTCCCTCGTTCCAGGCAATGACCCGAGCTCCTCTTTCCGCTGCCCACGTCGAGCGTTGGAAAAGGGTCTCGAGGTTGGAATCCAACTCTTCTCGAGTCGGGAGCGTATCGGGAGCAAAGCCGAGATCGGTAACGACTGCGGCAACCCGCACCGTCTGTCCGCGACTCGGCAGATTCAAGCGCCATGCACCATGCGCGAACACGACGACGAGAACCAGCCCGAGCAACGCACCGTGCCGCCCCCATTTCTGCTCGGGCGCGGCGAGGGCGCCGGCCAGGAAGGCGGCGACCCACGCCATGAGCGCGCCGATGGAAGCCACGCCGAAAAGGCCGGCAAGCTGCAACAAAGCGAGGTTGTCGGGCTGTGTCGAGGCCCCTGTACCCCAGACCCCCATCGGCCCTAGCGAGTAGCTCGACCACTCGTTCAATGCGGCCATGGCCGGCCATGCATAGAGAGCGTGAACCTCGCTGCTGCGGCGGCGCAGCGCATCCCAGGCGATGAGCATGAGCCAGGAGCCGAGAGCGGCGGGCAAGCCGAAGCCAAGCGCAAGAACCGCCGGGATCGGCGGCGTGATGATCTTCGCCACTTGAGCCACCGTCGCAAGGCCTAGCAGGGCCAGAATCAACAGTCGTTCGCGCCGGCGCGTGGTGCGGCGAATCCAGAGCATCCAGGGAACCGGGGCGATCCAAGCCAGCAGCGGTACACCCCAGCGCATGCCGCTTGCAATAACGAACGTCATCCCGGCGAGCGCCAAGACGAAGGTGGGGATCTGCTCCGTGCGGCGGTTCACGATGCACCGCCTCGTCGCACTGCGGTCCACAGCCAACGCAGTTGCCGGGTGTAAAGTTCCGGCATCATCGCGACGCGCTCTTTCTTCGGGACTTTCCGTCCGACGATGGCGGTACCGAAAAAGATCGATGCGACGGCGCCGAAGATCGCCGGCAACGGCGCATCGCCGGGAAGCTCGCCCAATGCGACGGCCCGCTCGAGCAGAGGCGGCACGAGAGCTTCTAGCCCCGCATCGCGCGCCGCCTCGAGCACGGCCGGCTGCTCCGGAAAGGCGCGGCGGAGTTCGGCGTCGGTGGGCGGAGGGCCGAGTTCGAGATCCGTGCGGGCCTGCAAGGCGACGATCTCGGCCATCACGCCCGGGTTGCGGGCATGTTGCTCGGCCGTGGCTCGAAAAAGGGCTTCGACGGCACCGAGCGGATCGTGCTTGGGATGCGCTTCGACGACGGCCGCCATCTGCACCGACCACAACTGGATGAAGTAGACCAACAAGGCCTCCTTCGTCGGGAAATAGTTGAAAAAGGTCGCCGGACTCACGTCCACGTCGTCGCAGAGTTCGGCTACGGAGATCGCCGAAAGGGGACGCTCATCGATTCGGGCGAGAAGGGCTTCGATCAGGCCGATCTTCGTATCGGCGGCTTTGCGTTCGCGAAGAGACATGCAAACTTTATAGCACCATAAAATCTTCTTGTCTACAATAATATTTTACTCCGCTATAACTTATTAGGCTGCAACTTCACCGCTCCCGGATCATCGAAGCCAACCGCCCTCACGTGCCTATTGGCTGCTCTACTCGTCTGCTGACGGCTTCGCATCTCCAACCGATAGGGCTTTTTCTGAAAAGTTGCGCGAAAGTGTTCGCATTTGCGTATAACTTCCTACATTAAACGAATAAGATGGCCGATCACCGAAGATCTTCGGCCCCTTGGGCCTCCGAGATAAGGACATGACCAGATGAGGAGAAGGAAGACGATGAGACGAGGATGGCGGGCTCACCGCACACGGTCGCGATGGTCATTGCCCTTGATCGCCGCGCTCCTTTGCACTCCGATCGGCGTGGCGGCCGATTCCGAAGAAGTGAAGATCGACACCGACTTGGGCTCTTCATCCCAGCGGCACCTCCTCGACTTCTTCGATCGCATCGAAGACTACGCCCCGTCGGCAGGTGTCCTACCCGGCGCACGGGCGGGCCTTCTCGATTCACTCGGCAAAGACTTCGACGAACTCGATCCGGAGACGAAGCGTCGGATGGACTCCGCGGGGACTCGCTGGAAGTACCTGATCGAGGCCACGGCCGCGACATTGCCGCCGCCGCATGTGGAGTCCTACAGGAACCTCAGCCGGCAAGCGCTCGCCGAAGTCGAGGCCGATGCGGAAGACGTGCGGCAAGCAAGGGTCGCGCTCGCGCTGCTCTCCCTCTTGGGCGAGGAAGAACTCGCGCAGATGGGGATCAGGAAAGAGACCGTACTTGCGCTAGGCCAAGCGCTGGCCACGACGGATCTACCGCACGCCGGCGCACTCGTGCAGCGCCTAGATGGCGACGGCGCTCTGCGTAGACAGGCCGCTCAAACCCTCGCTGCCCTCCCACCGGATGCCCGCGCCGCCGTCGCACGACTCGCCGAGCGCGGAAAGTTGAGCGATGAAGAGCGGGAGAACGTGGCTCACTTCCGAGCGCGATATACCGAGATGCTTCGACTCGCAGCATCCATGCCGCCGGCCACGGCCGAACGTTTCGGCTTCGAACTCTCTCGCGAAACGCTCGTCCTAGCCGAGAACCTCAGCGATGAGGCGCTCTGGCTGCTGACGAATTCGCGCGAGGTTCTCGGCCTCGAAGATATGATCTCAGGATTGCGCATCATCGCGCACGGCGAGGCTCCCGATCCGAATGCGGCCACGGAACTCGAAGACTTTCGCCGGGAGGCACTGTCTTGGGCGGAACATCCGATGGTCCGGGCGGTGGCCCCTAGCGAAAGCGAAAACGTCTTCGACCTCCTCGATCGCGCCGGTGCGGGCGAACTTCACCTGCTCAAGGCTCGCTTCGAACAAATGCCCGGGTGGCGCATCCTTCCGCATTTGAGCGAGGTCGTGAACTCCCCCGACTACGCTGCCGAAGTCGCAGCGCTCGAAGGGGGGACCCTCGCGGCGGAGCGGCGAGACGAGATCGAGCGCTTCCGACAAAGATGGCTCGAAGCCTCGGCTGCTTTTTCGGACGATGCCGGAGACATTCTTCGCGATGATATCCGCAACGCGCCCCTCGCCGACTTGATCGCCTGGGAACGGACATCGGCTCGGATCGGCGAATCCGGGGAGCGTATGCTCATGCAATCTCTGCGCGCGGAGATACAGGTGCCGGCCCGTGGCGACACGGTCGTCTTGGGTGACTGCAAGCTCAGCATCCCTTGCTACCTGAATCACCTCAAAGACAGCGTCATCAACGGTGTCAAGGGCGTCTTCAACGGCATCTTCTCGGCGGTCAGCACGGCCGTCTCCAATGCGAACACATGGGCCACGCGCGTCGTGACCTCGGTTCGGGAGGAACTCGCAGCTCTCCCCGCTGCGGCGCTCGGCCTGATCGAGAACGCGTACGCCGCCATTCTCACCGAGATCGAAAGCACGGGGGTCTTCGATCCTTCACGAATCGCCGAAGCCATGGGCGTGGTGGATGGATTTTGGGAAAATCTCCCGGAGGCGCCGGAAATCCCCTGCCCGGAGATCGGCAGCAGCATTCCGGGCTACGGAGTCGTGGGAGATAGCCGGACGGCCGCTCGCTATCAGCAATCTTCTTGGGTCGTCGAGAAAGTTCTCGCACTCGTACCCGATGACGAGCTTGCGCTCGGCGTCAAGATCCCCCTCAAGTCGTTCTGGGGAGGCGTGCAGTATCTCGGGCAATGCCTCGACAATGCCGCCGCGGCCGTCGCGGAGCGGGAAACGGCGGCATATCGCGAGAGCATTCAGACAGCGGTCACGGACACGAATGAGGATCTCGCAAACCTCGATACGAAGATTTCCGTGATTCACGGCGAGTTGATCGATGTATCGAACCGCTTTGCGCGCCTGACCTTCGCGAACCGGAAACTCGCCCTGCGCTTTGCCATCGAAGGCCATCTCTTGGAACGAAAGGGCGATCGCATTGGGCGTTTTCAACTGCCGGAGATTTACGATGGATTGCTCGAGAGCGTACAGGAAATCGTGGAAGAGACGATTGATCGGGTCATCGAGGCGGGGCTGAACACTTACGGCGCCGAGTCGGCTGCGACACGGGCGTTCGAACAATATCAAGCGGGCCGATACGCGGAAGCCTTTGAATCGTATCGCGTGGCCTATCGTCGAGCGGTATTCCAGCGAGAAGTCGGCAACGGGAACGTCATCAAACCGTGAAGCGGAAAAGGGAGAAGTCGACCATGAAGAAGAAGATCTCGCGGGGCTGGAGCGCTTTGCTGGTCTTGTCGCTACTTTGCCCGGCATGGGCCGGTGACGGCGTAGACCCCGATTCCACCGAGACGGCCAAGGCCCGCCGGCAACTCGAGGCCTACTTCGCTCGAATCCACGAAACGGCGCCGACGACCTTCGGGCTCTCGATGACGGAGAGCGACGCTTCAACGCTTGCCGTCGTAGCCGCCGACGCATTCCGTGACGAAGAACTCGCGCGTTTCGGACAGGCGATGGACGGGGAGCCGGGATGGGAGATGGCGCCCGAGGCCTTGGCCGGCTCCCTTCCGGCGAAGTTCCGTGCCCAAGTCGAAGCTATCGGCCGCGATCGTGTACGCGCACTAGAACGCGCCGAGGCACTCCGCCGGCAGGTCGTGCTCTCCGCTCGCGCACTGCTGCTCGTCGGTGACGAGCGCTTGGCCGAGCGAGGAATCTCTGCAAACGACATCCGGACGTCGCTCTCC
>Ga0256830_1001664_pt1 | contig 15461 bp, 15 predicted proteins | sample 128326metaG_FD_190537 | JGI IMG/M metagenome (GOLD analysis project Ga0256830, IMG submission 190537) | Hydrothermal vent microbial communities from Lau Basin, Pacific Ocean - 128-326 | ecosystem: Environmental > Aquatic > Marine > Hydrothermal vents | place: Pacific Ocean: Lau Basin | collected... | reverse complement strand
GAGGAGTGCGTTCCAGACATAGTAAACATCACCCTCTTCGGTGCCCTGACCCAGTACAACACCAGGATATACGTGGAGACCTACCGCAGGAAGCCCGAGTGGGCAATCTTCCCCGAGCCAGAGCGGGAGGTTTACAGGTACTTCAGGATAAAGTACTCCAAGCCAGACACCTACATCGCAAGGGCTGAGATAGCCTTCAGAGTGGCAAAAGCCTGGCTCATGGAGAAGGACATAAACCCCGCGACGGTGGCGATGCTCAGGTACGACAGGAGCAGCAGCCGCTGGGAGGAGCTTGAAACGGGGCAGAGCGGAGAGGAGGAGGGGTACCTGATATACAGCGCAACCACGCCTGGCTTCTCCTTCTTTGCGGCTGTGGCTGAGAAGGGCTCTGGATACAGCCTCAAAAAGGAGGAGGAAGAAGTAGTTGAAAAACCTGTCGAAATCCCGGTGGCGGCGAAGAACGTATCAGTGGAGGCTGCCGAAAAGATTGAGGCCCCGCCAGAAAAGAAAAATCTAACCGAAGGGCGGGTGGAAGAGCAGAGGTCGGAGAAGGCAGAGAACATAACAGCGTCCAAGGCGGAGGAGAAGAAGGGTATTTGCGGACCCACAGCAGTGGCTGCTCTGGCGGCGCTTTTCCTGCTCCTCAGGCGGAGTAAACCCTAACCCCCAGCCTCTCCGCAGCCTCGCGTGCAGAGTCGTCGATAAAGGGTGAAGAGATTACTACCTCGTCCACCTTTCTTCCGGCGATTTTCTCGTAGAGTTCGGCTTTTCTCTTAAGCGCTGCCACGTCGCTGGCGCGCGCGTGGGAGGTAACCTCCAGGACGACAACTCTGCCGTCCTTTATCACTATGTCGATGTCCACCACCGCGGGGTAGCCGAACACGTAGCCCTCGTCGTCGCGGTAGGTCCACTTCTCCACCTTCGCCTTGAGCTCCCTCTCAAGAAGTCCCCGCAAAGTTCTTCTGAAGGCGCTCTCGCTCATTATGCCCCACCTGGCACCTATAGCGCCAAGGGTGGTTTTAATGCCTTTAACCTCCTCCCACAGCCTTTCCTGCCCCTCTCTGAGGCTCTTAACCTCCTCCCAGAGCTTTTCCTGTCCTTCCCAGAGCTTTTCCTGTCCCCGTGCGAGCTGGTCGTACTTCTCCCACAGCTTTTCCTGCCCCTCTCTGAGGCTCTTAACCTCCTCCCACAGCCTTTCCTGTCCTTCCCAGAGCTTTTCCTGTCCCTCCCAGAGCTTTTTTATCTCTGCTCTTATCTCACGCTGTCCTTCAAGGAGTTCCTCGTAGCCTATAAGTCCCGCGACGGCATGACGGAACTCCTCATCCTCCTTCAGGAGCCTGAAAATCTCCTTTTTAAGCATAACCTTAAAATCAAAGGGTAACGTATATAAAGCTGCCGCTACTCACCTCTGCCGCTCAGCACTGAGCGTATCCTGTCGGTGCTGGAATGCCTCAGTCTCCTGAGCACCACCTTCAGATGTCCATCGCTGCGCTCTGATTCCTCTACCACAACACTCACCCCCTGCCTGCGCAGATAGGTTAGGAACTCTTCAAGCTCCGCCTCACCGGCAAACTCCAGTTCGTAGTCTTCTGTTAGCACCTCTCCCTTCTTCACCTTTTTGATACTCTCCACCATTGGCAGGAGGATGCTCTTTCCCAGCCTGAGGGCGCGCTCTTCCAGCTCTTTTTCACCTTCCTTCCACTCCACTGCCTGAAAACCCTCGCGGATAATCCTGGAGAAGAAGAACTCCCTGCCGTACTCGTAGGGGAAGCGGAAGGCATACGCCAGGTCGCTGGCGTTGGTCTGAGAGGAGGTGTACTTTACAGGCGGGAGCCTCATCTCGGGGTCCTTGATAACCACCCCCTCCCTGCCCTCTCCAGCAAGGCGGCGCACAACCTCAAATATCTTCTGCGCAGCCTCCTCCTTTCTGTAAACCCCGAATAGCCTTACATGTTTGATTCCATACTCATCAAGCAACCTGTTCCTTTCCAGAACGGGCATTGCAGAGTTGCTCTCCCGGTTGCGCAGATCAAAAACAAAAAATCCAAAGTCGCCAGCTTCCTCATAGCGGTGTACCACATAAGGGTTCTTTTCACCCACGGCTTCACCACACATCACAAGTTCGGGATGTTCTTTCAGGAAGCTCTCCGCATTTCTGTCCCCCGAAAGCTTTGCTGTGGTATAGGGACACACAAAACCACCGCGCGTCAGCGCCAGGAGTCTGCCTTCAATCAGGGCGAGGCGGACATTATATCCGTTCATTTTCTCTTCAACAGCCACCCTGGAAGCAAAGTGCTTCCTGAGCAGTGGAACAAGATAAAAGGCGCGCATTATCTTTGGAAAACCCCGCACCACTGTGAGTTCATTGCCCAGAAAAACGGCGGTTCCGCGCTCAACTCCGGCAATGTCCTTCTTAAAAATGAGGTATCTGGGGCGGAAGTTTTCGATAAGCTGGACGCTCTGCCTCTCCAGCGCCCCCTTCAGGCGCCACTCCTCAATGCCCAGCTTTTCTGCGACCTCTCCAAGCCTCATTATGCCACATCACACCAGGAGCCTGATAAGGTCGGTCTTTGTAACAATCCCTGCCAGTGTGTTCTCACTATCCACGATTGGTATTCCAGAGAATCCCCTCTCCAGCATCAATCTTGCCGCTTCGCCAGCGGTTGAGTCATCGCTGAGGGTAACCACCGCCTGTGTCATAATGTCCTCCACGATAAGATTGCGTACCCTGTTTGCCTGCTTGGTGTCTGCCACCGCCCTGAATGCCCCCAGGGCTCTGCCCAGCTGTCTTTCGGTTATTATTCCCACAATCCTGCCCTCTTCCACAACAACCAGGCGGGAGATGCCATTGTCCAGCATCAGCCTGCGCGCATGAATTGCTCTGTCCTCCGGCGAAATTGTGACAACACGCCGTGTCATCACCTTCTCCACGGGCTCCCGATTGTCCTTCAGGGGCTTGAGCAGGTCTGTGGTGGTTATTATGCCCACAAGAGAGTCGTCGTTGACCACCGGCAGGCTTTTTATGCGGTGCTCAAGCATTATGCGTGCAGCTTCGGAGATGTGAGTATCCCTGCCTATTGTAATCACACCCCTGCTCATAGCAGTTGAAACATGCAGACTGCTGGGCAGCTTCTTCGCATACCTGGAGGAGCCCATCACCTCAAGCACATCTTTGTCTGTAATCATTCCAACAATCGCACCCCTGTTCACAACCACCAGACGCGATATCCTGTGCTTCTCCATAAGCTCCAGTGCATCTGAGAGCTTCCTGTCCTTGTCTATTGTCACAACCTCCCGGGTCATAAGCTCAGAGACATTCACAGTACTCACCTCTCAACCATCGCCTTGAGGATGTCCCTCTTGGTTACAATTCCGCGTAGTTCAAAGGCTTCATTTACCACCGGCAGAGAGGATATCCGGTTATCCAGCATTCTCTTCGCAGCTGCAGCGGAGTCCTCGTCCTCACCGGCGGTAATAAGCCCGCTGCTCATCACATCGCCTGCAGTCACAAAGGGCAGTGTTCTGATGTACCTGTACCTGGGCCTCGAGGCCTGTTCAGGCTTCCTTACAAACAGTACCCTTCTGGCCTTTATTCCCAGCACAGGGTCCTCAAGCTCAAGCAGACTCAGGTCTGTGGCGGTAACTATACCAACCGGTCTGGTACCGTCGGTAATTATCACCCTGCTTATCCCATTTTCCACCATCAGTTCCACCAGATGGGCTATGGTGTGGTTTCTGTTTGCAGTAATCACATCACGTGTCATTATCTCCGAGGTTTTAAATATTCCTTCCATATTCTCCACATAGGCTCTGAGCAGGTCTGTGGTGGTTACTATGCCCACAAGAGAGTCGTCCTTCACCACCGGTATCGATGAGATACCCTTTTCCACCATTATCCTGGCTGCTTCTTTTACCCCGGCATCCGGAGGTAGAGTGACCAGGCCTCTGGTCATCACCCTCGAACATGCAACCCTGTCGATAGGCCTCCTCCTCCAGGGTGCACGTCCTTCACCCAGACGGCGTGCCATGTCCTTGCGTGTCACAATTCCCACGGGCTTGCCGTTCTCAAGCACCACAACACGGGATATGTCGTTTTTTATCATTAGGTTGCGCACATGCTCCAGAGTAGAAGTGGTCTCAGCGGCAATAACGGGGCTCTGCATATACTTCTCCAGCCTCATGGCTGACCCACCTCCTCAGCTCACCATTGCTCGCAGCAGGTCCCTCTCTGTGATAATTCCCAGGAGCCGGCTGTCCTCCACCACGCAGACAGTGCCAACTCCGGTATCCTCGATTATCCTTGCGACCTCTCCCAGATCAGTGCCCTCTTTTACCGTGGGAACCTTTTTGCTCATTATCTCGGAGACCCTGGTTTTGAGAACCTCATCGAACCGATTCCTTACGATTTTTTCAAAAATGTGGTTTCTGCCGATAAACTCGATTATCATTCTGGTTGTGAGCAGACCTTCCAGAAAACCCTGGCTCACCACCGGCAGACGGCGGAAGCTGTTTCTCACCATTATCTTGGCGGCGTCGCCAAGAGTTGTGCCGGGAGTGGTTGTTATCACCTTCCGGGTCATATACTCTTCAACAAGTTTACCTGTCCTTTTGTCAGCCAGAAGATGAACAAAGTCTCTTTCTGTTACTATCCCCTTCACCCTGTTCTCATCGTCAACAATCACCACGCCACCTATCCTGGATCTCAGTATCTCCTGAAGGGCTTCATCAATGCTGGCGCTCATCGGGAGCGCAACTACATCCGTCACCATTATCTCATGCACCGCTTCATTTATAGCTGCCAGGAAATTGCCTCCGTATTTCTCGCTTATAAGTCTGGTTTTTTGATTACCGCCGAGAAGGTCTATAATATCGCTTGAGCCTATAATCCCCAGGAGTTTTCTGGTTCCTGGATCGGTTACCGGAAGCCGGCGAAAGCGGTATTTTGTCATCGTCTCTGCAGCGCCTTTAATAGTCATGGTGGGCGGTACAGTCACCACCTCAGTGGTGGCGATGCTCATCACACTTCCTGTCTTATTTGAGATGTGGCTGCTGAAGTCCAGCGAGCCCCTGTCCCGCGCCTGACTTATGGTGTACTTCTCCTTCCTCTTAACGTCCACGTGCTCCTCCTGCATCTCATACCTCCTTGTTCAATCCTGAGTGAACATTAAAAAAATGGCTCCTGCCTCCCGGACAAAGCAATTTTCACATAGGCAAATATAAAGACCCCGACCATTGTTTATTATTTGGGCTGCGGGATTAATAAACCTTTGGAGCACCGTCTTTTCAAAAAACCTGTGCAGGTTATGCGACACTATTTATATATACCGCCGATCCGAAGACCGGCCTGAGCTGGCATCAGCCTGCGGTGATAGCCGGGGCAAGTCGGCGGGTACACGGCGCATATGGGCCCCTCCCCGAGAGTGCTCAGAGCGCAGTCGATGAGGGGAGGACAACCATGCGCCGAAAAGGGTCCGTCAGCAAAAACCCTTTCTCTGTGAGGGTCCCCGGGCAAGCTCAGGCGCCAGCCAGCGATGAGCACCGGGTGTTAGAGAGCAGGGAACATGACGGACCAGTTAAAATATTGGTAAATGTATTCTCAGGTTTTGAGACTTTTTCTGAGAAAAAAATGTTATATATGCACAAAGCCGATTTTTTAAAAAAAGGTCGCATAATTCTCCGAGAGGTAGATAGAGATGAATATCCGGAAGTTGTTCTCTTTTCTAACCATACCGGGTCTTAAAACTCTTACAAAGGAATCTGATATATCCGCTGAGTCTGAGGACAAAGGCAACGCCCGCATAATCAACCTCACCGCAGAGGTTCTTGAAAACACCGGAGAGGCCTTCTACATTCTGGACAGAGACCTGCGTGTGGTCTATTTCAACCAGAAGGTTGCAGAGCTGCTGGGCTACAAACCCGAGGAGGTTATGGGGAAGTACTGCTACGACTTCACAACCTATGTTGGCGTTACCCCGGCGTGCCACACACCCAACTGCTCCTCGGTGGCGGTGTGTGAGGGCAGGGTGGATGTGGTCCGGCGGGATGTGAGCCTGCTCACCAGCGATGGTCGACGGATTCCTGTGGAAATAAGCACATCTCCGGTGCTGAACAGGCAGGGCGAACGGATTGCCTCGGTGAAGCTTGTGCGTGATAAGCGCGACCTGAATGCAGTCATAGACAGCATCGGCGAGGCTGTAATGGTCATGGACGAGGACCTGAAGATAACCTACTTCAACCCTGCGGCAGCGAAGCTTGCGGGGGTAAATGTTGACGATGCAATTGGCAAGTTCTGCCATGATGTGCTCCCTGAGGACGCCTGCCACACAGATGCGTGCCCCGCAAGGAGGGTGCACAGAGAGGGCAGGATAACAATCCAGACAGTAAAGAGAACCGGGACAGGAGACGTGCCGGTGGAGATAACCGCCTCCCCAATAAGGAACTCCAGGGGAGAGTTCATGGGCACTGTGGAGATCATCAAGGACCTCAGGGAGATGAGGGCGATAAAAGAGCTGATTGAGAAGCTGCAGGAGGCAAGCTCTCATGTCTCGGCTGTTTCTGAGGAGCTTGCGGCGAGCAGCGAGGAGATGACGGCAAGCTTTGAGCACCTGTCGGAGACCATAGCCACCATCGCCAGAGAAACCTTTGAGAACTCCAAGAAGGCTGCAACTGCCTCGGAGGCGATTAATGAGCTCGCCAGAATAAGCAGGGAGAACTCCTCCAGGGTGGCGGAGGTGGTTAAGGTAATAACAAAAATAGCTGATCAGACCAACCTTCTGGCTCTGAATGCCGCGATAGAGGCAGCACGTGCCGGAGAGCATGGTCGGGGCTTTGCTGTTGTTGCAGATGAGGTCAGAAAGCTTGCAGAGAGCTCTGCAAAGGCTGCTGAGAGGATAGCCAGCATGGTGGAGGAGATGCAGGCTGAAACTGAGAGGCGTACACAGGAGCAGGTGGCTGCAATACTTGAGATAGCCAGACACTATGAGAAGAGTGCTCAGGATATAAATCAGGCAAACATCGCCACAGAGGAGCAGACAGCCAACATGCAGAGCCTTTCTGCCAGCGCCCAGGAACTCGCAAAGCTCGCCACCGACCTCCAGGAGCTTGTGGACAGGTTCAACCTGTAGGTGAGGCCCATGGAGGAGGACGAGCTGAAGCTTGTGGTTTTCAGGTTAGGAGATGAGGAGTATGCTGCAGAGGTATCCCAGGTGAGGGAGATAATAAGGATGGAAAAAATAACAAGGCTTCCCAGGGCACCCGATTTTGTGGAGGGAATAATAAACCTGCGTGGTCAGCTCACCACCGTAATAAGCCTCCGCCGGCTCTTCGGGCTGCAAGAAGGCAGTACACCCGGTGCCAGAATCATTGTGCTTGACCAGGAAGAACCCACTGGCATAGTTGTGGATGCGGTGACGGAGGTGCTCAGCCTTCCCCTGGAGAATATCGACAAACCGGAAAGGGTTTTTGGAGCGGACACCAGGTTCATAAAAGGGGTTGGCAAGCTGAATGACAGGCTGATTATAATTCTTGACCTGAGCAGAATTTTGAGTCCGGATGAGCTGGAGAATGTGAGTGAGCTCAGGGATGTGGTGATGCAGGAGGTGAATGGATGAGCATCAGGGTTCTTATAGCGGACGATGCTGCTTTTATGAGGAATATGCTCAGAAAAATCCTTACGCAGGCGGGATATGAGGTTGTCGGGGAGGCGAGCACCGGCGTGGAGGCGGTGGAGAAGTACAAGGAGGTCAGACCCCACGTGGTAACCATGGACATAGTTATGCCAGAGAAGGACGGCATAGAGGCTGTCCGGGAGATTATAGAGTACGACCCAAATGCAATAATAATTATGTGCAGTGCCCTGGGTCAGCAGTCCATGATTATTGAGGCAATTCAGGCTGGTGCCAAGGATTATATTATAAAGCCCTTCCAGCCTGCCAAGGTGATTGATACGATAAGGAAGGTTGTGCACAGAACCGGTTAATTTGAAGATGTCCGGAATAAAGGTGCTGCTGGTGGACGATTCCGCACTTATGCGGAGAATACTTCTGGATATCCTGAGCGAGGCAGAGGATATTGAGGTGGTGGGCACAGCCGAGAGCGGCGAGGAGGCGGTTGAGAAGGTGGTGAAGCTTTCTCCGGATGTGGCTGTGCTTGATATACTGATGCCGGGTATGGGCGGGCTGGCTGCACTGCGGGAGATTATGAGGCGAAGACCCACACCTGTGGTGGTGTTCAGCTCCTACGACATGCCGGAGGTGACGCTGGAGGCTCTTGAGATAGGGGCAGTGGACTTTGTTTCCAAGAATTCCGGTGGGGTGGAGGAGATGGCGGCGGAGCTGCTGGAGAAGATAAGAGTTGCAGCGTGTACAGATGTGCGCAGGCTTCGCCCAGAAACGCTGGATTTCAGAATCGTGGTTATCGGCGCGTCAACGGGCGGTCCGAGGGTTCTCGGAAGGCTTATTCCCCGGCTTACGCCGAATCTTCCGGCTGCTTTTATTGTGGTGCAGCATATGCCCCCAAATTTTACATCTGCTTTTGCAGAGAGGCTTGACAGAATATCGGCGATAGGTGTGAAGGAGGCTGAGGATGGAGAGGTGCTGCTTCCCGGCCGGGTGTACGTAGCTCCAGGTGGGCGAAATCTTACTGTGGAGAGGCATGGCGGCAGGTTTGTGGTAAGACTTGTGTCAGGCAGGAAGGGCAGGAATCCCATGCCCTCAGTTGACATTGCCATGAGGTCTGTGGCTGAGGCTGCGGGCACCCGTGCGGTCGGTGTGGTTCTTACAGGCATGGGGTGCGACGGCGCTGAGGGGCTGAGGGCAATCAGGGAGGCGGGGGGTGCAACAATCGCCGAGGAACCTTCCAGCAGTATTGTGCGGAGCATGCCAAGGGCGGCTGTGCAGTCAGGTGGTGCAGAGAAGGTGCTCCCTCTGGACAGGATACCTGAAGAGATTTGCAGAATACTGGGGGATGGAGGATGAATACCCGCAGGTACATGGAGCTTTTTCTGGAGGAGGCCGAGGAGCACATTCAGAATCTAAGCAGGCTGCTGGTAGAGGTTGAAGCTGACCCGGACAACGGAGAAGTGCTGAGGGAGATTTTCAGGTCGGTGCACACGCTTAAGGGACTCGCCTCAACCATGGGCTTTGAACGAATTGCAGCCCTCGCTCATGCAATGGAAAGTCTGATAGAGCAGATGAGAAGTGGTGGTGCGCAGCATGAGACGGTGGACCTGCTCTTTGAGGGAGTGGACCTGCTGGAGGAGATGCTGAGGTCTGGCGATGTTGATATGGAGGTAGATGCGTTTCTGGAAAGGCTGGGAGAGGGGAGGAAGGCAGAGGGCCCCTGCAGGAGCGCCTTCAGGGAGCTTCTGTCTCCGGAAATAAGGCCCGGCTATGAACTCAGGGTGTGGATAGAGGAAGGGGAGGTGCTGAAGTCTGTGAGGGCTTTTACTGTGCTGAAGTGTCTCTCTGAGATTGGGTATGTAACGTCCACTTTTCCGGAACCGGAAGCGCTGGAGGCTGAAAGGTTCGACAGAAGTTTTGTTGTGCGCGTGAGAAGTGAGCGCACTGAGGATGAGATAAGGGGTGCGGTGGAGACGCTTCCTGAGATTGAGAGGGTGGAGATAAGGCGGCTGGGGAGGGGTGTCGCAGCGCAGGGCAGGCAGAGCATAAGGGTGAGCACATCAACACTGGACGCCCTGATGAATATCACCGGGGAGCTTATTATAAACCGTTCTGTGCTGGAGGATATAGCGAAGAGGAGGGGGATGCAGGAGCTGGAGGATGCCCTTGAGATGACCCGCAGGTTAACTTCAGAGCTGCAGTACGTGGTGATGCAGGCAAGGATGGTGCCTCTCGAGTACGTGTTCAGCAGGTTTCCAAAGATGGTGAGAGACGTGGCAAGGCGTGAGGGAAAGGAGGTGGAGTTCAGTGTATATGGAGGTGAAATAGAGCTGGACAGGGCGGTTATAGATGAGATAATTGAGCCCCTGGTGCACATCATCAGAAATGCTGTCTCCCACGGTATAGAGCCGCCTGAGGAGAGGGAAAGGCTCGGAAAGCCGAGGAGGGGGAGAATTGTGCTTTCGGCTGTGAAGGAGAGGGATGGCGTGGTTATATCTGTGGAGGACGATGGCAGGGGTGTCGACCTGGAAAAGGTAAGGAGAGCGGCGGTGAGGGAGGGACTGGTGGATGAGGGTAGAGCCAGAACGCTCACCCGGGAGGAGCTGATTGAACTGCTTTTCACTCCAGGCTTCAGTACGGCAGGCAGGGTAACGGAGCTCTCTGGCAGGGGTGTCGGACTCGATGCGGTAAAGAGTACCGTGGAGGCACTTGGCGGACATGTGGAGCTGGATACTTCTGCAGGGAAGGGTACGAGAGTCTCTGTGCGCATGCCCCTTACCATGGCCATACTTCAAGCGATGCTCTTCAGGGTGAATGGAGTCGTGTGCGGCGTGCCTGTTTCAAATGTGTGGAGGGTGCTTGAAAGTTCTGAGGTGCGAATCATCCACAGGAGAAAGGTGGTGCGAATGGGAGAAGAGCTCATACCTGTGAGGTCTATTTTCGGGGAGGAAGATGGCAGGTATGTTGTTGTGCTGGAGAGGGGAGCGCACCACACCGGAATACTGGCGGATGAGGTGCTCGGGATCCAGGAGGTTGTGCTGAAGCCGCTGTCAGGAGAGGCCGCCAGGGTCAGGGAGTTTTCAGGAGGTACAATTCTGGGAAATGGAGAGGTGGCGCTGATACTGGATGTGGGTTATGTGGTTGAAAGAGGTGAAGAGGGTTGGAAGTGTGTGAGCTGAGTGAGGAGCAGCAGGATATTTTCAGGGAGATTGGAAATATAGGTGCAGGACACGCTTCCACAGCACTCTCGGCGATGATAAACAAAAAGGTGACGATGGTGGTGCCCAGGGCATATGTGGTGCCAATACAGCACGTGCCCGAGGTGGTGGGAGGACGTGAGGCGCCCATAGTGGGGATTTACCTGGATGTGTCCGGCGATATCCCGGGGAAGATTCTGATTTCTCTGCCGGAGGAGACCGCCAGGTATCTTGTCAGGGAACTTCTGGAAGAGGAGCCCTCGCCGGAGCTTTCTTCTCCTATGGAGCGGTCAGCGCTGGAGGAGCTGGGAAATATAATCGCAGGCTCATACCTCTCTGCGCTGGGTGAGCTGCTCAGAAGGAGACTGGTACCGTCCACGCCGGGAATGGCGTACGACATGGCCGGAGCAGTGGTTGATCTGATTGTGATAGAGCTTGGGGAGAGGGTAAACCACGCGGTTACAATAGAGACGGAGTTTGTTATATCGGCGCACAGTCTTTCTGGACAGTTCTTCTTTCTCCTGGACTCTGAATCCTACCGGAAGGTGTTAGAGACAGTGGAGATGTACATTAAATGAAGAGAAATGTGGGAATAGGAGAGTATGTGGTGGCAAAGTCGCCAGCCGTGCTGGTGAGCCTTGGCCTGGGCTCGTGTGTGGGCGTTGCAATGTACGACCCGGAAAGCAGAGTGGGAGGGCTGGCGCATGTTATGCTTCCGTCTGTGAATGGGTCCGAGAGGAGGGGGAGTCCCGGAAAGTATGCAGATACAGCTGTCAGGCAGATGCTTTCTGAAATGCTCAGGAGGGGGGCTGTGAGGGAGAGGATCGTGGCAAAGATAGCGGGAGGGGCGACAATGTTCACAAACTGCAGCAGTTCAATAGGGGAGAGGAACGTGGAGAGTGTGAAGGAGGCCCTGCGGAAGGAGGGTATAAGGGTGGTGGCTGAGGATACCGGAAGGGATTATGGAAGGAGTATTGAGTTTGACCTCAGCACTGGCATGCTGTATGTGAGGAGCTTCCGCCGGGGCAGGAAGGTGCTGTGAGGTATGAAGACCTCCGAGAGGGGTGTGTTCGATTATCCGGGCGACTTTAGAAGGCTGCTCAGGGAGATAGAGAAGAGCTCGGGTGTGTGTCTTCGAGGATACAGGGACTCCTATCTGAAGCGAAGGATAGGTGTCAGGATAAGGGCAAACAATCTGCGCTCTTATGATGATTACCTGAACTTCCTCCAGAGCAATCCTTCCGAGTATGAGCGTTTGCTGGACAGGTTGACTGTAAATGTTACAGAGTTTTTCAGGAACCCCGGAACTTTCAGGGCTTTTGAGCAGCTGGTTCTTCCCCGCCTGGCGGAACGTCAGAATATACGGATATGGAGTGCCGGCTGTGCCACCGGTGAGGAGCCCTATTCCATAGCAATTGCACTGGCAGAGTTTTTCGGGCGGGAGCTGGAGGAAAAGTCGGTGAAGGTGTATGCAACGGATATAGACGCCGCGTCGCTTGCGAAGGCGATGAGAGGGGAGTATGCGCCGGAGAAACTTAAAAATGTAGAGCAACGCCGGCTGACGAGGTTTTTTGTCAGGAAGGGTGAAAATTTTGCAGTGGTGCCCGAGATCAGAAGTATGGTTCTGTTTGAGAGGCATGATGTGCTCAGAAAAAGATGGGTGAGCTTCTTCGATGTGGTTTTCTGCAGGAATGTCGCCATTTACTTCTCGAGAGAGTCGCTGGATGTGCTGTATGGAAATCTGTACGCCTCACTGCGCAGAGGGGGTTTTCTGATAACCGGAAGGGTTGAGTCACTAACAGAAAAGGTGAGGGATAATTTTAAGGTGGTTGACAGCCGGCACCACATCTACAGGGTGGTCAATTGAGGTGCAGCTCTTGCAGAATCTTTTTTAGTTTTGCGAGTACTTGTGCGGGGTTTTCCCCGAGTATTCTGACCATGGGCTCCTTGCCGTGCCAGCCTGTGTCATAGATTATATCAGGCACACTCCCGTGCGATTCAACAGCTTTAAGGGTGCCCCACTCCATCGTACTCACTCCCTCCGGTTCCTCGGAGCGGGAAAAGCTGGCCATGCTGAGTCCTGCTCTGTGAGCGGCTCTGATGACCTCAGGTGTGTGGCGTATGTTCATCGCCGACCTGATTCGCCGGTCGCAGCTGGAAGCAGCCAGCACCACTCTGCCCATGTGCCTTGAGGCTCCGAAGGAGATGCAGCCAGCTGCGACTGCCCTGCTGCCTGCCTTTACTATTCTCCCGCGAATACCTGCGATGTCCTCAAGCTTCGTGGCACCCGGGAGAGAGTGGACAAAGTTAACACCCACTTCGGGAATCAGTTCCACAAACCCGGAAATATGCAGAAGCTCTTCGACTGCGCTCTCAAGTTCTGTGAGTACAGGATATCTGGCAGCTTCCTTTTCAAGATAAGAGAGATGTCTGAGTACCCTTGAGCACTGTCCGGGGGTGTAGGAGGCCCGAATTGCTTCTGTGGTGTACTGCTTAGCTCTGACCACAGCGTCTTTTATTTCATATCCCATGCCAAGGTAGGCTGCTACTGCGGCTGAAAAGGTGCAGCCAGAGCCGTGGTATCTGCCAGGAAAAAGTTTGCCGGGAATTTCGTGGAATTTGCCGGCGTGGTAGAGCAACTCGGTGCCACCAAGGTGTCCGCCGGTTATTACTACCGCGTTTGTCAGCCTGCCGATTTCAGCGGCGGCTCTTCTGGCATCGCTCATGCTCCTGATTTTTATTCCCGACAGGACCTCTGCCTCGTAAATATTGGGAGTTACAACAGTGGCAGCAGGCAGAAGCTGCTCTTTGAGAGAATCAACGGCTTCCTGCCTTTGAAGTCTGTCGCCGGAGGTGGCAACCATTACGGGGTCCACAACCAGGGGGTAGTCGCCTATACTCCTGGCAACCAGTTTTATTATCTTCGATGTTGCAAGCATTCCTGTTTTGGCGGCGTGAATTTCAAAATCTGTGTGAACGGCATCAAGCTGCTTTTTTATAATCCCGGAAGGAAGGTCGTACACATCTTCTACTCCGCAGGTGTTCTGCGAGGTTACAGAGGTTATGACACTCAGTCCATGAACACCCAGGGCGGCAAAGGTCTTGAGGTCTGCCTGTATGCCCGCCCCGCCTCCGCTGTCTGAGCCGGCTATTGTGAGGCAAATTCTGTCCATGTAAAACACCACCAATAGAGGTATTTTTAAATAAATAAAACATTTTTGTAAATTTTCAAAAATGTTTGCCCATATAAAATATTCCTGTAACAGAAAAATTTATATATTATGCAAAATATATTTTTTTGCAAATAGGTGATGGGAATGGATGAGCCTTTCTTCCACAGAAAGCCAAGGGATATCCTGCTGTTTTTGAGGGGTAAAAAGAAGGCGAATGTCTCCGAGGTTGCCGCCAGAACAAAGTCGACCTATGCTCACTGCTTTAATCTGATAAAGGAGCTGGAGGAGCTTGGAGCTGTTGCTACCTCAAGAGAGGGCCGCTCCAGGGTTGTGACTCTTACAAAAATGGGCGAAGATCTGGCGGAGCTGATTGCTGATTTTATGGAAGTTCTGCGGGGCGGTCGGAGGAGCACTGAAGCGGGAAGATTCGGCAGAGAGACGGCACACCACCGGCTGATTGCCTATCACAAGAAGCTGTGCCGTATAGAGGAAGAGGCCGGAAAACCGGGAGCGGAAAGGGCAAAACTCAGAAGACTTCTCGGAAGGTACAGATATCTGGTAAGGAGGGTTAGACCTCGCAGTGAAGCGGATAGAAGGCTGAAAAGGGAAACGCTTGAAAAAATCGACTCTATTATTAAGCACATATAAAAAGATACTCAATGGAAAGTTATATATCTGCAAAAAATGTAAATTTTATCTATGAACAGCCCGAAAAAGAATAAGACAGCTGTAAAGAGGGTTGCTATATATGTGAGGGTTTCCACTGAAGACCAGGCAAAGGAGGGCTTTTCGCTGGATGCGCAGCTGGAGAGGCTGCGCAGCTACTGCTCCGCAAGGGGATGGGCGGTGCACAGGGAATACGTGGATGATGGATATTCCGGCAGACACATCAACAGACCGGCGTATAGAAGAATGCTGGAGGAAATGGATAGCTGGGACGTTCTGCTCGTTTTAAAAATGGATAGAATTCACAGAAATTCCCGGAACTTTATGGAAATGATGGAGTTGCTCAATAAAAATAATAAAGAGTTTGTAAGCATGACAGAAAGTCTCGATACCTCTACTGCAATGGGACGTTTTGTGATGGACATTATCCAGCGCATCGCCCAGCTGGAAAGTGAGCAGATAGGCGAGAGGGTGTACACCGGGATGGAGCAGAAGGCGAGGACGCCTGTGGAGCACCTCGGAAAAGACAGGCATCCTTATCTGGGTTTCGCCCATCCCTACGGCTACAGATATGCCAACGGGAAGCTTCATGTGGTTGAGGGGGAAGCGAGACACGTTAGATTCATCTTCAAAGAGTATCTGGGAGGGAAGACCCTGGAGGAGATATGCAGGACGCTGAACGCAAAGAATGTGCCAACTAAGAGAGGTGGTAAATGGGCGAAATATACAATTTCAAAGATATTGAAGAATCCAGTTTACGCCGGATATTTAGAATGGAACGGAATTATAAAAAAGAACAATCACAT
>Ga0256830_1001663_pt1 | contig 15462 bp, 11 predicted proteins | sample 128326metaG_FD_190537 | JGI IMG/M metagenome (GOLD analysis project Ga0256830, IMG submission 190537) | Hydrothermal vent microbial communities from Lau Basin, Pacific Ocean - 128-326 | ecosystem: Environmental > Aquatic > Marine > Hydrothermal vents | place: Pacific Ocean: Lau Basin | collected... | reverse complement strand
CGGCGCCAGCTGCTGCTCGGACGTGACCGCTTCGGGCAAAAACCACTGTACCTTTACTACCAGAATCAGCGCCTGGTATTCGGCTCAGACCTGCGCACCTTGCTGATACACCCACAGGTCAGCCCCACGCTGAACCACGAGGCATTGTCCAAATACCTGCTGTATCGTCACGTTCCCGGGCCGGACACACTGATTGCGGCGATCACCCAGCTGCCGCCCGGGCACCTGGGTATACTGCAACAAACCGGGCAGACCCGGAACAGGCTGACGCTGCAACGCTACTGGACACCGCGTTACCGCCCGGCAGCCGGAATGACGTTGGAGGAAGCCAGCGAAACCTTCGCTGTGCACTGGAAAAACGCTGTGCATACCCACTTGGTCAGCGATGTCCCGGTCGGCGCGTTTATCAGCGGCGGCATCGATTCATCGCTGCTGGTCGCCGAAGCGGCAAAACATACCGCTGAACTGCAGACCTTCTCTATCGGTTTCGACGACCCGGCGTTCGATGAAACACGCTATGCAGAGCAGGTGGCAGACCGCTTCGGCTGCCGGCACCAGACTATCCAGTTCAAACAGTCGCTGGAACAGCTGATCGGCTTGTGGAAAACGAGCTATGACCAGCCGTTCGCCGATCCGGCACTGTTTCCATTGATGCTCCTGGCAAGGGAAGCAAAATCTGAAGTCACCGTATGCCTGACAGGCGATGGAGCCGATGAACTGTTTGCCGGTTACCAACGCTACCGTTCGCTGCTCGCCACCCGTCATCTGCGCAGACTGCCCAGGCTGTTTCCAGCACTGGCCGGCATGACGATAGAAACACTGGCCGCGCTGCTGCCCGCCGCGTCACGCCATCATCGCTACTACCAGGCTGTCGGCCGACGCCTGCGGCTGGTCGACCCGGATATTTCGCGTGAATACCTGGGCCAGTTCCATACTTTTTCCCTAGCCATGCTCAGCAGGCTGCTGGACCACGACAGGCAGTACAGTGACCAGGCAACGATCGATGCCACCGACCCGCTGCCATCGGTGCTGCTGTATGATCTGCAGCATTGGCTGCCTGACCAGATGCTGGTCAAATCCGACCGTGCAACCATGGGTTTCTCACTCGAAGCCCGGCTGCCGTTTCTCGACAACGCGTTGGTCGACTTTGCATTGACCATTCCCGGGCATGTACACCTGCAACCGACACACAGCAAAGCAGTATTGAGAAAGGCCTGTGCCGCCCACCTGCCGGACGAGATCTGTCTACGCCGCAAACAAGGATTCCAGATCCCTGTCGATCAATGGCTGCGCAACGAAGCCCGCTATGTCACCGACCTGATCGAGGACGGACTGACACGGCACGCAGACCTGTTCAATACCGGCTATCTTCGATCGCTGCTGGCCGCGCATTTACACGGCCGTCAGAATCATGGCGAACGTCTGCTGACCGTCGCGCTGTTTTTCGCCTGGAGCCAGGAGCTGGCACTATGACGACCGATACCTCGACACGTCCTCCTGCACGGCTGAGCGGCGAAGACGCCAGCTCTTGGGACACTTTCGATCTCAAAGCAATGATTCCACGTGGCAGCGGATTGTGCCTGGACCTGGGCTGTGGTCCCGGTGCGAGACAGGACCTGACACGCATGGGCTATGACTATCTCGGCCTCGATCGTTTTGACACCGCAGCCGCGGATACGCTCGGCACCGCCGAACGGCTGCCGTTCCGTTCCGCGAGCTTCGACCTGGTCGTCGCCGCCTCGAGTTTCGAACATTTCTCCGATCCCTGGGCCGCCGCGCGGGAGGTACACAGGATACTGAAGCCGGGCGGGCTGGTGGTCGCAAGCCTGTCGTTCCTCGAGCCCTATCACGGGCATTCCTATTTTCATATGAGCCACCTCGGCGCCAGCAAACTGTTCAACGACAGCGGACTGCTGGTCACCCGCCTGGAACCGTTCGAGTGGACCGGAATCGAGGCCTCGCTGCAAATGATGTGCAGGATGCGCTGGGTACGCTGGCTCAGCACACTGCTGCTGCGCCCGGTGCTGGGTCTGCGCCGGGTGCTGATCCGGCGCGTCATCGCGCGCACACCGGACGGCCCGAAAAAAAACCGCGCGCTCGAGTTTCTCGAAGAAGAACGCTTCCGCTTCACCGCAGGGATCAAACTCTGCGCGCAGAAACCGCCTCGCACAAACCAGGATGAGCGGCGATGCGGGTACTGATCATCGCCGGGATGATCGATGCCAAGCTGGTATCGAAGGTCGCACCGTTGCTGGAAGTAGAGCAGATCACGCAGATTCATCTGTCACGCCGCAAACGTTACCAACACGATAGAATCCGCTGTCACTCGCCACCACAGTGGCTGTGCAGGATCATGCCGTTGGCAGAGGCCTGGCGGGTCTTCAACCTGCTCTATCTCTGCCTGCGCTTCCGGCCGGCGCTGCTGATCGCGCTGGGTACCGTGCCGCACGGCCTCTATGCCTGGATGCTGGGCAGGCTTTTCAGGATCCCCGTGATCCAACATGTGATGGGAAAAAACGATCTGCGCCTGACCTTCGACAAGGCACTGGGCAAAAAGCTGACGCTGCGTGCGGTCTGCGCCGCGGCGGCTGTCGGGGTCAGGGGACGAGCCAGCCTCGACTACCTGCGACGGCAGGGCGTTCCCGCCAACAAACTGTTCAAGCCGCAAAACCTGCATGACTTTTCGCTGTTCAAGCCGGACTCACACTCAAAACCGGTTTATGACCTGATCTATGTCGGCCTGCTTTCTCCCTACAAGCGTATCGACCTGCTGCTCGAGAGCCTGCACCTGGCCCGGCAACGACTGCCGCAGCTCAGGCTGCTGCTCGTCGGTGATGGCCCGTTACGCGGCCGGCTGCAGACCCAGGCCCGGCAGCTGGATTTGATCGACGCCGCCTGTTTTGCCGGCAGCGTCGACTATGCGCAGCTGCCGAGCTGTTTCCGGCGTGCCAAGGTGTTTATCATGACTTCCCAGGGAGAAGGCCTGCCGATGGCAATGATCGAGGCCATGAGCTGCGGCCTGCCGGCCATCATCGCCGACGACGCCGACATCGGTGAGGTGGCCAGGCACGAATACAACAGCCTGGTTGTGGAAACCTGGACACCTGCGGCCTTCGCCGCTGCAATCGTCCGCCTGCTGTCGGATACCGCGCTGTACCAGCAGTTACGCCGCGGTGCGCTGGCATTGCGCGAACACAAGCGCGAAGAATACTCACTGCATGCCCAGGCCCGGCTTTGGGCCAAAACGATCGACACAGTGCTGAAATCCCGCGATTGACCAATAACACCTGTACGGGCGGGTATTTTTCTGTGATATAAACGACACCCACGGTGAAATTCCGGGGTTTGTTTCAGGGCATACCGTATCCTGCAGTGTCTGCTTAAGAAACCCTGCACCTGGGCCGTTATCCTGTCAAAGCCCGGTAACTGTGATAGGCCTGCCAGCAGACTGCTGGCAGCCAACACGCACAGGATTACCCGGCCCACTGAACCAGACTAACGTAACCAAACCGCGGAAAACCGCCATCGGAAAACGGAAACAGCGACAGGTATAGATGGTCACTCCAAACCCTAAAATACAGATTACCGGCCTGGCGAGACGCCTGGTCCAAGACGGCCTGCTGGACGAAACCAAGGCAGAAGAAGCATATCTTGCGGCAAAGAAAAAGAAAGTCGCGTTCGTCACCTACCTGGTCGAAACCAAGATCCTCGACAGTAAACCGATCGCGCTGGCGGCAGCGCAGGAATTCGGCGTGCCCCTGTTCGACATCTCGACGATGGACCTGGAAGTCGCACCCGTCAAGCTGGTCGATGAAAAACTGATTCACAAGCACCATGCACTGCCCTTGTTCAAGCGCGGCAACCGCCTGTTCGTGGCAGTCTCGGACCCGACCAACCTGTCAGCTTTGGATGAGTTCAAATTTCACACCGGGATCAGTACTGATGCGGTGCTGGTCGAGGAAGACAAGCTGACCGAGGCGATCGAAAACGCCTTGAATGCGCATGATACCTCGATGGACGACCTGCTCGACGACGACCTCGACAACCTCTCCATCGAAGCCGAGCCCGATGACCCTGGCAACGACGTCACGGAGTCCGATGCCGACGATGCCCCCGTCGTACGCTTTGTCAACAAGATCCTGCTCGATGGAATCAACAAAGGGGCCTCCGATATCCACTTCGAGCCTTATGAGAAAAAATTCAGGGTCCGCTTTCGACTCGACGGCGTGCTGCAACAGGTTGCCGAGCCACCGGTTGCACTGGCCACACGCATGGTCGCACGTTTGAAAGTCATGTCGCGGATGGACATTGCCGAGCGCCGGGTGCCGCAGGACGGCCGCATCAAAATGACCTTGTCAAAAAACCGTGCGATCGACTTTCGTGTCAACACCTTGCCTACCCTGTTTGGGGAAAAGGTCGTGCTGCGTATCCTTGACCCGACCAGCGCCAAGCTCGGCATCGATGTGCTTGGCTACGAACCTGAACAAAAAGAACTGTATCTCAACGCGATCCACAAACCCTGGGGGATGGTACTGGTAACGGGACCGACCGGCAGTGGTAAGACCGTGTCACTGTACACCGCACTGAACATACTCAATACCGACGACCGCAACATTTCCACGGCTGAAGACCCGGTCGAAATCAACTTGGCCGGGATCAACCAGGTCAATATGAACGTCAAGACCGGAATGACCTTTTCAGCCTGCCTGCGTGCGTTTCTGCGTCAGGATCCGGACATCATCATGGTCGGTGAGATCCGGGATCTGGAAACCGCCGAGATTGCGATCAAGGCCGCGCAGACCGGGCACCTGGTGCTGTCGACACTGCACACCAACGACGCACCGCAGACCCTGACCCGCCTGGCGAACATGGGCGTACCGGCCTACAACATCGCTTCTTCGGTCAGCTTGATCGTCGCCCAGCGCCTGGCCCGGCGGCTGTGTAACAACTGTAAAAAACTGGTCAGCGATATTCCGGCCGAGGCACTGATTGCCGAAGGCTTCAAGGAAGAAGAAATCCCGTCTCTGAAACTGTACAAGCCGGAAGGCTGTGACCAGTGCACGATGGGCTACAAAGGACGGGTGGGTATCTACCAGGTCATGCCGGTCTCCGAGGAAATGGGGCGCATCATCATGGAGGGCGGCAACGCGATGCAACTGGCAGAACAGGCGAAAAAAGAGGGGATTTCCGACCTGCGTGAATCAGGACTGAAAAAAGTCAAGGATGGCATCACCAGTCTGGACGAAATCAATCGAGTAACGAAGGACTAAACAATGGCACAGAAGGCAGCAGTAAAAGAACTGACGTTTGCATGGCAGGGCTCTGACAAGCGCGGCGCCAAAGTCAAAGGCGAAATGACCGGCAAAAGCATCGCCATGGTCAAGGCCGAACTGCGTCGTCAGGGGATCAAACCAACCAAGGTGGCGAAAAAGTCGACCTTCTTCTCCGGCGTCAAGGGGAAAAAGATCACCGCAAAAGACATCGCCATCTTCAGCCGGCAGCTCGCCACCATGATGTCGTCCGGCGTGCCGCTGGTACAGTCGTTCGATATCATCAGCCAGGGGGTCGACAACCCTAACATGAAGAAACTGTTGGTAACGATAAAATCAGACATCGAGGCTGGGGCGACACTGCACGAGGCGCTGCAGAAGCATCCGTTGTTGTTCGATGAACTGTTCTGCAACCTGGTACACGCAGGCGAACAGGCGGGTATCCTCGAAACCCTGTTGAACAAAATCGCAAACTACAAGGAACGCATCGAAGAACTGAAAGGCAAGATCAAGAAGGCCTTGTTCTACCCTACCGCGATCATGGTCGTCGCACTGGTGGTCACTGCGATTCTGCTGGTCTACGTGGTGCCACAGTTCGAAGACCTGTTCAAGAATTTCGGCGGCGCACTGCCGGCCTTCACCCAGATGGTCATTGGCCTGTCCGAATTCATGCAGGACTGGTGGTGGTTGATCTTCGGCGCCATCGGCGGGGTTGTGACGCTGCTGATACAGGCCAAGCGCCGGTCGCAGAAATTCAACCATGCGCTGGACCGCATGGTACTGAAATTACCGATCATCGGTTCGATCGTCAACAAGGCCGCGATCGCACGCTATGCGCGGACCTTGTCGACCATGTTTGCGGCCGGTGTGCCGCTGGTCGAGGCAATGACTTCGGTGGCCGGCGCTGCCGGAAACGCTGTCTATACCGAGGCCATCCTGCGCATGCGCGATGACATCGCCACCGGCCGGCAGCTGCAGCTGTCGATGCGGGATACCGGCATGTTCCCTGCGATGGTGGTACAAATGGTTGCCATCGGCGAAGAGTCCGGGAACATCGACGCAATGCTCGGCAAGGTCGCCGACTTCTACGAAGAAGAAGTCAACAACGACGTGGACTCGATGAGCAGCCTGCTCGAGCCATTGATCATGGCGGTGCTCGGTGTGCTGGTCGGCGGCCTGGTCGTGGCCATGTACCTGCCGATCTTTAAACTTGGCGCGATCGTCTAGCCCGCATTTCTTACCACCGTTCGTCGCGAGACGGTGCAAGGGTGCGGTATGGCTGGCTTTCGCGACCGAGTGAACGCCAGCCAAGGCATACACTTGAGCCATCGCCGCCGCTTGCATATTTCAAGTGCTCGGCGATAATTGGTAAAACAGGCAAAAGAGGTCAGATTGACTATTCACCAGTTTTTACAGTCCTCACCAGCCGGGTTGGTCGCTTCAACCTTTGTACTTGGGTGCCTGATAGGCAGCTTTGTCAACGTCGTGGTCCACCGGCTGCCGATCATGCTGCGGCGCGACTGGAAACGGCAGTGTGACGAACTGTTCGCTGACGATAGCACATCGGCTCCCGACGAAGCGCAACAGGCTTTCAACCTGGTCATCCCCGGCTCACACTGCCCCCGGTGCAAGCATAAAATCAGGGCGATCGAGAATATTCCCATACTCAGCTACCTGTTTTTACGTGGCCGCTGTGCCAACTGCAAACAGCCTATCCCGCGGCGTTATCCGCTGGTCGAGTTCTTTTGCGGTGTGTTGTCCGCCATCGTCGCGACCCAGTTCGAATACGGCTGGCCACTGCTGTGGGCGCTGCTGCTGACCTGGAGCCTGCTCTCACTCAGCCTGATCGACTTCGACACCCAGTACCTGCCGGATCTTATCACCCTGCCCTTGCTCTGGTCGGGGCTGCTGCTCAGCCTGTGGAGCGTCTATACCACGCCGGAAAATGCAATTATCGGTGCGGCGGCGGGTTACCTCAGCCTGTGGCTGGTATTTCAGCTGTTCAAGCTGCTCACCGGCAAGGAAGGCATGGGTTATGGCGATTTCAAGCTGTTCGCTGCGCTGGGAGCCTGGCTGGGATGGAAATTCCTGCCTTTGATCATCGTGTTGTCGTCGTTCGTCGGTGCAGTGGCCGGTATCCTGCTGATCCTGGTCAAAGGCCGGGACAAGAATATACCCATCCCGTTCGGTCCTTACCTGGCGGCCGCAGGCTGGATCGCACTGCTCTGGGGACAGGACATCCTGGATCTCTATTTCCGTATTTATTTTACACGCTAAACCCGCTACCCTGTGCAGATGCTGGTAATCGGTCTGACAGGCGGCCTCGGCAGCGGCAAGAGCACGGCGGCCGGATTCTTTTCCTCACTGGGTTGCAAAACGATCAGTATGGATGCTGTCGCTCGCGAATTGTCCCGCCCCGGGTGCAAGCCCTATGAGCAGATCGTCGCCGCCTTCGGCCAGGACATTCTCGACCAACAAGGCGAAATTCAGCGCCCGCTGTTGCGCGAAATCGTATTCGCCGACCCGGACAAGCGCAAAATACTCGAGGAAATCCTTCACCCGGCAATCCATCAGCACATTCAGCACCAGCTCGAAACCATGGATGCAGACATCTGTATCGTCGAAATTCCGCTGTTGAACTATAAATCACAGTTCGATTTCATTGACCGAATATTGGTCATCGATACCGATCCAGCGCTGCAGGCAGAACGCACCCAACGCCGTGACCAGCTCAGCAGGCAACAAATCGACGCTATAATAGGCGCACAGATCGACCCAGCCTCGAGGCTGGCCCTGGCGGATGACATCATTACCAACAACGGGTCGAAAGACGAGCTGCGGCAGCAGGTACAGTCTTTGCACAGGCAATACCTGCGGCTGGCACAGCACTGCAGTTGAAGTCTGCACCGGTCTGGCGGCACCTGGATAAAATAATCCTGATTAGTGCATGACATCCTATTGATTTATGGAGATAATAGTAAAGAATCCTTGAGATTGAAGGCGGAATATTTGTGGAAAATATAGCCAACTATGAATACCCACTAAACGAACGTGTACGCTCGTTTCTACGGTTGGAGTATCTGTTGAAACAAATCAACCACTTCCTGGACGATACATCGGTCTGGAGCAGCCGTGCCGCGCTCGCCAGCCTGATCGAAATCCAGGAGGTCGTCGCCAGAAGTGATCTGAAAACCGAAATTCTGAAAGAACTCGAGCGCCACACCTCCAGTCTGAACAAGCTGCGCCAGCAATCCGGGATCGACCAGTCCCGGCTGCAGGAGATCCTGAACGAACTCGAGACCCTGATCAGCGACATCTACGCCAACAACCGGCCTTTCGGCCACGATCTCAAGAAAAATGACTTTCTGCTCGCAATCAAGCAACGCGTGGTCATCCCCGGCGGCATGTGTGATTTCGACCTGCCGGTCTACCACCACTGGCTCAACAACGATGCGGAAGTCCGCAACACGATGGTGCGTGACTGGCTCGCACGCTTCGAGCTGCTTGGCCATGCAATCCACCTGATCCTGAAACTGATTCGCGAAAGCACCCTGCACCACCAGGAAATCGCCGAGGAAGGGATTTATCAGAAGAACCTCGACAGCACCACGCCATGCCAGCTTGTACGCATTGCGCTCCCCGGGGATTCACAATATTTTCCAGAGGTCAGCGGCGGCAAACATCGTGTCAACATCCGCTTTATGGCTTATGACACCATCGATGTCAAAGCCCAACAGACTCACGACGACGTGGTGTTCAAGATCGCGTATTGTATTATTTGAAAGGATGGCCACGTAACGCGATTTGATTTGCTTTGGTGTGTGGTGCGTACAACGCACCACTCGCATCGCATCACGCAAAGAGGCTTTTACACGCCGGCTTCAACACTCCCAGAACGCGCTGATCCCGGCGATGCCCTGTGCGCCGGCGTCCCAGGCAGCGGCAAGGTCCGTCAGCTGCATTCCTCCAAGGGCATAGACAGGCAAGGCCACGCGGCTGACCAGCGAAGAAAACCCCTGCCAGCCAAGCGGCCTGGCCTGCGGATGCGAGCGGGTTTCCCGGACCGGGGATAACACCACGAAATTGGCGCCTATCTGCTGCGCCCATTGCAGTTGCTGCGCGGAGTGACAGGAAGCGGCAAGCAGAAAGCGGTGCCGATCATGCCTGTAACCGTCCCTGTGCGCCGCTGACAGCCGCACCGCACTCAGGTGTACGCCAACCCCCAAGGCGACGGCTTGTTCGATACCGGTATTGACAAGCAGGCCGACGCCACGTTCCTCGCAGACTGGTGCGAGCGCGCGTACCAGGGATGGCAGGCGGCTGCCGGGCAGGCTGTGCACGCGCAGCTGCAACAGCATACCGGCTTCGAGCCCGGCGGCGATCCGGGCAGTGAAGCCCTGTAATGTCCCATGAAAATCCGGGGTAATCAGGTAGCGGTCCGGTAACTGGATCGCACTGCAGATCGGTACGTCGGCAGCCGGCATCGGCAGGGCGGCGAGTGCACTGCGGCTGATCCAGCGTACCGGCTGGCCCTCGCGCCCCTGCGGTACACCGGAGTAGGCAGTAACCTTCCAGACATCGAGTAAAATCCTTCTGTCCGGGTAGTCATGGGTGATCTGAATCAGCGGCCTGGCCTGCTCGACCTGGATACCAAGCTCCTCGTGACACTCACGCTGCAGCGCCTGCAACCTGGTCTCACCCGGCTCCAGCTTGCCTCCCGGAAACTCCCACAGTCCACCCTGGTGGGCATCGTCAGGACGCTGTGACACCAGGATATTGTCACCGCGGTCGCTGATCACGGCAACGGCGACATGGATCCGGTCCGACATCGTCAATCACCAGCAAAACAACCGTCAGGTACGGTACTCAGCATTGATTTTGATGTAGTCGTAGGATAAGTCGGTGGTCCAGACATGCTCTGCCACGCTGCCACGGCCAAGATCGATCTCGATCGTGATCGCCGACTGCTGCATCACCTCGATGCCGTCCATTTCGGTATAGTCAGGACATGGCAGACCGTCTCTGATCACACAGACCTTGTCGAGCAGAATCGACACCTTGCTGACATCCAGTGCCTCCAGCCTGCATCGGCCAACGGCGGCAAGAATCCGGCCCCAGTTGGGATCACTTGCAAACAAGGCGGTCTTGACCAGCGGCGAATGCGCAACCGTATACGCCACTTCGAAACACTCCGCCGACGTCCGCCCGCCATCGACCTGTACCCTGACCAGCTTGGTGGCGCCTTCGCCGTCCTTGACGACCTGCAACGCCAGGCTCTTGAACACGACCAGCAACGCCTCACGAAACCTGTCGAGTTGCTCCGGGGCCTGCTCAGTCAACGGTGCTGCCTCTGTCTGCCCGGTTGCGATCAAGACGCAGCTGTCATTGGTCGAGGTATCGCCATCGACAGTGATGCGGTTAAAACTTTCCACCACTGCCTGCTGCAGCAACTGCTGCAAAAGGGTTTCGTCTATGCTGGCATCGGTCGCGACGAATGCCAGCATGGTCGCCATGTCCGGGCAGATCATTCCTGACCCCTTGGCGATACCGGTAATCGTTACCGTCTCATCCCCCAGGCTGACCTGCTGGCTGGCGGTCTTGCTGACCAGGTCGGTCGTCAGGATGGCTGCCGCCGCTTGTTGCCAGTGGTTTTCATCCAGTGCCGACAAAGCAACGGGAACCTGGGCGGTGATTTCCTCTACTGGAAGCTGTTCGCCGATCACGCCGGTGGAAAAAGGCAGAACGCTTTCCACGGGCACCTGCGCGAGCTTTGCCACTTCCTGGCAGGTCTCCAGTGCCGCCGCAACCCCCTGCTCCCCGGTGCCGGCATTGGCGTTCCCGGCATTGACCAGCAGGTACCGGGGGCTCATCTTACGCAAATGCTGACGGGCGATACTGACGGGGGCCGCACAAAAGGCATTGCGGGTAAAGACCGCGGCCGCCACCGCCTCGTCGGCGATCTCGATCAACGCCAAATCATGACGCCCGGAATACTTGATACCCGTCTCGGCCACACCCAGCCTGATCCCCGCCACGGGGTGAAGAAGCCTTTTCTCTGTCATCGATTACCAGTTCAAGTCAGCTTGCCGCAACATTGTTTGTATTTTTTGCCTGAGCCGCACGGGCATGGCTCGTTACGACCGACCTTGCGGCCCTCTCGCACATACGGCTGCTGCGGTTCGGCCTGCTCTTCCTCCTCGCCGAAACCGGACAGTTCGTCGTGGCGATACTCCATCTGCTCCGGGCTGAACGCTTTTTGCGATGCATCAAACTCAGCATCGGTTTCGACGTTCATAAAGGCCAGCATATGCACTACATCGTACTGAATCCTGGACAGCATCTCACGAAACATCTCGAACGCGATACGTTTATACTCCTGCTTCGGATTCTTCTGCGCATAGCCCTGCAGGTGGATCGACTGGCGCAGATGATCCATCGCCGCAAGATGCTCCTTCCAGTGGTGGTCCAGGCGGTCGAGAAACAGGGTTCTCTCCAGGTCACGCCGTTCCTGCTCGTCGAGGCTGGCCAGGCGCCCGTCGATCGCCGCACCCAGTTCCTCGCTGATCTTTTCGCGGATGGTTTCAGCATTCAACTGCCGGTCCTGTTCCAGCCACTGCGCCACCGGCAGCTTGAGATTCAACTCCTCTTCCAGGGCGGATTCAAGCCCTGCGGCGTCCCATTGCTCTTCGATACTGCCAAGCGGAATATAAGGACTGACCACGTTGCCTACGACCTCTTCACACATCTCCTGGATCCGGTCCGAAATATCGCTGGTCTCCATCAACTCGCGGCGCTGCGCATAGACGAACATCCGCTGCTCGTTGGCCACGTCATCGTATTCCAACAGGTTCTTACGAATATCAAAATTGTGTGCCTCGACGGTACGCTGCGCCTTTTCTATAGCCCTGTTCACCAGGCCATGCTCGATCGGCTCACCATCCTCCATCCCCAGGCGGGCCATGATCGATGCCACCCGGTCGGAGGCAAAAATCCGCATCAGGTTGTCCTGCAGCGACAGGTAGAAGCGTGTCGACCCCGGGTCGCCCTGGCGTCCGGCACGTCCACGCAACTGGTTGTCGATACGCCGCGACTCATGCCGTTCAGTACCGATAATATGCAGGCCGCCGGCCTCGACCACTTGCTGGTGGCGTTTCTTCCAGTTGTCCCGGATGCGTTGCAGGCTGACCTCGTCCTGCTTGGGACTGTTTTTCAGTTCGACCTCGAGATTACCGCCCAGTACGATATCCGTACCACGGCCGGCCATGTTGGTCGCGATCGTCACTGCCCCGGGTTTACCAGCCTCGGCGACGATATGCGCCTCACGCTCATGCTGCTTGGCATTCAATACCTCATGCTTGATCCGGTACTTGTCCAGCATCGCCGAAATGGTCTCCGACATTTCGATCGACGTCGTACCCACCAGCACAGGCTGACCGCGCTCGTGACACTCCTTGACGTCCTTGGCAATCGCCTTGAGCTTGTCCTCGTAGTTGAGAAAAATAAGATCGTTGTGATCCACCCTGGCCATCGGCAGATTGGTCGGAATCACCACGACCTCCAGGCCATAGATCTGCTGGAACTCAAATGCCTCGGTGTCTGCCGTACCGGTCATGCCGGACAGCTTGTCGTACAGGCGGAACAGGTTCTGGAAGGTAATCGATGCGAGCGTCTGGTTTTCCGGCTCGATTTTGACTCCTTCTTTGGCCTCGATCGCCTGGTGCAGCCCGTCCGACCAGCGACGTCCCGGCAATGTGCGGCCTGTAAATTCATCGACGATCACCACTTCACCGTTCTGCACCATGTAGTCTACATTCTTCTGATACAATGCATGTGCCCTGAGTGCGGCATTGACATGATGCATCAAGATGATATTGGCCGAATCATACAGGCTGGTTCCTTCCGGGATCAGCCCGATCTCGGTCAGCAGCTTCTCGACCTTTTCATGCCCGCGTTCGGTCAGGTAGACCTGCTTGGATTTTTCATCGACCGTAAAATCCCCGGTGTCCACGGCATTCCTGTCGGTCACGTCGTGCTCTTTCTCCTGGCGCTCGAGCTGCGGCACGATCTGGTCGATCTTGGTATAATAGTCAGGTGATTCCTCGGTGGGTCCGGAAATGATCAATGGCGTTCTTGCCTCGTCGATCAGGATGGAATCCACCTCGTCGACTATGGCGAAATTCAATTTGCGCTGGGTCAACTCGCTCTTGTCATACACCATGTTGTCGCGCAGGTAATCGAATCCCAACTCGTTATTCGTTGCATAGGCGATATCGCAGTTATACGCCTTGATCTTTTCTTCCGGCGAAAGGTCAGGAATGATGACGCCGGTCGTCATTCCCAGGAAACCATACAGCTGTCCCATCCATTCCGCATCGCGCCTGGCCAGGTAATCGTTGACTGTAACGATATGTACCCCTTCTCCGGGTATTGCGTTCAAATAGGCTGCCAGCGTGGCTACCAGCGTCTTTCCCTCACCGGTACGCATTTCTGCGATCTTGCCGTTGTGCAGAACCATTCCGCCGATCAGCTGCACATCGAAATGACGCATGTTCAACACACGTTTACCCGCTTCGCGCACCACGGCAAAGCTTTCCGGCAACAACGCATCCAGCGTCTCCCCAGCCTTGTAACGCTCACGAAATTCGTCGGTCTTCTGCTTCAGTGCCGCATCGGACAGCGATGAAATTTCCGGTTCCAGTGAATTGATTTTGTCCACGGTACGCATCATCTGCTTGATCAGACGCTCGTTACGGCTACCGAAGAGCTTGTTGAGAATTTTTCCTACCATCGTCGTATGTTAAAACCTGCTTGCTAATTACTTATTAATCAAAGGTTTTGGCATCCGCCCAAGACAGGGCTGCCAAATCAGTCGCTGCCGCAATTGATTTTTATGAGCACAGAAGATTAGCATAAATACGATAGCGACACCCGGAATTTATCCGCTGACCATGCCCATATCATGTACAAAATCGCTGCCTTGCCAGCAAAGAGGCATAGACCTGGCACCAGTCAGGATTTCTCACCACCGTACGTGACGGGACGGCATAAAGGTGCGGGGCTGGAAACTAACAAGACGTTACGGGATGGTCGCCAGAACAAGCCTGGGACAGACAAGCTATTTCTTTATAACCTTGCTACTTTTTAGCCTGGGTAGTTCCCGAGGACTGTTTCTTCGCTGGAGAGGCCTTTTTCCCTGCGTCCTTGGATTCCCCAAACAACATGGTGTTTTTTAGAATCGTATTGATGTATTCCTTGGGATTGACTGTTCTTCCGTCACGAATCACTTCGAAATGCACATGGTTACCCGTCGAGTGCCCGGTACTGCCAACCCTGGCGATCACCTGTCCTTTGTTTACTTTTTGACCAACCTTGACCAGATTTTGGCGGTTATGCGCATAACGGGTTATCAGCCCGTTGCCGTGATTGATTTCCACCAGGTTACCGTAACCAGCCCGGCGTCCTGATGACGTCACGACTCCAGCAGCGACACTGTAGATCGGTGTCCCCCCAGGTGCCGCAAAATCAATCCCGTCATGGTGCCGGCGGCGGCCGGTGATCGGATGGCGCCTGGTACCAAATGGCGATGAAATCCAGCCTTTATGTACCGGTCTGCCTTCAGGGTGTACCTGCTTTTGCAGATTGGTATGTAACAACAGGGTTTCGAGTGCATTCAGCTTATGTTCGCGATCGGTCAGAATCCTGTTGAGTTCATCGATTTCTTTAAGAAAACTCTGGTTCTGCGGATCCTTGGCCGCCGACTTTTTTATCGGCCCACCAGTGGCAGGAATCGCATCGAAATTAAACTCTTTCTTGTCGATATTGGCCATCGACGTCAATCTGCTGCCAAGCGCATTCAACCGGATCACATGTGCCTTGAGCTGACCCAGGTGTTTGGAAAGCTGTTCGATCTTGGCTTCGTACTTCAACCTCATATTGGCCACCGCCTTGCGCTGCTGGGCGATCTCGCCTTTCCAGCTCGGAATCCGGCCATCGGTCGATACCAGGTCTCCGCGTGCGCTGCCAAGCCAGTAACCCGAATAGAAAATACCGAACGCGGCGGTTAAAATGACAACCATCGCTATTACGTAGAAACGGGTATGCCCCATCCGCAAAGTCATGGGGCTTCCTATATACTTCGTAAATAAGATTATATTCATAGGGCTAAAGCACTATTCCAAGGCAGACACAAAAA
>Ga0256830_1001662_pt1 | contig 15463 bp, 11 predicted proteins | sample 128326metaG_FD_190537 | JGI IMG/M metagenome (GOLD analysis project Ga0256830, IMG submission 190537) | Hydrothermal vent microbial communities from Lau Basin, Pacific Ocean - 128-326 | ecosystem: Environmental > Aquatic > Marine > Hydrothermal vents | place: Pacific Ocean: Lau Basin | collected... | reverse complement strand
CTGTACAATCCACGGCATACCACCGGGGTTCAGCGGCCACACGCATGGCTGTCAGCGCGCCGCCCCACAGGCAGCCGCTGTCCAGGGCATAGATGCCCTCACGGGCATAGCAACCCAGGGTGGACCAGTGGCCGAAGATGATGCGCAGGGACGCGCTGGCGCGTCCGGGCACATCGAACCATGGGAGGTGATCGCCCCGCTGTTGGCCGGGCGACCCTTTTTCCCCCAGCACCAGTTCCCCGTCGGGCCGGCAGTAGCGCAGGCGGGTCAGGCAGTTCACGATAAAACGCAGGCGCGCCCACCCCGCCAGGCCGTCACACCAGCGGGAAGGGGCATCCCCGTACATCCGGGCAAGGAAATCCCCGATGTTGTCCGAGCGCAGGACCGCCTCCACTTCCCGGGCGCAAGCCTGGGCCTGGCGCAGGTCCCATTGGGGCGGCAGGCCGGCGTGGATCATGGTGAAGCCACGCGCTCCGTCGTGATGCAGCAGCGGGCGGTGGCGCAGCCAGCTCAGCAGTTCCTCGCGGTCCGGCGCCTCCAGGATGGGATCCAGGGTATCCCGGCGGTTGGCTCCGCGGACGCCCGCCGCCACCGCCAGCAGGTGCAGGTCGTGATTGCCCAGCACGGTGATGGCGCCCTCGCCCAGCGACCTGACGAAACGCAGCACCTCCAGGGAGCGCGGGCCGCGGTTGACCAAGTCTCCGACGAACCACAGGCGGTCCGCCGCCGGATCGAAACGGATCTTGTCCAACAGGCGCCGGAGGTCGTCGAAGCAGCCCTGAACGTCGCCGATGGCAAACACCGCCATGGTCAGGGCGCCTTGCGATTCCCGGTATCCTCCGGCGCCACGCGCAAGGAGAAGGTGACCGGTCCTTCATTGACCAATGCGACCCGCATGTCGGCGCCGAAGGCACCACTCTGCACCGGCCGATGCCGATGCTCCGCCGCCCTGACCAGATAATCGAACAATTGCTGTCCCCGCGCCGGCCCGGCCGCCGGTGTAAAGCTGGGCCGCGTTCCCTTGCGGGTATCCGCGGCCAGGGTGAACTGGGGCACCAGCAGCAACCCCCCCCGCCGGTCCTGGAGACTGAGATTCATCTTCCCCGCCTCGTCCGCGAAGACGCGGTAGTTCAGGATGCGCTCCAGCATCCTTCCGGCCTCGCGCTCCATATCGCCACGCTCCACGGCCACGAAGACCAGCAATCCTTCGCCGATTTCCGCGATCACGCTTCCCCCCACTGAGACGGAGGCGCGGCTGACACGCTGCAACAGGGCGATCATGATTCAGGACAGGCGCTGCCCCAGGGTCTGGGTGGCGGAGATGAGGGCGCTGCGGATGCCCGCCTCGGTGGCGGAATGACCGGCATTGCCGATGATCTGGAATTCCGCTTCGGGCCAGGCGCGATGCAGCAGGTAGGCATTTTCCAGGGGGCACACGATGTCGTAGCGGCCATGAATGATATAGCCGGGAATGTCCTTCAGGCGGCGGGCATTGGCGAGAATCTGACCGGGTTCGAGAAAGGCGTTGTTCACGAAATAGTGGCATTCGATGCGCGCCAGGCTGAGGGCGGTATAGGGCGCGGTGAAGTGCCCCATGATTTTCGAATTGAGCTGCAGGCTGGCGGCGCGCGCCTCCCACTTGGACCAGGCCTTGGCCGCGGCCATCCGGGCGAGTTCGTTCTCGCCCGTGAGGCGGCGGTGATAGGCCCGCAGCAGATCGTCCCGTTCGTTCTCGGGGATGATGCGCAGGTAGTCCTGCCAGTAGTCGGGAAAGATGCGGCTGGCGCCCCCTTCCTGGTAGAACCACTCGATCTCCGTGGGACGGCACAGGAAGATGCCGCGCAGAACCAGCCCCAGCACCCGCTGCGGATGGGTTTCGGCATACACCAGGCTGAGAGTGGAACCCCACGATCCGCCGAACAGCACCCAGCGCTCGATGCCCAGATGCTCGCGGATGCGCTCCAGGTCGTCCACCAGGGCCTGGGTATGGTTGCCCTCCAGTTCGGCGTGGGGCGTGGACTTTCCACAGCCGCGCTGATCGTATACCACGATGCGGTAGATGTCTGGATCGAAGAAACGCCGCTGATAGGGCTCCGAGCCGGCGCCGGGTCCGCCGTGCACCACGGCCACCGGCAGACCGGATGGGTTGCCGAATTCCTCCACATGCAGGACATGGGGAGGATCGACCTTGAGACTGTGGGTCACGTAGGGTTTGATGTCGGGGTACAGGTCCGGCATGGCTCAATTGCCTCTTTCATCGGTATTTGCACGCATCACAACAGCCCCACGCCGAGCGCCGCGCCTATGGCATAGGTGGCGATGCCCGCCCCGCCGCCAATCAGCATCATGCGCACGCCGCTGCGCGCGGCGCCGCGCCCCGTGAACAGGCTGAGCAGGGCGCCCACCCCGAACAGGCTGAGCAATGTGATGACCACAGTATAAACCACCGGATAGGTGGCGTTTCCATAGAGAAAGGGCAGCAAGGGAATCAAGGCGCCCAGGGAAAAGGAAAAGAACGAGAAGCCCGCCGCGCCCAGGGGAGAGCCCAGGTCATCGGGATTCAGGCCCAGTTCCTCCCGCGCCAGGGTGTCGAGGGCGTGTTCGGGATCCTTGAGGAGATCGGCGGCAACCCGGCGCGCGCGTCCCATCTCCACGCCACGGGCATTGTAGATCAGGGCCAGTTCCTCGGCTTCCTCCTCCGGGTATTGCTCCAGTTCCTCCCGTTCGAGGCGGATCTGATATTCGTAGAGTTCACGCTGGGAGCGTACGGAAACATACTCACCCGCCGCCATGGAGGCCGCTCCCGCCACCATGCCCGCGATGCCCGTCATGAGTATCAGTTTGTGATCGTGAGTCGCCCCCGCAACGCCCATCACCAGGCTGGCATTGGATACCAGGCCGTCGTTCACCCCGAACACGGCGGCGCGCAGGTTACCGCCTCCACCGAATCCGGCATGACGGTGACCCACTTCCTCCACGCAGGTGGGCATGGCATGTCCCTCGCTGAGCATGGCGCTGCTGTAGACGGACAGGCCGCGCACCTTCATGGCCGCCAGCACCGGGCGGATGGTGCGCGGCCCCAGCAACTTGATCAACCAGGCAACGATGCGGGTGCGGGGCGTAAGCTTGAAGGTCTCGGGCAGGGTGCCCCCCTCCTCGCGCATCTTCTCTTCCCAGAGGCGCGCCTGCTCCTCGGCGGCCCTGGCCAGGGCGATGAACATGCGGGACTTTTCCTCGTCCGGCTCGCGGGCGGCCACCAGGCGATAGAGCACCGCGGACTGCTTCTCCTCTTGCCAGTTTTCCAGGTTGGACATGTGTAGAACAGGTTCCTCCGGCAGCCCGGTCAGGTATCGGCGGCCGTCATCATCAACGTTTCTGTTTCATGATCTCTTCCATGATCCTCAGACCGCTGAAGGCGTCCTTGGCGTAGTGCACGCTTTCCTTGTCCGTGTAGGCCTCGCGGCAGTCCTGCTCCACATAGCGCCGCGTCAGCGCCGCGCCGCCCAGCAGCACGGGGATGGAAATCCCCTCGCGCTTCATCTCCTCCAGGTTCTCCTTCATGATCACCGTGGACTTGACCAGCAGGCCGGACATGCCGATGGCGTCGGCGGCATGGGTGCGCGCCGCTTCCATGATGTTGCCCACGGGCTGCTTGATGCCCAGGTTGATGACCTTGTAGCCGTTGTTGGTAAGGATGATGTCCACCAGGTTCTTGCCGATATCGTGCACGTCGCCCTTGACGGTGGCCAGCACCAGGGTGCCTTTTTCCTGCCCCTCCACCTTTTCCATGTGCGGCTCCAGCAGGGCCACCGCCGCCTTCATGGTCTCGGCCGACTGCAGCACGAAGGGCAGTTGCATCTCCCCCGAGCCGAACAGCTCCCCCACCACCTTCATGCCGTCGAGCAGCAGGGTGTTGATGATCTCCAGCGGAGGATATTTCTCCATGGCCTTGAGGATATCCTCCTCCAGGCCCTGCTTGTCGCCATCGATGATGCGCTGCTTGAGCACTTCCTCGATGGTCGAGGGGCGTTTCTTCTCCTCGGCGGCCTCCTCCACGTCCTTGAACAGTTCCACGAAATGCAGCAGGGGATCGCGCCCCCCGCGGCGGCGGTTGAAAATCAGGTCCTCGGCGGCCTGCCGCTGCGCCTCGCCGATCTTGTGCAGGGGCATGATCTTGGACACGTGGATGATGGCCGCCGTCATGCCGCGCTGCTGGGCATGATGGAGAAAGACGGAATTCAGCACATGACGCGCGGCGGGCTTGAGCCCGAAGGAGATATTGGACAGGCCCAGCATGATCTGGCACTCGGGCAGCTCCCTGGCGATGCGCTCGATGGCGTCGAGGGTGTTCTTGCCATGATCGCGGTCCTCCTCCACCCCCGTGCAGATGGTAAAGGTAAGGGGATCGAAAATGAGATCGGAGGGCGGCAGGCCATGCCGGTTGACGGCGAAATCGTAGAGGCGGTGGGTGATGCGCAGCTTGTCGTCCACCTCCTTGGCCATGCCCTGCTCGTCGATGGTGAGGGCGACGACGGCGGTGCCGAACTTCTTGGCAAAACCCAGGATCCGCGCCGCCTTCTCCTCACCATCCTCGAAATTGATGGAGTTGATGATGCTCTTGCCACCGAGCAGCTTGAGGGCCACCTCGATGACCTCGGCCTCCGTGGAATCGATCACCAGCGGCACGGTGATCTGCCCGCGATAGCGGGATACCAGTTCGGCCATGTCAGCCGCCTCGGGCCGTCCCACATAGGCCACGCACACATCGAGGGCGTGGGAGCCCTCGCGCACCTGCTCTCGCCCGATGCTCACCAGGGCATCCCAATCTTCCTGTCCCAGGAGTTCGCGGAACTTTTTGGAGCCGTTGGCGTTGGAGCGCTCGCCGATGGCAAAGACGCTGTTCTCCTGGCGCAGGGCCACGGAGGAATACAGGGAACTGACCGCCGGGGTGAGGCGCACCTGGCGCGGCACGGGCGCGGGTGAAGACCGCTCGTCGAGCATGGCGCGCAAGGCGGCGATGTGTTCCGGTGTGGTGCCGCAACAGCCGCCAATGAGATTGACGCCGTCTTCCTCGATGAAGCGCTGCTGCCATTCCGCCAATTCCTCCGCCCCCAGGGGATATTCCGTCCTTCCGTCCACCAGCATGGGCAGGCCGGCATTGGGCATGACGGAAATAAAGCCGGGCCAGTTCTCGCCCAGATACTGCACGTGCTCGGACATCTCGGCGGGGCCGGTGGCGCAATTGAGGCCGATGGCGTCAACATCCATGGCCGCCAGGGCGGTGACGGCGCAGGCGATGTCGGAGCCCACCAGCATGCTGCCTGTGGTTTCGATGGTCACCTGGGTGAAGATGGGCACATCCTCGCGCCCCGTCTCACGGCGCGCGCTGCGGCAGCCGTTGATGGCCGCCTTGAGGGTCAACAGATCCTGGTTGGTCTCCAGCAGGAAGGCGTCGACGCCACCGTCGAGGAGGCCGCGCGCCTGCTCGGCATAGGATGCCTCCAGGGCATCGTAGTCAACATGTCCCAGGCTGCACAGCTTGGTGCCAGGGCCAATGGAGCCCAGGACATAGCGTGGCCATTGTGGCGTGGAAAACTCTTCCGCCACCGCGCAGGCGAGACGGGCCGCCTTGACGTTCAGCTCATAGGCCTGACCCTGCAGTTCGAACTCGGACAGCACGATCTTGTTAGCGCCGAAGGTATTGGTCTCCACGCAGTCCGCCCCGGCCTCGAAATAGGTGCGGTGGACACGCTGGACGAAATCGGGACGGGTGGTGCAAAGAATCTCCGAGCAGTTCTCCAACCCCAGAAAATCCTTCTCCAGGTCCCATTCCTCGGCCTGTATCAGGGTGCCGGTACCGCCGTCGCACAGCAGCACCCGTTGCTTCAGTCTGTCGATGAATTTTTCTTTCATGTGCGGTCACGTTACCTTTTGTGCCACCAGCAGGGCCTCGTCCCTGAATCCACGGGTGACATCGCCGGCGGCGCCCTCCTCGCGGTAGACGAGCACCTTCAACGGCGCGAACAGTTCCAGCAATTCATTGTCGGCCAGCCTGAAGGCCTCGTTGCGCGGGCCGCCATCGCTCACCCGGGTTCGGGTGAAGGTCTGGTAGAACAACAGGCCGCCGTCCTTCAGGGCCGCCACAATGGCTGGTGCCAGGTCCCGCTCCAGGAAATGACTGATCACGATCACATCGTAACTCCGCGGCGCGGGAGGGTGATCCATGACGTCAACCGCCTCGGCCCGCAGGTTATCCAGCCCCGCCTCTTCCGCCACGGCCCGCAACTGCCCGATGGCAACGGGCGAGATATCCCAGGCGCGGGTATGCAGGCCATGGCGCGCCAGCAACAGGGCATTGGCCCCCAGGCCGCAGGCGATCTCCAGAGCCTCGCCGCCGCTGGGCAGCAGATGCGCATTCTCCAGCAGCACCCGGTCCGCCGTGCCCGGAGCCTGGCCGTCCCGTTCCTGATAAATACCGTCCCACTTCTCCCGTACGTCTTGCAATGTGTTTATCCTCATGACTCCCGCGGCTATTTACGCCAGAATGTCGGCGTGAACAATACCAGCAGGGTGAATATCTCCAGGCGCCCGAGCAACATCGCCAGACAGAGCACCGCCTTGGCCACCGGGTTTATGCTTGCATAATTCGCACCCACTTCCCCCAGGCCCGGCCCGAGATTGTTGATACAGGCGGCCACCGCCGAAAACGAGGTCACCAGATCCAGGCCGGTGGCGGCGAGGACCAGGGACATGGTGGTGAAGCAGATCACGTACAGGGAGAAGAATCCCCAGATGGAATCCATGACTTCGGGTGACAAGGCCTTGCCCCCGACTTTCACCAGGAACTGGCCGTTGGGATGAATCAGGCGCTTGATCTCGCGCACGCCCTGCTTGAGCAATAATAATACGCGCATTACCTTGAGTCCACCGCCCGTGGATCCGGCACAGCCGCCGATGAAACTGCTCAGCAGCAGCAATACCGGGAGAAAGGTAGGCCAGATATGATATTGAGCGGTGGTGAATCCCGTGGTGGTACCGATGGAGACGGCCTGGAATATTCCATGATGAAGGGCGCTGCCCGGGGTGGAGAAGGTGCCGCTGTAGTAGAGATAGCTGGTGGTGATGAGGGCCGTGATGCCCAGAAAGGTCACATAGGTCTTGAATTCCGGATCCGAGATATAGGGCTTGAGACTGAGATTTCGCCAGGCCAGAAAGTGCAGGGCGAAATTGACACCCGCCAGCAGCATGAATACCACCGCGACCATCTCGATCAGGGTGCTGTTGAAGTAACCGATGCTGGCATCATGGGTGGAGTATCCTCCAATGGCCACGGTGGAAAAACTGTGGGCGATGGCATCGAACAGGGTCATGCCGGCAATCCAATAGGCACCGGCGCACAATACCGTCAGTCCCAGATAGATGTACCACAGCGCCTTGGCCGTCTCGGTGATGCGTGGCGTCAGCTTGTTGTCCTTGATGGGGCCGGGTGTCTCGGCGCGGTACAACTGCATGCCGCCGATGCCCAGCATGGGCAGAATGGCCACGGCCAGGACGATGATGCCCATGCCGCCCAGCCATTGCAGTTGCTGGCGGTAGTAGAGCACCGAGTAAGGCAGATTGTCGAGCCCGACGATGACCGTCGCGCCGGTGGTTGTCAGGCCCGACAGGGACTCGAACACGGCATCCACCACGGGCAGCCCCGGATTGTACAAAAAGGGAATGGCGCCGAAAATGCCCAATACCACCCAGAACATGACCACCACGAGAAATCCGTCCCGCAGGCGCAGGTCCAGCTTGTCCTTGCGCACCGGCAGCCACAGGACGGCCCCCGCCACCAGGGTCGCCGTGAAGGTGGTGAGAAAGATTCTCATCGTACCCTCATCGTACAACCATGCCACCAGCACGGGGGGAAGCATGGTAAAGCTGAATATGGTGAGCAGGACTCCGATGATGCGTTGTATGGCGCGGCGTTGCATGGGGCTCAGGTTCCTGGTGATGCCATTCTGCGCTACGGCTGGTTCAAAGAAAGGTGATCCCCACCTGGAAGATGCGCTCCACTTCGGCAATGCGGTTTTTGTCCACCAGGAACAGGATGACGTGATCCTCGGCCTGGATAACCGTGTCGTGATGGGCGATGATGACCTCGTCTCCTCGCACCACGGCGCCGATGGTGGTGCCGGGCGGAAGCTTGATTTCCTCCACCCGGCGCCCTACCACCTTGGAGGAGCGCTCGTCGCCATGGGCCACGGCCTCGATGGCCTCCGCCGCGCCGCGGCGCAGTGAGTGCACCACCACCACGTCACCGCGCCGCACATGTGCCAGCAGGCCGCCGATGGTGGCGAGTTGGGGCGAGATGGCGATATCGATGGTGCTGCTCTCCACCAGGTCCACATAAGCGCGGCGGTTGATGAGCGTCATGACCTTGCGCGCGCCCAGGCGCTTGGCCAGCATGGCGGAGAGAATATTGGATTCGTCATCGTTGGTGAGTGAACAGAAGACGTCGGCGTTCTCCACATTCTCCTCCACCAGCAGATCCTCGTCCGCCGCGTCCCCCAGCAGCACCAGGGTCTTGTTGAGTTCCTCGGAGAGCACCTGCACCCGCGCGGGATTGTTGTCGATGAGCTTGACCTGATACTTTTCCTCCAGTGCCGCGGCCAATCCCTTGCCGATGTTGCCGCCGCCCATGAGAATGACGCGTTTCACCTTCTTGTCGAGGCGGCGCAACTCGCTCATCACAGAGCGGATATTTTCCCTGGCGGCGATGAAGAACACCTCGTCATCCACCTCGATCACCGTGTCCCCGGCCGGGATGATGGGCATGCCGCGGCGGAAGATGGCGGCCACGCGGGTGTCGATGCCGGGCATGTGCTCCTTGATCTCGCGCAGTTCGTGCCCCACCAGCGGCCCGCCATAATAGGCCCTGACCGCCACCAGCCGCACCCTGCCCCCCGCGAAGTCCAGCACCTGCAATGCGCCCGGATATTCGATGAGGCGCTGGATCTGGTCGATCACCGCCTGCTCGGGGCTGATGAGCATATCGATAGGCAAGGCCTCCTGGGCAAACAACTGGGAATGTTCCAGGTAATCGCGGGCACGCACGCGGGCGATCTTGGTGGGCGTGTGAAACAGGGTATAGGCCACCTGGCAGGCCACCATGTTGGTCTCGTCGCTGTTGGTGACGGCGATCACCATGTCGGCGTCCTCGGCGCCCGCGCGGCGCAGCACATCGGGATGGGAGGCATGCCCCACTACCGTGCGCAGATCGAGACGGTCCTGCAGATCGTGGAGGCGCTTGGGCTGACTGTCCACCACCGTGATATCGTTGGCCTCGCGCGCCAGGTTCTCCGCCACCGAGGAACCCACCTGCCCTGCCCCAAGAATGATGATTTTCATTGTCGACTTTTCATTGATCAGGTTTCATTGCCAGGCAGATGAAAGAATCATGCCCGCTTTTCGCCGCGGCGGAGAGTCACTTGATCCCCAGTTCTCGCAATTTGCGGTATAGATGAGTCCGCTCGATTCCAGCCACCTGGGCCACCTTGCTGATATTGCCCTCCATGAGTCCCAGCTGGTACTCGAAATAGGCCTTCTCGAACTGCTTGCGGGCCTCGCGCAGGGCCATGTCGAAGGCGATGGGCACCTCCGTGCCGGCATGCTTGCTGCGCATGCCCAGGGCGATCTCCACGTCTTCCACCGAGATTTCCTCGTTGCGTCCCAGGATCAGCAGGCGCTGCACCAGGTTTTTCAATTCGCGCACATTCCCCGCCCAGGTGTACTGGCGCAGGCGGTTCAAGGCGCCGACGGAAAACTTGCGGTAGGGCAGGCCCTCCTGGGAGGCGAAAACGTCCACATAATATTCCAGCAATTCAGGAATGTCTTCACTGTGTTCGCGCAGGGGCGGGATCTCCACGGGTACTACGTTCAGCTGATAATACAGGTCTTCGCGGAACTTGCCCGCCTTGACCTCCTCTTCCAGGTCGCGGTGGGTGGCGGCCACCACCCGCACGTCGACCTCGATGGGCTCCGTCCCGCCCACCCGTAAAAAAGAGCGTGTCTCCAGGGCACTCAGGAACCGTGCCTGCACGGTGGCATCCATGTCGGCCACCTCGCTCAGGAACAAGGTGCCGCCATTGGCCTGCTCCAGATAGCCATAGTGGATGCCGCCGTCCGTCTCGCTGCCAAACAGCTCGTTGGCGGCGCGTTCTCCCGCTATGGCGCCCACGCCCACTTCGATGAAGGGGCCGTCGGCGCGCGGGCTGTTGAAATGCAGGTAACGGGCGAAAACCTCCTTGCCGCTGCCCGGCTCCCCCCTGATGAGCACCCAGGCATTGTGCTGGGCGATGCGCCGTACTTGTTCCTTGAGGGCCTGCATGGTCTTGCTCTTGCCGACGGGCTCGATGAGGGGCTGTGCGTATTTCTTCAGGCCGATGTTCTCCCGCCGCAGGCGGTCGGCCTCCAGGGCGCGCCTGACCACCAGCAGCAGCTTGGACAGGGAAAGCGGCTTCTCCACGAAATCATAGGCCCCCAGGCGGGTAGCCTCGACGGCGGTTTCCACGGTGCCGTGACCCGAAATCATGATCACGGGAGCGACGGGCCGGTTGCCGGGCGACCATTCCTTCAACAGGGTGATGCCGTCCGTGTCCGGCAGCCACACATCGAGCAACACCAGATCGGGACGCCGCACGCGCAGGGCATGACGGGCCTCGGCGGCGTTCTCCACCGCTTCCACTTCGTAGCCTTCATCCTCAAGGATCTCCTTGATCAATTCACGGATGTCGCGCTCGTCGTCCACCACCAGAACGTAGGGTGCGCTCATAGGGATTGCTCCTTGTCATCCTGTTGCAGGATGCGTTCTCCGCCTTCCAGATATTCGTCGCTCACTTCCAGGATATCCTCATGGTGCTCCCGCTGCTCTCCGTCAGGCTGCGCCGCGCGCAAGGGCAGATGAATGATCACTTCGGCCCCTCCGCCGGCGGGGTTCTCCGCGCGGATGCTGCCTCCGTGCTCCTCGACAATTTTCTTGACCACCGCCAGGCCCAGGCCGCTGCCCTTGGGCTTGGTCGTCACGTACGGCTCGAAGAAATGGCCCATCATCTTCCCGGAGATGCCGGGACCATTGTCCCTGATCCGCAATTCAAGCACATCCTGTCCATGGGCGGAAGCGATACGGGTGCTGATATGAATTTCACAGGGCTTTCCCTGCGCCGCCTCCAGGGAATTCTTGATGAGGTTGTGCAGTAACTGGCGCATGCGCCCCACGTCCAGCTTCAGGGCGGGCAGGTCCGGAGCCAGCGCCGTTTCGAAACGGCAGGCGTCCTTGTGCCCTCGATACAGGTCCAGTACCTCATCTATGATCTTGTTGATATCCACGATCCGCAGGTCCAGGTCCGGAGTCCGGGCATAGTCGGAAAAGGCCTGCACCATGTCCCGCATGACCTCCACCTGCTGCACGATGGTGTGGGTGGAGCGGTCGAGCACGCCGGCGTCTTCGGGGCTCATGCGTGACAGATACTTGTGCCGCAGGCGCTCCGCGGACAGCCGGATGGGCGTGAGGGGATTCTTGATCTCGTGGGCCAGGCGCCGCGCCACTTCGCCCCAGGCGGCATCGCGCTGCGCCTGGACCAGCGCCGTCACATCTTCCACCACTATGACATGACCTGCCGCGCGGCCCTCGACCCTGGGAAGGGCGGCGCCACGGCACATCAACACCTGCCTCCCGCCCCCCTTGTAGACAGTGATCTCCTTACGCCAGTCCTCGCCGCTTTCGAGCCCCTCAAGCACGGCGCCGGCAAGCTGCCCGCCCGTCTCCCCCGTGGCGGACAGATCCCGCACCGGAAGCCCCACGATGTCCTTGAGTTCCACGCCGAGTATATGGCTGAGGGCCGAGTTGGCCGTGCGGATCACCCGGTGCCTGTCCAGGGTCATGACCCCCGAGGACAGGCGCCCCAGCACGGCCCGGAGATAGGCCCGCTCGCGGCGCACCTGCCGCTGGCTGCGCTCCGCCTCGTCGCGCGCCTGGGAGATCTTCTCTGTCATCTCATTGAACGACTCCACCAGAAAACCCAGTTCGTCATTGGAATAGGAAGGCAGGCGTTTGTTGTAGTGACCGCTGGCCACCGACCGGGTGCCGATGACCAGCACCCGGATAGGCGCCACCAGGCGCCGGGCCGCGAAAAAAGCCGCCCACACGGCGAACAGAAAACTCAGCAGCAGCACCAGGGACAGGGTAACCGTGAAACTGAACTTGAGGGGCTTGCGCAGATAGACCAGTTGCTGGTACTGGCTGTATCCCGACTGCACATTGCCCGCCAGCAATTGCATCTGATCCGAGACGGGGAACAGGGCATTGAGCACCCAGCGCTCACCAATGGTCTCGGGAGACGGATTGCCGATGACCACGCGGATGAACAGCCCCTGGTCGCTGATCTCTTCCAGCCCAATATAATCGGTGCCTCCCTGTACTTGCAGCAGAATGCTTTCCGGCGGCATGTTGGGCAACAGGGCCGTGGAATTGGCGCTGCTGGAGGCGATGATATGGTCGCCTCGGCCGACGAGAACCAGTTCGTAGGCGCCGTGCGCCTCGCGCAGGTCCGTCAACTTCAGGGCAAGCTGCTTGTTCCCGGCGTCGGACAGGGCCGCCACGATGGCGCGCGCCTTCTTCAGATAGGTGAGTTTGCGCTCGTCCAGGGACTTGCGGCTCAGGGCCAGGGCGTCGTCGAAGGCCTTCTCGATGCGCACGTCGAACCAGCTGTCGATGCCCCGCTCGATGAAGCGCAGTGAAAAATAGTAGACCACGGACACCGGCGCCAGGGCAATGACGACGAACATCACCACCAGGCGCATGGTCAGGCGCGAACCGGTGGCGTGATTGCGGTATTGTTGGATAAGCCGGTAGAGATTGGAGGCGATCAGCACCAGCAGAATGATGGTGGCCAGAATGTTGATGACCAGCAAGGGCAGATAGATGCGCCCGAATTGTTCGGAGTTCTCCGTCGCCGCGCTCATCAGATAGAGGGAGGCAATGAGAAACACAAAAAGAATGAAAATGGGCAGAAAGCCGCTGCTGAGGCGCTTCAGTCTTGGATGGACCATGTAAACCATTCGCTCTTCATACGCCAGTCCGTGGTGACATAGGAACGCAGCCGCAGAGGTACGGGCAGGGCATCATCATCGAGCTTGAACAGGATGCGTCCCATATAGCGGGCACCGGGATCGAGCAGGTTGGCATCCAGGATGGGCAGGCGCACGACCGTGCCCAGCACGGACAGGGCCGCCTCCAGGCTGGGTATGCTGTGCCGTGAGCCGCTGTTGCGGTTGATGATCAGGTATTGCTGGGTAAGGGCCTGATATTCCAGACGGTAGAGCTGTCCCAGGGTCGCGAAGATATCGTCGGCCCAGAATTCGCGCTGGCGGATGATCTCGATGCGCAGCCTGAAATCCAGCGGCACCCCCTCATGGAGGGCATCAATCATGGGTTCACTGAGACGGATGGTTGCCGAGGCGCTCAGGTACAGAACGTCATCGATGAGTTCGGTATGGGCCTCGTTGATTTCGATGCCATGGGCGCGCGCGGGACCCGCATGCATAGCCATGGGCGCCATGCCCGCCAGGATCATCCATGTCAGGGAACGGGGCGCCAGGTGCCGGATCCATCCGGAAAAGCGGAGCAACAGGCCGGAGCCTGCCGGAACGCCCTGGCGCCGGCGCCTAGCCTTTCCTGATGCAGGCATAATAAAACCCATCCATCTCATCCTCACCAGGCAGTATCTGTCTGCCTGTCGTCATATCCCGCCCCCAGGCGCCCGCGATGGGTACGGCAAGCGCATCCCGGTGTGAGGCAAGGAAATTCTCCACCTGACGGTGATTTTCACCGGGGAACACCGAACAGGTGGCGTAGAGCAGCAGGCCTCCCGGCCTCAACAGCGGCCATAGCGCCCGTAACAATCTGGACTGTAACCGAATCAGGGCCCCGATGTCATCGCGTTCGCGCAGAATCTTGATGTCCGGATTGCGCCGTATCACGCCGCTGGCGGAGCACGGGGCGTCCAGCAGGATACGGTCGAATGGCTGTCCGTCCCACCACGTCTCCGGCGCGGCGGCATCCCCCCGCACCAGGGTTACCCGCGCGGCCGCCCGCCGCACGTTCTCACGCATCCGCTCCAGGCGCGCCACATCCACTTCCACGGCCACCAGCTCACCCACGGCCGGTTGACACTCGAAGATATGACAGGCCTTGCCACCCGGCGCGGCGCAGGCGTCCAGCACACGCTGCCCCGGCCGGGCATCGAGCAGCGGCGCCGCCAGTTGCGCGGCCGCGTCCTGAACGGACACCGCGCCCTGGGCGAAACCCGGCAGCCGTTCCGCGTCCACCGGCGTCTCCAGCACAATGGCCGAATCCGCATGGGCTGCGGCGTGGCCGCGCAAGCCTGCCCGCTCCAGCCCGGCAAGATAGGTTTCACGCGAGGACTGACGGCAGTTGACGCGCAAGGTCATGGGTGGATGCCGGTTGTTGGCATGCAATATGGACTGCCAAGCATCGGGCCAGTCCGACCTGAGCTGGTCGATCATCCAGCGGGGATGGGCATAGCGCCCCACCTCGTCGCGGTCCACGGCCTCCCGCACCTCGTCCTGGCAACGCAGAAAATTGCGTAAGACGCCGTTGACCATCCCCCGCATCCAGGACTTGCCGGATTGCCCCACCCCGTTGACCGTTTCGGAAACAGCCGCGTGCGGGGGCACGCGCATGTACATGAGCTGATAGAGCCCCAGGAGCAGCAGACACTGGATGTCGCAGTCGCGCGCCTTCAGGGGCCGCCGCAGGAGGTGTGCCAGCACACACTGCAGGCGCGGCTGCCAGCGCAGCACCCCGTAGCACAGGGCCTGCGCCAGGGCGCGTTCCTCCCCGCTCAGCCTTTCCAGGGCCACCGGCAGCGCCGCCGCCAGGGAGCGCCGCCGGCAGTATACCGCCTCCAGCACTTCCATCGCGGCCATCCTGGCATCGGTGGCCCGTTCCCTGCTGCCGGCAGGCTGGCGGCGCCCCTCACTCACCCAGCACCGTCCCGGCAGCCAGAGGGTGCGCGTTAAGAAACGCGCCCACCGCCATGGCCCTGCCGCCCGCGGCCTGCACCTCGAGAAGGCGCAATATTCCCTTGCCGGTGGCCACATCGACACCTTCCCTGTCAGCCGCCGTGACGGTGCCGGGCGGTTGAGGCACGTCTCCGGGAAAGCACCGCGCCCGCCAGACCCGCAGCCGTTCGCCCGCCAGCCAGGTGTAGGAAACCGGCCAGGGATTGAAGGCGCGCACCTCGCGCTCCAAAACCTGGGCCGCTTTGCGCCAGTCCAGGCACGCCTCGGCCTTGCTCAGCCTGGGTGCGTAACAGGCCTGGGCATCGTCCTGGGGCCGGGGCGTGATGCGCCCCGCCAGCCAGGCCTCCAGGGCCTCCATCAGAGTGCTTGCGCCCAA
>Ga0256830_1001661_pt1 | contig 15464 bp, 6 predicted proteins | sample 128326metaG_FD_190537 | JGI IMG/M metagenome (GOLD analysis project Ga0256830, IMG submission 190537) | Hydrothermal vent microbial communities from Lau Basin, Pacific Ocean - 128-326 | ecosystem: Environmental > Aquatic > Marine > Hydrothermal vents | place: Pacific Ocean: Lau Basin | collected... | reverse complement strand
ACAGCTTGCCAAGTCGGCATTCGCCTGTGGTTCTAGTCTGGACATCGTCGTACGCGATGGGGATATCTCCGGCTCGGTCGATGTCTTGATCTGGTCCGACAGCGAGCAAACACCCGAGGTCGTCCGTCTCATCGAGACGACTCCCGGCACGCATAAGTTTGAAGGGTCCATCACTTCCACCTCCGCTCCGGCCGATCCGAACGACGGGTTGCTCACCTTCGTGGAAGGCGATCAGATCACCGTGCGTTACGACGATGCCGACGACGGTGCGGGAGGAACGGCGAGCATCTTCGATTTGGCCGACGCCGATTGCAGCGCAACGGCGCCCGATACCGTGCGCGTGACGAATATCACGGATGCTTCCGCGCGCATCGAGTGGAACACCGCCGAGGCGACACGCGGGCGGGTCGAGTGGGGTCCGACCGAAGCCTTGGGCAACACCTCCGAAGACCAAGCCTTCGGCACCGCGCATGCGGTCTCGCTCGATGGTCTGAACGAATGCGGGCGTGTGTTCTTCCGCGTGGTCGCCATCGACCGTGTCGGAAACGAACGTGTACTCGACGTCAACGGATCTCCCTTCGCCTTCAATGTCGGGATGATCCCCGGTTTCTTCCGCGATGATTTCGAATCCAACGGTGGATGGACGCTCGGCGGAGAATGGGAAATCGCGCCACCGGAAGGACGCAGCGCAGGCGGGTCTCCCGACCCGACGACGGCGTTCTCTTCGGCGCAGGTTCTCGGCCATGACCTCACCGGCCTAGGCGCGAGCCCCGGCAACTACGAGCAAGGCAGCGATGAGCGCGCCATCTCACCCTCCATCGACGCATCCGCCATGACCGACGTCGAAATCAAGTTCCGGCGCTGGCTCAACGTCGGCGCCTACGCGACGGCCATCGTCGAGGTCAGCGTGGATGGCGGAGCATGGGAGACCGCCTGGCAGCGGCCCGGTTCCTTCTTCCCCTTCTCTCAAGGCGCCTGGAGTCTCGAAACGATTGCTCTTCCTCAGGCCGGCGGCTCTTCGAACGTACGCATCGCCTACCGCATGAGAGCGACCAATCAGCCGAGCACGGGCGCAAGCTGGAACGTCGACCGTTTGGTCATGCGCGAATCGAGCCAACCGGCAAACGGCCCTTGCGGAGAATGCGGCGGCGCACCCGGTTTCGCCGGCGCGGCCTCCGCCGTAGATGACGATCCCTGCTCGGCGACCGGAGCGGTGACGATTTCCTGGGAAGAGGCCCCGGCTTGGGGAACCGGTGGAGCGGGAAGCTACAACGTCTACCGCGATACCGTACCCGACTTCGTGCCTTCGGCGGCCAACCGCATCGCCACCGGTCTGACCGGCACCTCGTATTCCGATACGACGGTCAGCGACGGCACCACCTACTACTACGTCGTCCGTGCGGAAAACGACGAGACCTGCAGTACCGGTCCGGCCAACGGCGGGGTCGAAGACGACAACTTGATCTATCAAGTCGTGTCGACGACGTCCTCACAAGCCGTTCCTCCCGAAGTCACCCGCTTGCTCGTGGAAATGCCCATCGGCGACGATCTTCGTTTCACCTGGGACGAAGTCGCCGGGGATCCGAGCTATTCGTTGACGCGCTCGAGCGCGCCGCAGCCCGGCGGATTCACCGAACGTGCCAACACCACCTCGACCCGGGTCAACGACACCGGCGCCGCCACGGACGGAAGCACTTGGTTCTACCTGGTTTCAGCGACCAATGCCTGCGGCCAAGAGGGCCCGTGATCTGAGCCTTAGGAAGCGGCGCGGTAGAAAAACACGAGCCGAGATGATCTAGGGCATGGACGTGTTTTCTGCCGCACGGGCTCCCGGCCACCGGCGTTGGCTTGACGAACGAGAAACTTGGAACTCTGCGCGAAAAAAATACCGCCGCCGAGAGATTTGTGGGAACCATTCTCTCGGTCCGCTGTCAAACTGTGGTGAGGACGTTTTCTCTCGAGGAGACTCACCATGGTTCGAAAGGAAAACCCCGGCGGCTGGAGCCGATCTTCCGTTTTTCTGCTCTTCGTTTTGATCTTGCTCGCTACGACGAGCAGCGCACTTGCTAGAATCAAGCTGATCACGCTGCCGGTACGAGAGCGAGTCGAGGTTCAGCTCGACCATCCCGGCGTGACGCTGGTGGAAGAAGAACGCGTCGTTCCCCTCATCGCCGGAATCAACCAAGTCGATTTTTCTTGGGCAAACACCGAAATCGATCCGGAATCGATCGTCTTCCGCGTGACGGAATCTCCCGCCGCCGTCAGCGTTTTATCGGTCAGTTACCCGCCGAACGAAAAAGCTTTGATCTGGCAAGTCTCGTCGGCCGCCTCGGGGCCGGCGCGCATCCGCATCTCTTATATTCTGGGCCGGCTCGAGAAGACCTTCCACTACCGCGCGATCGCTTCCGAAAAAGAAGACACGCTCACGCTCTCTCAATACCTGCGCCTGCGCAATCTTTCGAACGAAGAACTCGGTGCGTCCGAGATATGGGCCGGTGTCGGACCTCGCTTCCATAAGTTCGTCGGCGTCGCCGAAACTCGCGAGATGCTCGTCGAGCGTCGTCCTAAGGTCCCGATCAAGAAGACCTACACCTGCAATCCGGCGACCTTCGGTTATTCCGATCGTCCGCAGAACAAGTTGCTGGTCCCCATGCACTACGTGCTGACCAACAAGACGACCCACGGCCTCGGCCTTGCTCGACTGCCGGCGGGAAAGGTTCGCATCTTCCAAAGTGACGGCGCCGGGACGACGGTATTTCTCGGAGAAGACTGGGGGACCTTCACTCCCGTCGATGATCAGATGAAGCTCTACCTCGGCGTCGCGCGGGATATCGTCGTCACTCGCAAGATCGTCGAGAACGAAACCGTTCGCAGAGTCGGCAACCTCATCGACCAGAAAGTCGTCATCGAATACACCATCGAGAACTTCAAGACTTCAGCGGTCACGCTCGATGTGCGCGAAACCCTCCGCAACGTACGCGACGAAGCGCGAGGACGATCCCAGCACGAACCCGATTGGGACATTCTGCCTGAAACCTCGCTCGGTCGTCCCGATGACACCGTGTCGAATCAGGAAGAACTGGTGTTTCACGTCGATCTCCCGGCGAAAGACGCCCGCAGCGAAGCGCGAAAGATCGTGAAGACGCTTCATCTCATCTTCCGGAACGAATGGTAAGAAAGGAGGAACCGACGATGAAACGATGGCTTTTCCCGTGCATCATTCTGGTCTTGGCGCTCCATCCGAGCTTCGCCAAGAATATCGATCTATCGACCGTGCCCAAACGCGACAGCGTGCAGTTGACGATCTACAACTCGGAAGATCTCACGCTGGTCCGCGAAACCCGCCTCGTCAGCTTCAAGAAGGGTCGCAACACGCTGCAGTTTTCCTGGGCCAATACGCTGATCGATCCCACATCGGTCGAGCTGCGTTTCCCCGGTGCCGCGGAACGCCTCGAAGTCATCGACACGACCTATCCTCATCAGCGCCCTCAGATGCTCTATTGGAGCATCGCGAGCGACTCCAACGATGATGCTGTCGTCGAGATCAGCTATTTCACCAGCGGCATCACCTGGACCGCCGACTACACCGCCATCACTCGTTCCGATCGAGGTGAGATGAGCTTCGAAGGGTTCGTCCGCATTCACAACGACTCCGGAGAAGACTACGAAGGGGCGTCTGTGCGCTTGGTCGTCGGCACGATCAATCTGGTGGAAAAAATCGCGCAGCTCGCCCGCGTGGGCATCGGCGACCTGCGCGAGCTTTCGAAGAGCAAGCACCAGGAGCTACGAGCCCGTGCCGCTCGATCCGTCTTGGAAAGGGCGGTTCCCACTCCCGCCGAGATGGACAGTCTCGGCTACGTTGAAGAGAAGAAGATCTTCAAGCAAGGCCTCAGCGAATATTTCATCTACACCATCGACGGGCGTGAGACCATCCCGAGCGGCTGGTCCAAGCGCCTGCGCACCTTCGAAGGCTTGACCGTTCCCTTCCGTATTCAGTATCGATACCGGAAGGTCCAATATGGAGATCGACTCGTGCGCATGCTGCTCGTCAAGAACGACGAAGAATCCAAGCTCGGCACGACGCCCTTGCCCGGCGGGAAGATCAGAGTCTTTCGGAACAACGACTCCGACGGTTTGAGCTTTCTCGCCGAGCAGCAGATCAAGTACGTGCCGGTCGGTGACGAAATCGAAGTCGACCTCGGCGTCGATCCGGAGGTCGTCTTCGAGATGATCAAGATGAAGACGAGCCGTGAGAACATCTGGATGAAAATCCATGGTGCCGACGTGCTCCGGCGGATCGACGACGGACGCGTGAACTTCGACCTGAGAAGCCGAGTCGCCGGCTGGGACGAACGCGATACTTTCGTGCAACGCATCCGCAACCACTCTTCGCGAGCAATCGAGGTTCAGATTCGGCGACGTTTTCCCGGTCACGTGGTCTTCCGCGCCGATTTCGACGTGCGCAAGCACGATTTCCAGACGGTACAGTTCAGCGCGAAGCTCGCTCCCGGCGAAAAGCGCGACCTCGCCTACGAAGTGGTGCGTAAGAAGGGCAGAAACGCCAAGCAAGAAAACGTCACCATCGAGTAAACCCCACCGCCGTCGAGACCGAAATCACCTGCGTCATGATGGAAGCGAGCGAACGGGTGAGCGCATCAACGGGCGGCTAGGAAGCAGGCGAAGGGGATCAATCTCCATTGCTCTCGTCTTGCAGTTTCCGGACCTTCCTGTTGTATCTCGCTGCCAGCAGCGGCATTGCGACCGGCAGGATCATGTACAGGAATCCCGCGTATACACCGATTTGCGGCGGAAGAGTCCATGCACATACTGCCGATACGATACCGGTCGCTCCAAGAACCAGGTGTTGCGTGACTTGCTGCGACGTTCGCAATCGCTCAACCTCATTGAGTTGCAAGGCCGCCGCGACTTTCAAGACGCGAATATGCAGCAGCGCCAGCAAACCGGTCTGAATTGCAAACCCGATGCCGTACACTGCGAAAATACCGAGAATGTCGCGCGGATCACTCATCACGAATTCAGTCGGCAGCCGGCCGCCGCTGGCCCATCCGGCAAAAGCAGAAAAGACCATTTTCAACGGATAGACATAGATCAACATGACAAAAACAAAGACCAGGCTGATCACGGTTGTCTGGCTGTCCTCGAGACCATACTGGCGGCTCCAGGTACGGTGAGACCACCAGAATCCGGTGATGAGTGCGAAACTAGCGGCGAATGCCGGTATGCCTTTGAGCGCCAAGATCAACTCGGCATAGCTATTCGGAATACCGTCCCCACCAATCACGAGCAAGGTCACTGCGAACGCGAAAGCCGCATCGCAAAAGGTTTCCAGCCGGGAAATCTCGACTCCCCGTTGGCGCACATCGTTGAGCATGGGTAAATCGTCTAGCTGCTCTGCACTCCAGGCACTACTCATGCATCAGCCTCCGGGGACATCTCGACCATCCGCGCGAGCAATCGACGCGAAAGCTGTCAACCGATTCGTCAGTGTAGCGTCCTTTCTGTAAGTTCCCCCCCAGGGGGTCGCGTGATAGCACTGATTGTAACGCGGAGTGTACTTCACTCTTAGAAGAGGAGGGAAATGCAAGATGAAAGGGATCGTTTGTCTGATTCTGTCTCTCGGCATCCTTACCGGGGCGCTGTCGTTGACCGCCCTTGCTGGGGATGGAGACTGTAGGATCCTCATCTGCTGCTGGTCTCAATACATCGCGAACTTGACCGACTGTGCCAACAACTTCACCCCCGATTCGGGGGAAAAATGGGGTGAAGACGATCCCCGCTGGGCGATCCTGGATGCCTGCATCTATGAGGCCGGAACACAGAGATCGGACTGTGTCGATTGTGCGTCGGATCCGGAATGCTCGGGGGGAAGCGATGAGACCAACTCCTTCGACCTGAACGGCGGCGCTCCGATGATTGTCGCAATGCCGTATGGGTCACCATCTTCCTCGCATTTTCTATTCAACGTTCCTACCCAGCCCGGCGAGGAGGGTCGGTACACTCTGCATATCGCAAACGGCCTACCTGACGAGTCGGATGGTACGCCCGGCCTCGAGCGTGCGACGGGAACCGTCAGTGTCAACGGCACCATCGTCATCGACAGCACCGTCTTGAACGCTACGATCAATGATCTCGCCGTCACCGTGTCACTCGATCGAGGCAACAACACCATCGAGTTTGTGTTGAACCAGGCGCCGAACGACCCAGCGCCTCACTCTTTCGTCTCGGCCATGCTGATTCAGAACTGAGCCGCCATCTCGCTTCTTCCTTTCCTCGGGAGCGGGCATGCAGCGGCTCGCCGAAGGCGATGTGCGCGGTCTTGCGCGGATCGACGCGCCCGAGATCCTTGATGAACCAGCGTGACTCGGGCGGGCTCGGGGTACGGAGTCAGAGTCGTGCTAGTGGAGATTGCGGGTCTGCCGAGCCGCGGGCTTCGCCGGCCGGCTCATGCCGCCGACCCGCACCCCACGCACGCCGATGCGTGCGCCCGCGACGGAACATGGGGTTGCCTGCTTCTTGGGGAGAAGGGGCGGTGGATTCTCTCCGGGCTTGCGTTTTCGTCCGTTCCTCGGTACCACATGACGGTGATCACGGTCGTCGGCGCGGAGTTCCGGCCGCTTGGGTTGTGAACCCGCCTCGCGTTCCCGTCCGGAGGGGATACCGCTATCGGTGTCTCGATGGAGAAGAGAGACGTCTATGAATGGTTCGGGGTTGGGTGCCGAGAGGCGGATGTATCCGAAATTGCGCGTTTTCTTCGCTTGCTTGCTGGCTTGCGGCTTGGTGCTGCCGGTCGCTGCGCAACAGGGCAGCGGACCGGCGACGCCGACATCGCGGATCGCCGATCGCGAAAAAGGCGAAGGTGACAAGATTCAGCGTCGTATCGAGTGGTTCTTCTCGACTAGGCGGGCGGGTACGGCCACGGATGCGGACATGGCGGCATTGCGCCGTTTGGCGGTGGAAGAGACGCGGGCGGCGCTTGAAACGCAGAAACGCCAGCGGGCTTTCGGCATGATCGACGAGGTGAATTTCTGGACCTCGATGGGTCCATCCCCCTCCAATTTCGGCGGCTGGGCTTTCGGTCCGGTGACCGGGCGCGTTCCCGCGCTCGCGGCGGATTTCGCCTCGGGCACCCTCTATGTCGGTTCGGCCTCCGGTGGGCTGTGGAAATCCACCAATGACGGCGCGTCTTGGACGCAGCTCTTCGATTCCGCGGGAACCATGACCGTCGGTTCGGTCGCCGTCGACCCGAACGACGCGCAAACACTTTGGGTCGGCACCGGCGAAAACACGCAGGGCTGCTCGGGCTACTTCGGCATCGGCATGCTGCGCAGTCTCGACGGAGGCGCTACCTGGGAAGCGCGCAACGGCAACGGCGCGAATACGCTCGAGGATCTCTCGTCCTTCGCCAGCATCGTCGTCGACCCGCGCGACTCCGCACATATCGTCACCGGTGGACGTCTACGCGGCTGCACCAGCGGAGCCGGTCAAGCCGGCGGGATCTATACGACGAACGATGCCGGAGCGACCTGGACCAACCGCATGTCCGGCACGCAGGTCTACGAAATCCGCCAGGATCCTACCGTGCAAGACATCTTCTGGGCGGCCACCGACAAAGGCGTCTACAAGTCCACCGACAACGGCGTGAGCTGGGTCCTGCAGACTGCGTCGGGTCTTCCCAACGGCAGCACCGGCCGTACGGAACTCGCCATCGCTCCTTCGGATACGAACGTCGTCTATGTACTCTTCGCCTCCGGCGCGAGCGGTTCGGCGGAATTCTGGCGAACCACCGACGGTGGCGCGAGTTGGACCGAGCAGTCTTCGGGCTCCAACGCCTGCGACGGGCAGTGCTGGTACAACATGCATCTGTCGGTGCACAACAGCGATCCCAACACCGTCTTTCGCGGAACCGTGCGCATTTACCGATCGACCGATGCCGGGGTGAACTGGACCGACTTGAGCAATGGCTGGGGTTCCTCCCAGAAGGTTCACCAGGACACGCACTTCCTGATGATGGATCCCAACGACGACAATACCTTCTGGGTGGGCAGCGACGGCGGTGTTTGGAAGAGCGTGGACGGCGGCGATTCCTTCATCAACAAAAACGGCAACATGAACCTGACGCAGTTCTACGCCATCGGCGATCACCCCTTCGACCCGAACATCATCTGCGGGGGCGCACAAGACAACAGTTCGTTGGCGCGAACCACCAGCAATACCTGGGATCTACAGGCCGTCACCGGCGACGGCTTCGTCTGCTTCATCAACAACGTCAATCCGGACTACAACTACATCACTTCTTATCCTTCCGGCGGCTATCCCAGCGTTTCGCGCTCGACCGACGGGATACTCGGCTCGTTCTACAGCAAAACCAAGTCGGGCAGCGGGATCATCAGCGGCGATCGCATCAATTGGGTGACACCGTACATTCTCGACCCGAGCACGCCGAGCACGCTCTACCTCGGAACGCACCGCGTCTACAAGTCGACCAACGACGCCGATTCCTGGGATTGGGTCGGACCGGCGGATATGACCAACGGCAGCGGCAACATTCTCTCTCTCGACGTGAACCGCAATTTCGGCGATGTCGTCCTGGCCGGGACGACGGACGGCAACATTTGGCGCTCGACCAATGCCGGCATCGACTGGGTGGACATCAGCGCCGGGCTGCCGGCGCGGGCGATCAGCGACATCGCGAGCGATCCGACGAATTCTCGTCGCGCGCTGGCAACGGTCGGCGGCTTCGGAACCGCGCACCTTTGGGAGTGGAACGAGGGTGGCGGGGATTGGGTCGCCATCGGTTCGGGCTTGCCCAACGTTCCGGCAAACACCGTGGTGATGCTCACCGACCTCGAGGTCTATGTCGGAACGGACACCGGCATCTTTCAAAGCATCGACGGCGGACTGACCTTCGTACCCTTCATGAACGGCGTTCCCGAGGGGTTGGTCACCATGGATCTCAAGTACAACCAGAGCATGAACATGCTCACGGCAGGAACCTATGGTCGGGGCGCATGGCAGGTGACGGTCGATCCGATCGGTCCCATCGTGCTCTACGATTCCTACGAACAGCCGCTAGTCGAAGTCGACGGCGACGGCGACGGTAACGTCGAGCCGGGCGAGACTTGGGAAATTCGGCCGCTTCTACGCAACGTCGGCAACGAAGACGCGCTCTTCGTCGAAGCTCGCCTGGTGACGATGACGCCCGGCGCCTCGGTGCTCACGCCCGACCTGCAGGGCTACGGCAATATCGCGCCCGGCGCGTCCGCTCCGTCGAACGCTGCTTATTCCTTCACCATCGACCCGGACTTTCCCTGCGGTGAGGCCGTGGTCTTCGACATCGTCGACATCACGTCGAGCAACGCTCCGGGGGTCTACTCCGACCAACTCGCCGCTTTCTCGATCACCGTGGTCGATCAGTATGAACCGCCCATTGTCACGACCCTGGTCGACGAGAACTTCGACCCCGGAAATCCCGCAGATTGGACGCACGAAGCGATCGATCCCAACCTCTTTCTCTGTAATCTGACCTATGTCGATGAATGGCAGATCCTGAGCAAGGATGCCGAGCACGGGAATAGTTACCATGCCGGCAACGGGCCCGGTAGCTCGTACTCACGCGCCAACTACGCTTGGCTCTATCATGGCGGCAAGGATTCGAGCAACGGCCCCGGAATCGACATTCCCGCCGATGCGCGTTCGGCCAGCCTGAGCATCGTTCACTGGTACTCCACCGAACCGGACGCAGACGGCGGGCAAGTGGTCATCGATGCTTTGGAAGACGATATCGACACCTACGAGACGCTCGATCCCGACGGCGGCTACCCGGCCGGTACTCTCAACACCGGCAAGTGCAACGGTCTCGAGGGCAAGGACGCCTTCCACGGCGATTCCGGCGGCTGGATCACCTCGACCTTCGACCTGACGCCTTATCGCGGCAAGAAAATCTACCTAGCCTTCGTTTTCGGCTCCGACAGCGGCAACGTCGCGTACGAGGGCTGGTACATCGACGATATCCGAGTCGAATCCGAGAAGCAGGGCGCGCCCATTTGCCAAGCCACGTTGTGGCCGGGACGCGTTCCGGCGACCACGACTTTCGCCAAGACCATCGGCGACGACATCGAAGCGACTTGGGCCGATTCCTGCAACGGCGGCAACCTTCCGGGGCAGATCTACTCGATCCAGGGCGGCAATCTCGACTCGCTCTTCTCGTCGGGCTCGTACGACCACGACGCCGTCGGTGGGCTCTGCGCACGCACCTCTCCGAGCACGTTCACCTCGGCGCCCGGAAACCGCTACTTCCTGGTGGTTCCCAACGAAGGCGGCCGCGAGGGCGGAGCCGGCACGGCCTCCAACGGCCAAGAGCGACCCCAGGTCTCACCCATCTGCGGGACCTTACGCGAGGCCGCCTGCCCCTAGGCCGGCAAGGCCATTTCGGACAAGGGCCCGCGGCCATCTCTTAGACGCTAGCCGTCTTCTGCGGTAGTAGGCGCGATTTCTGCGCCTACACCCACTTCGCTGCCTCATGGCCATACGTCGGCCTGATGGACGGCGTATCGCGACGGGTAAGTAAGAGCGCGACGGCGACGCTGGGACGGCAGTCGTGCCGGGAAGTCGCGTAGAAGTCGTCGGCGAGCAACGAGCCGCGACCTGAACGCGTTCGCGCATGTGGAGCAGCAGAGGACATGCACGAACCTGCTCGGGGGGCGACGGCGGTCGCTCGGCGCGGGAGATGGGGGAAGTCGGCGGGCCGACAATGATTTACCACCGAGAGAAAAAGAATGGAAAAATGGGTGGCTTTACGGTTTCGGAAAAACAACATTGGGCAGTGAGAGACACTTCGGCCGAGGCGGGCCAAAACCTGCCACCTCCCATGACGTCCGGCCGATCACGATCTTTTTGCTTGGCGATGACTCCTGCCTACCGAATCGCCACGCTGTCCTCGCCAAGCGGGCCGTCCCCACCCGATCAGGGACGGCCCACTTTCTTTTTCCAACCAGTGAATTCCGGGGCCGCCGATGGAATATTGCGCTACCCCCTTCACAAAGGCCCCCCTCTCGTCGTAGATTCACCCGACATTCCCAGGCTCCCCACCCTGGATATGTTCCTTGATCCGGATCAGAAAGGAAGAAGAATGAACCGCTTCGCCTTCGGTCGAATCGTTTCGTCCGTGTGTGTGCCCGCACTGCTTTCTCTCGCCTTCCTCGGCCTCACCTTCGCCGCTCCGCTCCAACCCCGGCTGGAGGTGGTGAACGACGAGGGGAAAACCCGTGTTTTCGTTCAGGTCTCCACCGAGGAGGGCGTACGTCGTGTGCTTCTCCGAGAGACCACCGGAAAGATCGAAGCTCGGCGTACCGGAGGAGACCCTGCGGGAGCCGCTGCCTTTGCCGCCTGGAACGAGATCGACGGCAAGCGATGGACGGCCTATAGCCGCGACGGAGGACGAAGCTGGAGCAAAGCTTCTCCCCTGAAAACCGATCTGCGCCTTCACGACGGCGCGACCCATCCGGGCCAAGCCATGCCCCCCGTACCGGGCCTCTTTTCCGGCGGGGCCGAATCCTCCGTTTTCCTGGTGCAGTTCCGTACGGTGAGCCTTCCGGAATGGCGCGCGGCGGTCGAAGCCGCCGGCGGCGAGATCCTGGCGTATTTCCCGCACAACGCTCACCTCGTACGCATCCCGCGAAGCCTTACGCCGCGCCTCGTCGCGCTCGACTTCGTCGAACGCGTTGAGCCTTACGAAGCGTGGTACAGGCTCGATGCTGCGGTCCGCGCTTGGATCACCGACGACGCGAGCGCCGAGGAAAGCCGCCGCTTGCGGGTGATGGCCTTTGAGTGGGGCGATGTCGGCAAGCGCCGCATTGCGGATCATGCCCTGTCGATCGGCGCGCAGATCGCAGAGTTCTGGCCGTCGGGCCAAGTGATCGAAATCCAGCTGAACGGCGCACAAGCCAAGGAACTCGCGACGCACGACGACGTACTCTGGATGGACTTTTGGTCGGAGCGCGAAACCGACATGGACATCGTGCGCGAGGATTCCGGTGCGAATTTCCTCGAGAATGATTCCGGCTACACCGGTCAAGGTGTGCGCGGCGAGGTGATGGACAACGGCCTCGATGGCGACCATCAGGATTTCGACGGCGTGATCTTTCACACCTCATACGACGAAGCCAGCCACGGCACGAAAAGCTACGGCGTCGTCTTCTCCAACGGCGACCGTGACGGCGACGGCGACGGCCAGGCACTCGGCCACTTGCCGGATGCCCAGGGCATCTTTGCCGACTACGATGCTCTCGGCGATCGCTTCGCCCATACCCAAGAGCTGAAGGAGTCGCCGTATTTCGCTTCCTTCCAAACGAACTCTTGGGGCAATGCTCGGACGACCTCCTACACCAGCATCTCCAGCGAGATGGACGACATCATCTTCCGTCTGGACATCGCCATCCTGCAGTCGCAGTCGAATGCCGGCACGACCAATTCACGGCCGCAGGCTTGGGCGAAGAACATCATCAGTGTCGGTGCCGTGCAGCACAAGAACACGGCCACCTTGTCGGACGACTGTTGGTGCTCCGATGCGTCCATCGGACCTGCGGCCGACGGGCGCATCAAGCCCGACATCCTCTATTGGAACGACTCGATCTACACGACGAATTCCGGAGGAGGTTACGGCAATCACGGCGGGACCTCCGCCTCCACGCCGGAATCGGCCGGCGTGCTCGGCCTGATGGTGCAGATGTGGAGCGAAAACGTCTGGGGAACCGACCCTGTCGGTACCACCGTCTTCGAAAGACAGCCCCACCACACCACGATCAAAGCACTGATGGTCAACAATGCCGAGCAATACGCTTTCAGCGGAGAGAACCACGACCTGACGCGCGTACACCAAGGTTGGGGCAAGCCGAATGTCCGGCTGGCCAAGGAACGCGCCCCCAACAGTTTCGTCGTCGATTGGGACGACGTGCTGCAGGTTGGTGAAACCGTCTCTTACGAGGTCGATGTCCCCGCAGGAGAATCCGAGCTGAAGGTCACCATGATCTACCCCGACCCGGCCGGTACGACATCTGCCAGCCTGCATCGCATCAACGATCTCAACCTCAAGGTCACTTCACCCTCGGGTACGATCTACCATGGAAACGTCGGCCTCAAGGCCGGCACGGAATCCACGCCGGGAGGTTCTCCCAATGGTGTCGACACCGTAGAGAACGTCTTCGTGCTCAACCCTGAAACCGGTATCTGGATGGTCGAAATCGAGGCGGCCGAAGTCAATCAAGACGGCTATCTCGAGACCCCCGAAGACGACGTCGTCTTCTCGTTGGTCGTAACCGGCGGAACCGGTTCCGTCTGCGTCAAGCCGACGGTCGACTTCACGATCACCCCCAATCCCGCGCGCGTCGGTCAAAGTGTGCTCTTCGACAGCACGGTCAGCGGCGGCGCCGGCGGTCCCTTCGAATACGCTTGGGATTTCAACGACGACGGAGCCACCGACTCCACGCTCGAAGATCCGAGCAACATCTACAACCGTCCGTACGAGGGCTTGGTGCGTTTGCGGGTTCGCGATGCGGAAAATTGCCCCGAAACCGTGGAGAAATCCATCAGCGTCACCGGCCCCGACCTGCGCTTTGAAGCCCAAGTCAACCTCACGGAAGTCGACGGCAACGGAAACGGTGCCGTCGATCCCGGGGAGATCTTCGACATCGACGTGCAGTTGCGCAATATCGGCAATGAGACCGCTGTCGGCGTCAATGCGAAACTGGTGGTCGATGTCGGCACTCCCGGTCCCGTGTCCTTGTTGGCGGATGCGGCTTCCTACGGTGACATGGCGGTCGATTTCGTGGCCACCAGCGCGACGCCCTATCGCTTCCAAGTCGGGCAGGACTTCCCCTGCGGACAAGACATTCTCTTCACCATCACGCAGATCGAATCCGCCGATCCCGCCAACGTCTATCCCGACGAAGTGGCGGCGGTCCGCGTCTTGGTGGGCGGATCCGGACCGGCGATCACCATTTATCAGGACGGCTTCGAAAGCGATCTGGGCTGGTCTTCGCAAGGCGGCGGAGAGTGGGAGATCGATTTCCCGCGAGGGCTCGGAGGAACCAGCGGTATTCCCGGCCAGGGACCGCCGATTCCGGATCCCGACAGCGCGCTCGAAGGAACGCAGGTGCTCGGGAACGACCTCAGCGGTCAGGGGAACTTCCTCGGCGACTACGAGGCCGCCGTCGATTCCACGATCACCTCGCCTCCGATCGACTTCTCGAATGCATCAGGAATCTCGATGTCCTACTACCGCTGGCTGAACGTCGCGCCTTTCGATACCGCCACCATGGAGGTCTCGCCCGACGGGCAGACCTGGACGACTCTTTTCAGTGAAAACGGCGGGGTGCAGGACGATGCCTGGCTTCTGTCGGACTTCGATGTGTCCTCGATCGCCGATGGCGCAGCGGCATTCCGGTTGCGCTTCGGGTTGACGACCGACGGCGGGTTTCAGGCTTCCGGCTGGAATATCGACGACTTGAGCTTCAGCGGCGTGACGAAGGATTCCTGCGAGCCGGTCTCGCGCGCGGTACCCGGCGCATCCTCCCAAGTGATGGTCACTCGAGACGGCGGCGGAAATCTGAATCTGAGCTGGAATGCGGACTGCGGCGGAGGTACCGCGTTCGGTATCTATCGCGGAGACCTCGTCAGCGGCTATGCCTCGTTGACCAAGGAAGCGGGACGATGTGCGGTTGCCGGGACGTCGACCACGATTCCCGAAGGCGCCGGACAGGCCGACTTCTTCCTCGTCGTTCCCAACGACAGCGGCTTTGAAGGCAGCTATGGCGCCGACTCGACGGGCTTGTCACGCGCCCCGGCGATGGACGCATGCCTTCCCCGCGATCGGATCGACGCCTGCGCTCCTTGAGTGGAGCTTGAAGCCCACGTGGGAGCAATTTCCGGTTGGTCGTTTGCCGTCGATCCTCCGTTTGCGCCTTGGCGCGACCGTTTTTTCTTCTCTAGGGCGCACGCGAACGGCGGCGCGAGACGCTGCGCGCAAAGCCGCGATGGCCGAATGGGGGGTGACGGTGAGTTCGTTTCCCTTGGCGGCGAAGGCTCTTAGGGTGTCGAGGGCGATGCGGAGGGTTCGCGAGGAGAGTCGTCGTCGAGCCAATTGACGACGGCGAAAGCTCCGCCGACGGCCACGGCGATGATCCAGCCCTTGCTCGCCCAAAACGACCTGCCGACCGCGCCGCCGGCGGTGGATTCGGCATCCGCCGGGTGCGTTCGTCCGGGAACGACGCCTTCGCCGCCGATGCGCACTTCCGTTCTTTCGACCTGTCCGGGAGCGAGCGTCACCGGCTTGGACGCCACGGGATATTCGACCCCGTGAGGACCGAAGGCGACCAAGCGATACTCGCCCGGCACGATCTCGTCGATGATGAATGATCCATCGCGCGCCGTCGGGCTAGAGAGAAAGA
>Ga0256830_1001660_pt1 | contig 15465 bp, 13 predicted proteins | sample 128326metaG_FD_190537 | JGI IMG/M metagenome (GOLD analysis project Ga0256830, IMG submission 190537) | Hydrothermal vent microbial communities from Lau Basin, Pacific Ocean - 128-326 | ecosystem: Environmental > Aquatic > Marine > Hydrothermal vents | place: Pacific Ocean: Lau Basin | collected... | reverse complement strand
AAAAAACAGGGGACTTTTGTATCGACCGCGCAGATTGCGGAACAGTGAACTTTTGCGCAGTCTGGTTCGGGAGACGATCATTACGAAGGATGATTTTATTTACCCTCTATTCGTGGCCGCCGGTGAGGGGATTGAAAAGGAAATTACTTCCATGCCGGGTATTTACCAGCGATCGATCGATCGCCTGGGGCGGGAAATCGACGAATTGCTGAAAATCGGTGTCCGCAGAGTCATTTTGTTCGGTATCCCCGAGCGAAAGGATGAAATCGGATCAGACAGTTTCAGTGACGAGGGGATTATCCAGCAGGCGACGCGGTATTTAAAAACGCATTATCCCGAATTGCTTGTTGTCACTGACGTGTGCATGTGCGAGTATACCGATCATGGTCATTGCGGAATCATCCACGAAGGGGATGTCCATAACGACACGACCTTGCACTATCTGCAGAAACAGGTCATTAGTCACGCCCGCGCCGGGGTGGATATGGTGGCGCCGTCCGGGATGATGGACGGCATGGTGAGCGCGATCCGTGAGGCGCTGGACGAGGAAGGTTTCGGAAAAATTCCGATCATGAGCTACAGCGTCAAATATGCCTCGGCGTTTTACGGTCCTTTCCGCGACGCGGCCGAATCCGCGCCCCAATTCGGCGACCGGAAGCGGTATCAGATGGACAGTGCCAACGTATTGGAAGGATTGCGGGAGGTGGAGCTGGACATTGACGAAGGCGCCGATATTGTCATGGTGAAACCGGCGTTGTCGTACCTGGATATCATCGCGCAGGTCCGGGCCATTACCAATTTGCCGGTTGCCTGTTATAATGTAAGTGGTGAATACAGCATGGTGAAAGCGGCCGCGCAAAAAGGATGGATTGACGGGGAAAAAGTTATGATGGAGATGTTGCTTTCCATGAAACGGGCCGGTGCGGATATTATCATCACTTATTTTGCGAAAGAAGCAGCCGGGTTGTTATAACAACAATAATAAATGTAAAGGCAGTATTTATGAATCTGAAGAAGAGTAAAGCGTTAATGGAGAAGGCCGTCTCCGTGATTCCCGGAGGAGTGAATTCCCCGGTTCGGGCCTACGGCGCTGTGGGCGGTACACCGCCGTTTATTGAAAGAGGTTTCGGCCCGTATCTCGAAGACGTGGATGGCAATCGGTATATCGATTACGTATTATCCTGGGGACCGCTGATCCTGGGACACTCTCACCCGGAAGTGATCGAGGCGGTCATTGAAGCCATCCGAAAGGGTACCAGTTTTGGTGCGCCGACGGAACGGGAGATCCGATTGGCCGACAAGATTATCGAAATCATCCCTTCGGTGGAAATGGTCCGGCTGGTGAATTCCGGTACGGAAGCAACCATGAGCGCCATCCGGTTGGCACGGGCCTACACAGGCCGCGATAAGATCGTTAAGTTCGCGGGGTGTTATCATGGACACGGCGATTCGTTTTTGATCGAAGCCGGATCGGGATCGTTGACCCTGTCGACGCCTTCCAGTCCGGGGGTACCCAAAGGAGTAGCCGGCGACACATTGGTGGCGAACTACAACGACCTGGATTCCGTTAAAACCTTGTTTGACAAATATCCCGAACATATCGCCGCGGTAATCGTTGAGCCGGTAGCCGGGAATATGGGGTGTGTTCCACCGGTTAAGGGCTTTTTAGAGGGTCTGCGCTCCCTGACGCGAGCCAATAACGCATTATTGATATTCGATGAGGTGATGACCGGGTTCCGGGTGTCTCCCGGCGGGGCCCAGGAAAAATTCGGGATAACTCCCGATTTAACCACGTTGGGAAAAGTGATTGGAGGGGGGCTCCCCATCGGCGCTTACGGCGGGAAAAAGGAACTCATGTCAATGATCGCGCCGGCCGGTAAGGTGTACCAGGCGGGTACTCTGTCCGGGAACCCGGTAGCCGTGGCGGCCGGACTGAAGACCCTGGAATTGATCGGCGCGGATGGATTTTACGACCGACTGTTCCAATGGACGGAAAAGCTGGTTCAAGGTATCCGTGATATCGCCGGCCGGGCCGGCGTTCAGTTGCAGGTCAACCAGGCGGGGAGCATGTTTTCGTTTTATTTCTCCGAAAATCCGGTGTACGGTTTTGACGATGTCATGCAAGCCGACAAGCAAAAATATACGGAGCTGTTTCATAAGCTGTTGGACCGGGGGGTGTATTTTCCGCCTTCGGCGTATGAATCTCTGTTTACATCCGGTTCCCACGATGAGGAATGTTTGAGTAAGACTCTGGAAGCATTCGAAGATTCTTTGAAGTGATTGGAACGTATAGAAGTGTTGCCGCGGATTCACGCGGGGGATGCACCGCAAAGACGCCGAGGGCGCGAAGGGATAAGGAAGTCTGGGGGATTATCTACTTTTTACGATTGCATCATAAAAAATATGGGCGAATAATTAATTTATATAGTATCTTCAATGTAGATACAAATAGGAATTGTAATAATGAAAGTTCGAATTCAGAAATGGGGAAACAGCCTGGCCTTGCGAATACCGAAAGTATTTGCCAAGGAAACCAACATTGAAAGCGGAAGCCAGGTTGAATTGCAACTTGAAGATCACCATTTGATAATAAAGCCGATTATTGGTGAAAGTGAGTATGATCTGGATTATATGTTGTCCGGGATTAATGAAACCAATATTCATCATGAGATCGATTTCGGTGAACCTGTCGGGCGGGAATTGTTGTAATGAACAAAGAGTATATTCCCGAACGTGGAGATATTGTTTGGTTGAATTTTACCCCCCAATCCGGTCACGAGCAGGCGGGTAAAAGACCGGCATTGGTATTGTCACCGGTCGCTTATAATGGGAAGGTCGGTTTGGCGATATTTTGTCCGATTACGAATCAGGTTAAAGGTTATCCTTTTGAAGTGAATTTGTCACCAACCCGGAATATTACGGGAGTAGTGTTATGTGATCAGGTCAAAAGTCTCGACTGGAGAATAAGAGATGCAAAATTTGTTGGGAGAGTACGGAAAGATGTACTCGATAAATGTTTACGTAAACTGAATGTTTTGTTACAAATTAAAATGTGATTTGAGTTGGGAAAGGAAGTATAATTCAACGCCAAGACGCAGGGGGTGCGAAGGGATAGGGAAGTTTGGTAATCATTTCCTGTGAAACGATCAAATATTTTCGAATAAGCTTTTTAAGCACATATAATCCGACAGACAAACCAACCTACCGGCGAAATTCCCCGACGTCCGCTTCGCTTCGTCGGGGTCTCCACTTCGTTCCGACACGCATCACGTTTCACTTTTTACGATTTTAATAAAAATATAATCGCTTTGTTTCATGTGATTTATTATTTGGAGTAAATTTCAGGTATAATTAAACCTTCGGGGCGGGGTGAAAGTCCCCACCGGCGGTGAGAGCCCGCGACTCCCATGCTTATGGGACTGAACCTGTGAAATCCAGGTGCCGACGGTGAAAGTCCGGATGAGAGAAGGTAAGGGAATGCTGTGCCCCGAAGGCAATTCGGGGTTTTTTTATGGACAATAATCAGTACATGCGGCGGGCCATCGATCTTGCCCGTCAGGGCAGCGGAAACGTCAGCCCGAATCCCCTGGTAGGGGCGGTGCTTGTAAAGGACGATCGGATAATCGGCGAAGGGTACCATCAGCAGTTTGGCGGTCCCCACGCCGAGGTTCATGCCATCCGCAATGCCCGCGAATCGACGCAGGGGGCCACGTTGTATGTCAACCTGGAACCCTGTTCCATCACCGGCAAAACACCCCCCTGTACCGAAGCGATCATCAAAGCGGGGATATCGCGGGTGGTCGTGGCGATGAAGGATCCGAATCCGAAAGTGAACGGGGCCGGAATATCCACTCTGCAAAAACATGGAATCGAAGTCGTGTTGGGGGAGGGAGAAAAAGAGGCCTATCACCTTAACCGGTTTTTCATCACCCATATGATTCTACACCGTCCGTTCGTGACGTTGAAAATGGCGTTGACGCTCGACGGATGGTTGGCGGAAACCTCCGGTAAATCAAAATGGATCACGAACGACCTGTCGCGTCAATGGGTGCATGAAAAACGTTCGGGATATGATGCCGTCCTGGTCGGAGCAGGCACGATCATTCAGGATGATCCATCACTGACAGCCCATGGCGAGGGGAAAAATCCGTGGCGGATTATTATCGATCCGGAAGCGAAAATACATCCTGATGCGAAAGTGATACGGTCGAACCGGGATGAGAAGACGTGGGTCATCTGTAAAAAGAACCGCGGAGACCACTTGCCGGTGAAAACCTCCCCGATTCTGTCGGACAACTCCGAAAAAAACGTGCGAACGTTGCTTACCCACCTGAATACCGCCGGGATTACCTCCCTGTGGGTCGAGGGCGGCGCCCAAACTTTTTCCCATTTTCTGAAGAGCGGCTGCATTGATGAAATACACATTTTCTATGCTCCAAAACTGTTGGGTTCCGGTTTGAGCCCGTTTCGGGGGAACTGGCCCGTACAACAGGAATGGCCGCTACGTCTTACGCGGGTGGAGGTTTTCGGCGATGATGTTTTGCACAGTTATGTGTGGGGTGAATGATGTTTACCGGACTTATTGAAGAACAGGGAAAAATCACCGCGATCCGGAAGAACTCCGCCGGAGCGCAACTGGAAATTCAATGTTCCCGGATTCCGGAAGATTTGAAAATCGACGACAGCGTGGCCGTATCGGGTGTTTGTCTTACGGCCACCTCGGTGGGGCATGATCGGTTCCGGGTCCAGGCCGTCCCGGAAACAATTCGGCGAACGACCATCAAAAACTGGAGAAACGGAACGCGTGTAAACCTGGAACGGGCCTGCACTCCGGAGACTCGTCTGGGCGGGCACCTGGTTCAGGGACATGTCGATGGCGTGGCGAGGTTAAAAGCTATCAAAAAAATCGGGGCGGGGGCTGAGTGGCAACTCAAAATACCAGAACAATTAGCCCGTTATTGCGTGGAAAAAGGGTCCGTCGCCCTGGAAGGCGTGAGCCTGACTATCGCCGATATAACGGCGGACCTGCTGAGGATTGCATTGATTCCCCATACCCTTGAAGTAACGAATCTGGGGACCAAGAAAGTAGGAGATATGTTAAACATGGAAGTGGATATCCTGGCTAAATATGTGGAAAAATTGATCACGACCGGAACGGAGCCCACCAAATATGAACACCTGATAAATTTAGGGTACGATTATGAACGATAAATTGTTCGTGTCGATTGAAGAAGCAATCGATGATTTACGTAACGGTCGGATGGTGATTGTGGTTGACGACCCCGACCGGGAGAACGAGGGCGATTTGATCATGCCCGCGCAAATGGTCACGCCGGAGACAGTGAATTTTATGGTAAAACACGGCCGGGGATTGTTGTGTGTGGCCGTCACGGGAGCATTGGCGGAAAAGTTGCAGTTGGAACCCATGTCCCGGAGGAACACGGCCCTCCACCAGACCGCCTTTACCGTAAGCATTGACGCCGTGCGAAATACAACCACGGGGATTTCGGCTTTCGACCGCTACACAACCATTCGGATGCTGGCCGATCCGAAGGCGTCGCCCGATGATTTTGCGCGCCCGGGACACGTGTTCCCCATTGTGGCGAAGGACGGCGGGGTATTGCGTCGTGCCGGCCATACGGAAGCGGCCGTGGACCTGGCGAAACTGGCGGGATTTTCCCCGGTGGGCGTGTTATGTGAAGTCATGGCCTCCGACGGATCGATGGCGCGAATGCCCCAGTTGGTCGAATTGGCCCGGGAGTTTGACCTGAAAATGATTACGATAGCCGATCTCATCCATTTTCGCAAGAAAAGCGAAAAACTTGTACATCCCCTGGAAACAATCAGCTTCCCGACGAAATATGGCGATTTCGTTCTCCATATCTATGAGACGAAATACGAAAACCTTTTCCACCTGGCGCTCACCCTGGGGGATGTGGTTGACGGTAAACCGGTGATGGTGCGTATTCATTCCGAATGTTTAACCGGGGATGTTTTCGGTTCTCTCCGCTGTGATTGCGGAGCCCAATTGGATAAGGCGTTGAAGATGATCGGGGAGGAGGGGCGAGGCGTGTTATTGTACCTGCGCCAGGAAGGTCGCGGGATCGGACTGAAACATAAAATTCAAGCCTATGCCCTTCAGGACCAGGGCTATGACACGGTTGAAGCCAATGAGAAACTGGGCTTTGCCCCGGATTTGAGGGATTATGGAATCGGTGCGCAAATATTGTCCGGCCTTGGATTAAAAAAGCTCCGTGTATTGACGAACAACCCCAAAAAACTGGTTGGTCTGAGTGGGCACGGACTGGAGATCGTTGAACGGGTGCCGATTGTGATTGAACCGAATGAATGGAATAAAAAATATCTGAAAACGAAAAAGGAAAAGCTGGGGCACCTGATCCCCGTTGATTAGGTATTTATGATTGTCATATAAAGAATTTTTCGATAATGACTAACATTTCAGTTCAACATAAAGCGCCCATTAACAAATTTCTTACTGTTGAAATTGATTTGAAGGAAGTTATTTAAAAAGATATGGTATTAAGCATTATGGTGGACTTGATTTGTACTTTTCTTAGCGTAAGAAAAGTACCAAAAGAAGCAGTCGCGGTGCCCCGATTTAAATCGGGGCAAGGCGACAAGACTTCATAAAATACCAAGTTAAACCATCCTTTGTGAAAATCATGGACCGATATTATATAACTTTGCCTCACAATTTACAGGAATGCAATTATGTGTGAAGAATGTCAATAATGACTGATTAAAATGGAAGGATATAACATGACGAAAATTATCGAAGGTAATCTGGATGCATCCGGGAAGGAATTTGGAATTGTTGTTAGCCGGTTTAATTCGCTCATAACCGATAATTTATTAAAAGGAGCAATAGACTGTTTAAAGCGTCATGGCGCGGATAAAAAACGCATTACGGTTATATACGTGCCCGGAGCATTTGAAATTTCTCCCGCGGCGCGCAGGCTTATATCAAAAGATAATATCGATGCGGTAATTTGCCTGGGAGCCGTAATACGCGGTGAAACGCCGCATTTTGATTTTGTTGCCGGCGAGGTGTCAAAGGGATTGGGCCGGTTGGCGTATGAGTCCGACAAGGCGGTGTCGTTTGGCGTTTTAACGACCGACAGCCTGGACCAGGCGCTTGAGCGGGCCGGATCAAAAGGTGGCAACAAGGGATGGGAAGCGGCGTTGGCGGTGTTGGAAATGGTGTCGGTGTTGGAAAAGATTTAATATTGGGGGAACGGGGGTCGGGGGACAGGGATTGGGAATGAAAGACACCCGGCGGACAGGTCTACGCCGACCGACGGCCTGGGTCAATATTTGAAACGTGCCTTTGCTCCTTCGTCGTTACCCTGGTACGTTTGTTCCTCACTACAGGGCCGGCAGGGCAGGCAGAGGTCGCAAGGGGATTTAATTTAGTGGAAAGTTGAAAGGTTTGTGTTAGACCCCTTCAGGGTCTGGGGGTATGTTGATTCTTTTACCACCGGTCTCACCGGCCCCTGAATATTTCGGGGTTTGTGTTAATCCCTTTCAGGGATTCTTTGCTTTGTCTTCCGGCCTCGAATGGTGCGGGGTTCGGTTTTCGGTGACGATGCCGGTATCGGTATTTGGCTTGCGGGGGTTTTTGTTAGCGCCTGGGAGATGTTGGATTTTTGATTGACGATTGATGATTGACGATTGTTTGTTGTGAGATGGGGGGCAGGGAAAAGAAAAAGGCGACTGAGAGGGCCGCCCTTGAAGGAAGAAGTAAGAAATTAAAAGTCAAAAGTTAAAAGTCAAAAGTTAGAAGTCAGAAGTTGGGAAACAGAAGCAAGTTCATGACGATTGAAGATTTTTGATTGTTTGTGGTTGGATTTAAGAAGCGTGAAAAAGGGATTCAACAGATATTGGGGATCGGAGGGCGGGGGATGTTCGATGATTGATGTTAGATTTTAGATGATAGATGTTGGATGATAAAAATATGAAATCCGCCGGTCGGCGGGTGAAAAGTTTCGAATTCCAATGCCTTCGATTTAATTTCCTTCGTGACCTTGGTGTTCGTGTTAGAATGAAAGATGGAAATTAAGGGGATTCTTGATTTGATTTTCCGTTGAACGGGGGAATTTCACCTTTTAAGGTGTTTGGTGTTTATTGTCTGAAAATTGGTATATCACCCTGACAATAATACAGCGCCATTAGCAAAGAGCGTTGACAATGTTACGAAATATAGTTAATATAGCCATGACAATATTACCGTCAGATGAGTATACAACATGTTCAATCGAAATATTATTAACCAGTTGTTGGAGTGGGCCAGGCGGGAAAAGCGGAAACCGCTGGTATTACGGGGAGCGCGACAAGTGGGCAAAACAACCGCCGTACATTTGTTTGCGAAATCATTTGACAATTATGTCTATCTGAATCTTGACCAACCGGGACAGGCGGATATATTTAAACGAAATTTGTCCCCCGGGGAATTACTGCAGGCCCTATTCCTGACCCAAAACATTAATCCCTCAAAAGGGAAAACCCTGATATTTATTGACGAAATCCAAAATTCGCCCCAAGCGGTGGCGATGTTGCGTCATTTCTATGAGCAGTTTCCACAGTTTTATTTCATTGCCGCCGGGTCGTTGTTGGAAATAATGGTGGAAAATAACCTCATCAGCTTCCCGGTGGGGCGGGTGGAATACCGTTATCTGTATCCACTGACTTTTGATGAGTACCTGCAAGCCCGTGGGGCTGATCAGGCTTGGGCCTATCTGCAAGCGCTACCGTTCCCGGAATTAGCGCATCCCGTGGTGCTGAAACTGTTTCACAATTACAGTTTAATCGGTGGTATGCCTGAAGTAGTGGCAAATTATCTTGAATCGGAAAACCTGGTAGCGGTACAAGAAGTCATGGATAATTTGCTTACGGCCTACCGGGACGACTTTCATAAATATGCTAAAAGTCCCGGTTCCATTGCTCGCTTGCGGCATGCCATTAACGTCGCCCCCCTGGAAGCGGGGCGCCGGATAAAATTCGCCGGGTTTGGAAATTCCGCTTATCGTTCCCGTGAGATGGGCAAAGCATTACGGACGCTTGAGCTTGCCATGTTGATTTACTTGATCTATCCGACTACTCAAACCCGCCCACCCGGCCGGATCGATCTGAAAAAGTCCCCTAAACTACAGTTTTTCGATACCGGACTGCTGAACTACCGGGCCGGTCTGCAACCGTATTTTTATCAATACGATGACCTGCACAGTTTCCATCGAGGAATCATCGCAGAACATATTGTTTACCAGGAAATAATCGCCGGTGATCTTCATACTGACCGCAAACCCGTGTTTTGGGTACGCCAAAAGCGACAATCCACGGCGGAAGTTGATTATCTGCTTCCAATACAACAATATCTTATACCGGTGGAAGTGAAAGCCGGGAAAAGCGGGAAATTACGTTCCCTGCACCAGTTCATGGATGCTGTTGATCACCGGTACGCCATCAGATTGTATTCCGGCCCTTTAAGAATCGAGCATCCGAAAACAACGCACGGAAAGGTATTTCACCTGCTTAACCTGCCTTATTATTTGAGTGGTAAACTTAAACAGTATGCGGAATGGTTTTTGAATCCGGAGGTAAGTGCAAAGTGAAACAAATGAAACAGGAAACTTGAAAATGTTTCAACGTCTCAATATTTCATTGTTTCATATCTTGATAGGAAGGTGAAAGGTAATTTGATTTTCCAACCGATCCGCTCCCCGGGGGGAACTTATCCTTGCGTAGACGGGAGGTCGCTCTGATACACTCCTCCGTCGTTACATGACAGGCAGAGGTCGCAAAGGGATTTAATTTAGTGGAAAGTTGAAAGGTTTGGGTTAGACCCCTTCAGGGTCTGGGGGTATGTTGATTCTTTTACCACCGGTTTCACCGGCCCCGAATATTTCGGTGTTTGTGTTAATCCCTTTCAGGGATTTTCCAGTGGTTATTTTTGTTATGGGTATTATCGTTATAGTAGTGGAATTGATTCCAGGAATTTGACCATTATTAACTTTCTTCAGGGCCGGCCCCGGTGCAGTTATACATCTTTACGGGGCAAACGGTGCCGGGAAAAGTTGTCAGTGTTCGGTCTTTGGTAATCCCGATATAATCATGCTTCCTGACCTGCCTGCGCCGACATTCCGGCAGACAGGCAGAGCAGGCGATACCCGTATCGGGGACGGCTTTCGTGTGTCGACTGCTTCTTTACTAATAAAATCGGTTAACGTAGCTGGTGGTTTAGTTGGATGATAGGCTATAGTTTTTCATGGTTTCGGTCGGTTCCCTGCGGATCCGGTTTGGAGAGTTGTAGTCGGTGCAAAAGTCCCTAATCGAAAATCAAAAATCGTCAATCATCAATTCAAATCCTTGGTGTTTTAATTCCGGATAAAAGTTGCGCTCCTGACCGGATTACCCGGACCTTTTTACTGAACTTCCCCCGAAAACGCGGTACAATATTCCGTAATGTTTAATATTGATGAAGACACAGGTATTTACAAGTGGCGGAGTACTTTTTTCAAGAAAAAACGGGGGAATTTCTTGTATATTTATAATTGACAGAATAATTATACGTGACATATATTAATCGAGTAAATTTTATGTATAATAAGAAAATATGATATGATAAATAAGAATTCTGTTATTGTTATACTGTTAACAATAATCAATTATGGCTTTTTCCATTCAGCCGTAAACCCACAATCTTCGGCAAACATACGGTTTAATCTGGAAAACATGCAATTTGACGCGCTATTTCCGGGGGCTTACTGGACCGTGGATCAGGATATTAACCCGGATGACTCAACAACTCAATTAAATTACTTTTTACAAATGGATCTATGGGTTGGTGTTAAACAAGGAGATACCTTATCTGTGGTTTCGGGTGATGGCAATCCCGCTATTCCGGAATTACCTGAATGGCGGTTCATAACAAATATCTATGAAATCGAGGACTTATCTGCGGACACTTCTGTAGTTGCCGTTTACCGTTCTGTTTACGATGATCAGATTTCCCTTCCTGGACATACACCTGTCGGTTTGATTGTAAATCAACGTACGTACGAATACAAACATGTACCGGCTTTAATCTTCGAATACAGGATTTCCTCAATGACCAACATTGATTCAATTAGTGTTGGTATGTTTTTCGACTTTGATATTCCTGAGAATAATAATACCTCTAATCCATACAACGACCAAGTGTTCGTAGATACTTCAAAATCCGCCATTTTTATGTCCAATAACGGTAATTGGCGAAACAGTTCGACACCTGCGGTGTTGATGCTTTCGGAAAACCATTTTAACTACAAAGTATTTGGTAGTCTATCGAAACGGTTCACTGATAACAAAAAATGGGAAATCCTGAAAGGTCCTGGCAATTACAAATACAAGACCGACTATACAGCTCCCGATGACTATCGTTTTATTGTTTATTCCGATGTCTATACCCTCAGATCAGGAGACACGCTGACATTTTCGGTAGCGTTAGTTCATGCCTTTGGTTATGATTTAAGCAACAACATCATCAATAATCTCCGGTTATGGTATCAAAGCCATCCTATATTATTCCGTAGTTTTACTCAGAACAATCCCAAAAACACCGTCATTCCGGACGTTTTAACTATCTCTCCCGGTTTCCCCAATCCCTTTAATTCAACTACCATGTTTAGCATTTCATTACCGGAAAAAAGTGAAATTGCCGTTAACATCTATAACTTGTCAGGTAGAATTGTTAAGTCAATTCACCGGGGGATACTGGATAGTGGAATTCACTATTTTGAGTGGCAAGGGAAAAACCAAAATGGTCGTGATGTCGGTTCCGGAATTTATTTCATTCAATTGAAGGGAAGCGGAATTTATAAAACCCAAAAGATTGTTTTATTACGTTAGGAGGACTTAATATGTATCGTTATTTTGGATTAATAGTGTACATGGTTTTATACATCAACATTGTCTATGGACGTCTACCCGGAGATACAAATCCTGACACAAGGATTTACAGAGGTTACGCTTACGTTCACGTTCAAGATGAACAAGAAGATGGAGTACCTGGAGTGAAAGTGGACTTTGTCATGCAGGTATATTTTTTAGGTGATGAAACAATGGTTTACAATTCAACATATGGGAGAACCAATCAAGATGGTTTTGTATACCTTACGACAGAAGTTGAAGTATCTGCCTGGTATGGTAGTCCAACCAGCAAACGACTCGCCACAGGTATTTCATCCGAATCATGTATGTCCGCTATAAGTTCAGAGAGATCGGTAAGTACACAAACATTTTTTATCGACCCGGTATTCACGGTAATAGTTGATTGTGATAAAGATAATATTTCCGATGAACTCGAGAAACAATTAGCAGAATTATTTAAGCCAGTTTTGCATAAACATTCTTTTGAGCTACAAACTGATTTGGCAGATTTTGATATATCAATGACAGGATCTGGCGGGACCTCAATAAAAGCGACTAACTCTAATGGTGAAGAATCATTTTCTGGTACCATTTATTCAGTGGATAATTTGCATATATCTTCGGGCTACAATATTGATTCCTACGCTAATACTCAAAGTCCTAAAAAATGGAAACTAAATTTCCCTGATGATGATACATTTAGACATAGTGGTGCCCCAGTTGGTCAAAGACCAGTGTACTATCATATTTATAAAAGTGGGGATTATTATTATGTTCAATATTGGCTTTATTTTAACATGAATGATCTACGGGACAATAACCAAACTGCTAATGATACATGGCATGAAGGAGATTGGGAACACATTGCTATCCAAATTGAAGTAGATCAGGACGGAACATATACTCCTGTCAATATCAATTTCTATAATCATTATGGTGGAAGAACTCGGAGTGCCTCTGATTCATGGTGGAGCAGCACTAGTAATCCAACATACCAAAGTATTCAACAAGGATATGATACTAACCATACTCATATACATGTCTGGGTAGCTGCAAACGCGCATGCTCTTTACAACCGGTACGATTCTGTTTATCGTGCAACTGTCCACATAGTAGATGTTGAAAAAGAAGATTATAGAGATAATGTAGATTATAGCCCATCAGGTCGTGATTTATATTTTGAGTATGATAAATTGGAGAAGATGGGTGAACTATATAGTGATTACAGTATAGGCTCATTTCATAATAGTACTTTTTATCCCCATTATTATATGTTGGGTGGAAAGCCCTGGTTGGCGTTTATTGGTCGCGTTGGTGGCTATTGGGAGGAGCCTTTTAAGGCAGCTACACCATCACCACTTATGCCTACATTTCGTTCATCTGTCGAATGGATTGGCTTTACAATTAATTCTTCCGGTTTCGGCAACGCTGAACCGTTTATTTGGGGTAATTTAGATATATTCAACATTTCATATGTATCGGATTTGTCTACAGGAGACTAAACCATGTCATCCCCTCGGTTAATCTGTAAGTTATGTCTGTTACTATTCTGTTTTATGGCCATTGGAACAGGTAACTTTTCCTTTGCGCAATCTAATGAATTAACCATCACAGATACCATTCAAACAGAAGATCATTATCTTGATAGACAAATTGTATTTACAGGACATTTAGGTAAACTACTATTTTTACCTTCGCACACTAAACTAACCATTTCACCAAGGTTTTATTTTAAATCGAATTATTTCAGTAAGGAAATTTGGGGAGGTATAATGGGGACAGGTATAACCGCAGGATTAAATTACATTCTTTTCCCCTATATGGCTTTCTCACCGGAATGGCGCAGAAATCATGTGTTCATTAATATCGCTTTAGGAGGGCAATTAGCTATTGGCGGCAGTATGGCCGGAATTGGAATCGGCCTTTTGCCTTTTGGTGGAATTGGTATCGGTTATAATAGTTATCCTCTTTCCAAAACATTCACTCTAAATGCAGAGGTTGGAGTCAATACGTTTATAATTCTCGGCAATCCCTCCCCAATGTATCCTTATTTAAATTTGGGTTTAGTTTATCGAAGAAATAAGGGCAATTAATCCCGGTTTCGGCAATTCCAGACCGTTAATATGGGGTAATTTAGATTTGTTCACCATTTCTTATGTATCGGATTTGCCTCAGGAGACTAAACCATGTCATCCCCTCGGTTAATCTGTAAGTTATGTCTGTTACTATTCTGTTTTACGGCCATAGGAACAGGAAATTTTTCATTTGCGCAACCTAATCAACTAATCAGTCCAGACACCATTCAAACAGGTGATCATTACCTCGACAGACAAATTGTAATCGTAGGACACATAGGAAATCAGGGCGAAATTTTAGATAGACCTTCGACCAACTTCACTTTTTACCCAAAACTTTACTATCAATCCAATTTTATCAGAAAGAAAATATGGGGAGGTAAAATCGGTACGGGTATGACAGTCGGTTTAAATTACATATTACTACCCTATGCGGCTTTCTCTCCAGAATGGCGAATCAATAATCATTACGTAAAAATAGATTTAGGGCTGCAACTTGATGTTGGTTGGAATATTGGTTTTGTCCCATTTGGTGGCATTACAATTGGAAATAATTATCCTCTCTCCTTCTCCAAAAATTTAGCACTAAAGACGGAAGTTGGAGCGCAAATAATAGGATTAGCCCATTTTTCGCCACTATTCCCGTTTGTTAATTTGGGGATAACCTACCGTAAAAGCAGGAAAGATTAATAAAAGCCTCTTGTTAAATGGAGATCAATATTTTATTGCGCTGTCTGTACAATCCTGCAGCAATTTCCCGGAAGCAAAGCACTGGCTCGATGCCAGCTTTGTTGTTGGTGGTTCTGTAGCCTTCAATGAAAAAGTGATAAGAGAAGGACCTGCGATCATGTGGTCTAAATTTATTGATGATAATCCAAACGATGAATATGGATTAGTGATATTGCCTGATATTAATGACATTGATTTTAATGCCCGGCCTGATATGAGCTGGTTTAAAGTGCAAATACCTTGGGGATATTTAGATCCGGATTCTTATGCTGATTGGGTGAATTACATTCTTAATCCGTTGAATAAGATATTTGACTCCATCCCTGATAATGTTGGTGATTTTCCTCCAACGGGTCCTGCTTATCGAGCCGGATGGAATGGGGTAGGAAGCGCGGGAGGTAAATATGAACGTTATTAATAAGCATACCATTAAGTGGGGCTGCCTGGTGATCCGGTTTCTACCTGTTTTTCTTATTTATGGTCAACCGATTACAGCGGAGAATGTCGCCCCTGTTTTTTTAAAAGATGCAATCAACCTGACGCAGACTATTGATTATTTATTGCTAAACAATGCATTGGCTTTACCTCATTTCGGGGATAGAATTGATATGAAGGGTGAGGTTTTTCTATCCGATTTATTAAGAAGGGAACCGATTAGTGGGAGTCGGGTTTATAAAAGAGCAATACTTGGCAATATCATTGGGATAGCAGCCGGTTCGTTGTTGGGTGCATTCAT
>Ga0256830_1001659_pt1 | contig 15471 bp, 13 predicted proteins | sample 128326metaG_FD_190537 | JGI IMG/M metagenome (GOLD analysis project Ga0256830, IMG submission 190537) | Hydrothermal vent microbial communities from Lau Basin, Pacific Ocean - 128-326 | ecosystem: Environmental > Aquatic > Marine > Hydrothermal vents | place: Pacific Ocean: Lau Basin | collected... | reverse complement strand
ATTCTCAATCTGTTCCGGCACCACCTCTTTTCTTACCTCTTCTATGTATTCAGGATGGTTCAGAAGCAGGGACAGGAGCATCTCTTCCACCCCCATTGCATGAGAGGATATATTCAAGGTCCCCCCTCTGTCAAGCATGCCCCTACGGTGTCTCGTTAATTCCTCCCTGATAAAGACCTCTGCCAGGGAGGTCTTCTCTGCAATATCCTTGACAAGCTTTGCCCTCATCACCCCGTCATCCACCTTTGAGATGATTCTGATCAATTCCCCTACAGTCTCTACCTCGCCTGACCGTGATGTGGCCAGGTAGAAATCAACAAGCCCCATGGCATTGCCGATGAGCCTTCTGAAGGCTTCAGTTCCCTTCTGTTTTATATATGAATCAGGGTCATCACCTTCAGGGAGAAGCACAACCTTGCCCAGCATTCCCTGTGCATAGATCATTGAGAAGGCCTTCATGGTGGCCTTTATGCCTGCATCATCTGAATCAAATAAAAGCAGGACCTTCCTGGTAAGGGGTTTTAGCTTCCTCAACTGATGCTCTGTGAGTGCTGTTCCAAGGGGTGCAACAACATTCCTGATACCAGCCTGACTGCAGGCTATTACATCAAGATAGCCTTCCGTCAGGATTACATATCCCTTTTTATTGATCTCCCTTTTCGCATGATACAGGCCGTAGAGTTCGTAGGATTTCCTGAAGATGGTGGTCTCAGGGGAGTTCAGGTACTTGGGCGCCATGGACCCTTCCCTGAATATCCGTCCGCCAAAGGCTATCACATCGCCTCTTATATTGAAAATGGGGAAAATGATCCTGTTCCTGAAGGTATCCATCACCATTGATTCACCTTTTTTGCAGACACCCGCTGCAAGTATATCATCCCTGCTGAAACCCTTGTCTGTCAGGTACCGGAACAACACATCACCACCTCCAGGAGCGTAGCCAAGGAAAAACTCCCTGATCGTCTCCCTGGTGAGCCCTCTCCTTATAAGATAATCAAGTGGCTCTTTCCTGTCCCAGAGGAGCTGGTGGAAGTACTCTGCCGCAGCCCTGTGGATCTCAAGGAGTGCCTGCCTCCTGCCCTGTTTTTCAGTATCATCTTTTCTGAATTTCAGCTCAATCCCTGTTCTTTCAGCCAGCAGTTTCACGGCATCCTGGAAGGATATGTTTTCATACCTCATGAGAAAGCTGAAGACATCTCCTCCCGCACCACAGCCGAAACAGTGAAATATCTGCTTGGAAGGACTTATTACAAAGGAAGGTGTCTTCTCCGAGTGAAAGGGACAGAGGGCCTTGAAATTCTCGCCTGTCTTTTTTAGATTCAGGTATTCTGAAACTATCTCAACAATATCAACCCGTGATTTTATCTCCTCAACGATTCCTTCATATCCCATAAAACCCCATCTTTCATCTATCCATGGATATAACGTTTAAAGCCGGAGCATTCCAGAACGTCTATCCCGTCATCAAGTATACTGTCAAAAAGAAGATTAAGCCCCAGATTATCACTCGCAATATGTCCTGCTATTATAACATTGAGATGGTTCTTTTCTGCCTCCTTGCGATGTTCCTCGCTCAGATGCATTGCCACTATTGTGTTCACACCTGAGGTCGTCAGGCTCTGGAATATATCCTTGGATCCCTCTGTACCCCCGGTCATATCCACAAAGATCTTGCCGGCCTTGTGTTTTTCAGAACCAAGGATCACCTTTGGACCCGAGCCCAGCCTCTTTGCATCCCTGTACTCGGGCAATTCAAGAAGCAGATCAATCACATCGGATATCCTATAGGGTTTCTTCTCATCAAAAAGCCTCTGCAGATAGGTGGTAACCATATTATCTGCTGGTGTATGGAAACAGACAAAGGGTATATCAAGAAGCCTTGCTGCATCCACTGCCCTGTTATGATTTACCGGCATAAGCCTTCTCTCCACCTCTGATATCCTCTTCTCCATCAGGGTCTCTGCAATGTTAATGGGCACACCAAACCTTCCGAGGATATCTGCCTGGATCCTCATCACATCATAGAGGTTCGCAAAGGCCATCCCCTCAGGATGGTGGGAGACGATCAGGTCAATACCTTTACCGTTCTTCCTGAGATGATCTGCAAGCACAATCTCGCCCACCTCAATATCTATCCCTGCGATGAGAGCCTTAACCTCCTCATCCCCTGAACCATGGAGTATCCTTGTGTCAGAATAGGGGTTTGTGAGAGACTCCATGTCAAAATACTCCTTCTCCTTTTCCTTGAGCTCCTCATAGTTTTTCTTCTGGGCCTCTATCTCTTTGTCAACAACCTCCCTGCCCCTTGGGTCGTTCTCAATGCCTGCATTTACAGCCTTTTCATATAACTGGCGAACTGTCATAAAATGTCTCCTTTACATAAAGTACTTTAATGTCATCTCTTGTCACTAACGGGCAACAACCCAACAGTCCATTGTTAAAAATGGCTTACCCAGTCAAAGCATGCCCCGAGGGCTTTAATCGGAGGATTCAAGGATCGCTCTTACCTTCTGGTTTACTACCTTTCCGTCCGCCCTTCCTTTGACCCTGGGCATTACTATCTTCATTACCTTTCCAATGTCCCGGACTGAAGTGGCACCACTTTCCTGGATGGCACTATTGATTATATCATTCAACTCCTCTTCAGAAAGCTGCTCGGGCATGTAGGACTGGAGAACTGATAGCTCCGCTGTTTCCTTCTCAACAAGCTCCTCCCTTCCGGCCCGCCTGAATTCCTCAATTGACTCCCTTCTCTGCTTTGAAAGGGAAGTTAATACGGAAATGATCTCCTCGTCTGAAAGAGGGGAACCTTTTTCTATCTCTTTATTTTTTATTGAGGCCTTGATCATCCTGAGCACTGATACCTTCAGCCTGTCACTTCTCTTTAATGCATCTTTAAGATCGACCTCAATTCTCTCTAACAGAGGTGCGTTCATCTGCCCTGTGCAAATCTCATCTTTCTGAGAGCCTTTTTGCGAGCTGCCATGATCTTCTTCTTTCTTTTTACACTGGGCTTTTCATAATGTTCTCGCTTCTTGATCTCCGAGAGTATTCCCTCCTTCTCACACTGCTTCTTGAATCTTTTCAGTGCAATTTCAAAGGACTCACTCTCCTTCACGCTCACAGTGGGCATTCTTTAAAATCACACTCCTCTCATTAAGATTTTTCTATTATATATAGTTTATGTATCTCCCTATGTTTTCATGGTTTTAACGGGACACTACTGAATATAATATAGCAACTGAATAAAGTGGGTGTCAACCCGGACCAGATAGGTATTACCCGGGAATATATTTGTCATTTAAGGAAACTTTCCGTCCCGATATCCGACCCCCAATCCCCATACTGTCATTGCCGTGCCAGACCCAAAAAGTAATAGTTTGTCATTGTCGTGCCTGACCCGACAATCCACACTACCCAAAACGTTGTCATTGTCGGACTTGATCCGACAATCCACAGTCCTTTAAATACAAAAGACTGGATTACCCGGTCAAGCCTGCCCCCGAGGACTGTAATCGGGGGCCGGGTAATGACAGCAAAAGGAAGACAAAAGACTGGATTACCCGGTCAAGCCGGGTAATGACAGAAAGGTAAAAGCTTGTCATTGCCGTGCCTGACACGGCAATCCACAAACACCCTTGTCACTGTCGGGCAACATCCCGATGGTCCCTGACAGACCTGAGTGTGTTCTAAAATCACACCATGTGTTTTTATTGCGACACAGTTATCATGTTTAGAATATCATGAACCTGTAAACAAGAGATCGTGGTACTGGCTAAGTGCCTTATTTTACTGGAAAATCCCTCTACAAGCAACTCCTTATGTTAGAGAAATACAGCTGGCCTGAAAATTGCTTCAATGTTTATTTGATTAACTGTCAGTTACGGTCTCTATATGCTTTAAAAACTTGACAAATTTGACAGATAGTGGTATAAATAATAACCAAACTTCTTTTACAAATGTCTGTAATCCTTGATTTTCAAGGTTGTGCGAGTATGTAGCAGAGTATTTTCAGATGAAAGGGAGGTGATAAGGGAGTCAGAGAAACGGGTAGTTTTTGCAGGTTATTGCATGATTAACCTGTGAGGCGCTCCTAAGAGAGGGCAGAAAGAAATTTTTAAAACCCTGTTTTACAGGGCAGAACGCTAACCTGAAGGAGGGTTAGGAATTGAAAAAATATTTAGCTATAATCACGGTCTTCCTTTTCGTTTTGGGCTTTGCAGCCAGTGCCTTTGCAGTCCACGCTGAGATACCCGCAGAGACACAGGCTGTCATTGCAAAGGGTTCAACACAGATAACCCTTGGTGGTTCTTTGAGGTTCAGGGGTGACCTGAAGGAGACAGATTTTGATGACCAGACATCCCCATCAGCCAAATACGATGCCAGGGTAAGGCTCCACCTGAATGCAAAGGTCTCTGACACAGTCTCTGGCTATGTGGAACTTGAGTCATCCAATGATAGTGACAGTGACACAAGTGAAAACTGGACATGGGGTGATACCTCAGGGGCAACAGGTGTCTATGCAGTGGGTAATGGAAGAAGGCATTCACTCAGGGTACTTCAGGCATGGATCAACTACAATCCTGGCCCTGTTGGCATCAAGGTTGGCCATATGCCACTTGCCCTTGGCAACAAGATCTTCTTCAACCACACCAAGTTTGGTGATGATGCCATTGTTATCTATGGAAACCCCACAAAGCAGCTCCATCTTGCTGCCCTGACCGCAAAGTTCAGGGAGTCCAGTGGTACAAAGAGTGATGACTCCACAGGCTATGTTGCACTCTTTGTGTATAAGGGTGGTACCTTTAACCTCAGCGGTGATGTCACCCTTGTTGATGACCAGGCCACAAATACACATCCTGCAGACAATGAGATTCATGCCTGGAACTTCGGTCTGAGAGGCGACACAAAGGTCGCAGGCCTTACTGTAAGGGGTGATGTGGAGCTCCAGACTGGTAAGATGTATGTTGATACAGCCAACGAGCTGGATATCAAGGGCTATGCCGTTATGCTTGGCCTTGACTACAAGATGGGCGCAACCAAGCTCACCCTTGAGGGTGGAATCGGCTCTGGTGATGATGATGCCACAGACGATGATTTTGATGCCTTCATCACCTCCCTTGGTGCACATCCAAATGCACCACTCTACACCTTTGTGTATGACTACAGCGCAACAGGTGCCTCCGGTGGAACCAACGCCGGTATCACAAACACCACATACATAAAGCTTGCCGCCTCAACAAAGGCAACAAAGAAGATGGGTCTTAAGGGCCAGATCGTCTGGCTAAAGGCCACTGAGGATGTGGATCTTAACGGTGGAAACAATCCTGATGACGAGCTTGGCTGGGAGATTGATGGTAAGGTTACCTACAAGCTTGCCAAGAACCTGAAGTACTGGGTTGAGGGTGGTTACCTCTTTGTAGGCGATGCATACAATGATGCAAATGATGAGGCTGATGATGCTTGGAGGCTCCGCCACGGAATCCAGCTCAGCTTCTAATTGGCAGGTTGAAATCAGAAACACTAAAAAGGGCGGGTAATTACCCGCCCTTTTTTCATTGCATTACTCTGGTAACATCTTCATCTCTCTATGTACCGGTGCAATTTGTTCTCAACATGATTTTGAACAGGGCATTAACAAAGATGAATAAAGTCAACCTATAAGCATTATACCCATTATAATCAGAAGGATGAAAAGCCCCTTTCTATACCGTTCATCACTCAGTTTCCTGTTTCCGTAGATTCCTGCGAGCATACCCAGAACCATGACAGGAATGAGCGTCAGGAACCTCATGAAGATCTCAGCGGTAATATTTCCGCTAATCAGATGAAACAACAGTACCATGATACTCGTGGTAAAGATAAAAAAGTTCATTGATGATACCACGTCAAGCTTTGGCCATTCCCTGTTTGCTATATACATGGCAGCAGGTGGACCCGTAGTATTGTAGGCCCCACCCAGTATTCCTGAGAGAAGTCCAAAAAGATAGGCGGTCCATGAGGGGAGCCTCCATGAAACCCCTTTTACTTTAAGAGAATACAGGGCATAGGACACAAGAAATATCCCGAGTATTGACTTCATCATCCGGTCACTGAATTCATTGAGAAGGTATATCCCGATTGGAATTCCTATGAGTGTACCTATGATCAAAGGAGCCACTTCTCTGTAACTGAACCTTAATCTGAATTTTACAACAAGAAGCCCTGTAACCGAGGGCAGAAAGAGGGCAATCAGTGGTGCTACAAATTTGATGCTCAGAAACAATAATAACAGGGGCATACTGAAAAGTACAAAGGCAAATCCAAACATCCCCTGAAGGAAGGATGATAGAAAAATCACAACACCAATTATTAAGGTCTCCATGAGAGTTGGGATGGTTTCTTTCGTGAGGCTTTAAAAGGCAAGGATCCCATCGGCATCTAAAGCCAGATCAATGAGAGTTGCAGCCCCTGTTATTGTTGCCTCGGGTATTAATTCGTCCGGGCCTAACCTTCTGTTACTAAAGGTCTGGGAACAGACCTGGAATTCCACACCTGCTTCAATTGCCTCCTGCAATCTCTGTTTCAATGTCGGTCTCCCTGGCTTTATATTGGGCTCCTTTTCAACTGCACCTTTAATCATTATATCAATGCCATCCTGCACACAGTATAATATGGTCCTGCAATTAGCTGTTGCTGCTATTGAGGCAAACATCAGGGCAGACCTTGCTGTTGCAGGTGCATTCAGGCCGGATGTACAAACCACAAGAAAGAGTGGTATTGTTTCCTTTGAACCCCTTTTGTCTTTAAGTTGAAGTTTCAGATTGTCTTGCATTTCTTCTCCTTCTTTCTGCATCAGGCAAGTCTTCTTCTGGAGAATTCATTTAATACCCTTACCGATTTCATCATTGTCTGGCCCACTGGAGAGATTGACAGTGCCTGTCTGCATAACTCCTCAAGCTCCTCTATAGGTGCCTTGCTTTTCACAAATACCTTTGTTCTTATCTCATTGAATCCAGGGCTTACATCCCCCTCTTTTATTTCCTTTGCAAGAAAGGCAGGTATGTCAGTATCACCTTCCAGGTCTATCTCCAGGCTTTCTATTTCAATATTTTTCAGTGTTGCGAGGAATATAAACACTATACTCAGACAGGCTCCATAAGAACTGAGAAGGAGTGTCATGGGATTTGGCGCACTATTGGTGCCACCAAGGGCACAGGGTTCATCACAAAGGATCTTGAAGTCCTTTACACATGTCTCTATCTTGAACCCACCTTTCCAGGTGGATTTTGCCTTTGTAACGGTTTTACCTAAATCAGGATTTTTCTTAAGACCTGCAACTATATTTTTAATTTTCACCTCGTCAAGACTATTTACCATAAGTAAAGATACCTCCCTATTTTTGATATCCTTAAATTTCCGATTTAAAAGCCGGAAACCAAAAGAATTGGCATTCGGTTATTAAGTCTCTGCAAGGTTTATACCATACACAAGAGAGCATGATGTCAGCCAAATTTGGGCAAAAATACTGTAATTGCGACAAAGGCTGATAAATATGTGGTGGTCAACTGCACCGATAAGTGCGGTGATGGTGCAATTGGTCACCATCCAGAGGTAAATTATTTTGACCATAACATTGATAAACAAGCTCTTGTAATCATGATAGCAGGGTATACTGATCTGCATGAACTCTCTGAACCAAACCTAACCAATTTGGTATAAAATGTGCAACAGATTAAAGAAAATTTAAGATCATGTCTCAATCTTTTTACCAGACTTGAAAACTTTAGGAGGTAACGAGTGATGAAAAGTATTAAAGTAACAGGTTTATGCACCATGGTGTTTATTTTTCTCCTCCTGTTAATATTGGGAACACCCCTGTATTCCAACGCAGCAGGACCTGTCCGGATCACCTATGGCTATCATCCCTACTGGACTGGAGGATGGACGGGTATAGTAATAAAACACCGCGAACTCTGGAAGAAATATCTGCCAAAAGGCAGTAAGGTAAAGTTTGAAGCCCATCTGACAGGTCCTCCCATGGTTAATGCCCTCCTGGCAAACAAGATGCAAATTGGCACCATGGGCGATATGCCTTCACTTGTGGCGACTACCAAGAAAAGGCAGGGTGATATACGTCTGGTCAGTGTGCCCATGTTCAGCAATGGACAGAACTGCAATCTCATAGTTGTAAGGAAGGATGCCCCTGATTTTAAAAACCCTACAGAAGCAATCAACTGGTTGAAGAGAAAAAAGATTGCTGTACACAGAGGGACATGTGCAAACAGATTCCTTGATTCTGTTCTGGATAAGACGAAAATCAAGCCGGCAAAAAGGCTTGATATGACCATTGAGGTTATCTCTTCAAGTTTTGAGGCTGGCAAGCTTGATGGTGCGGCAATGTGGGAGCCTCATGCGCGCAAGGTTGTGGAACTGGGGTTTGCCAAGTACGCAGCAACAGGGGCCCCATGGGGAGAGACAGATGCTGATTTTACCCTGATGAGACAGGATTTCATAGAAAAACATCCTGAAGCTGCAAAGGGCTGGATTCTTGCGGAAATTGAGGCTCTGCAGATCATGATAAACGAGCCAGAGGCTGTCGTAAAAATGGTGAAGGAAGAGACAAAGGGATATACAGAACAGATGATCTGGTCTGCCCTGTACGAGAGGTATCCAGACTCGGTAGGCGGAGATCCGGTAAAATATGATGCAAAGATGGTTTTTGATGATGAGGTCATTCAGCTTATGAAACTGGGCTATGCCTTTCTGCATAGACTGAAGGTAATACCCATAGGTACAATCCCTGAAGGCGCTATAAACGACAAACCACTGAAAGAGGCACTTAAGGAACTGGGGTTGCCTTACAAATCTATTGGAAAGATCAAAGGATTACCACGTTCTGCTTTCAAGAAGGGCAAATAAAAACTGATGGAAGAAATCTATCAGTGCAACAGGGAAGGAGGCTCTTCCCTGTTGCTTCTCCTTTACAAACATAGAAGGAAGTATTTATAGTTATGAATATCTATTTTGTATTACCTTTGATTCTGATTCTATCATTTGTTCTCTTTATCTTTTATCATCAGCAGAAAAGGCTTGCCCGTTATTCAGGGATCTCCACCCTGTCTCAGATTAAGAAGACCTTTACAAGTCAGAGATTCTGGTTCTTGATACTCGGCTTTGTATTTACCATAGGATTCTGGTATGCTGCTGTATACTGGCTGCCCTTTGATGCATTCCACCGTCTACCCGGCCCTGATGAGGTTATTACTGAGTGGCTAAGCCGTGACCCCTATTATGGCATATCCATATACACAAAGGAATACTATGTGCATATCATATACAGTTTTTACCGTGCTACAGCGGCTTTTTTGCTGGCCACGATCCTGGGTGTCCCTTTCGGTTTGCTGATGGGCTGGAGCAGAAGATTCTATGAATACTCCTTTCCACTTGTTGAGATGATCAGACCAATACCACCACTGGCCTGGGTTCCTCTTTCAATTCTCATGCTTCCAGGTGTAGAGCCGGCTGTTATTTTCGTAACCTTTCTTGTTGCCTTCTTTGTCACTACCCTTAACACCCTTCTTGGTGTTCAATCAATAGACCAGGCCTATTTCAGGGCAGCACTCTGTCTCGGGGCCGGCTCCAGGGAGATTCTTTACGACGTGGTTATCCCCGGGGCGCTACCCTATATCTTTACAGGTCTTCAGATATCAATGGGCGCTGCATGGTTTTCCCTTGTTGCAGGTGAAATGATTGCAGCACAGTATGGACTGGGATATCTCATATGGCAGGGATATTCCCTTGTCAAGTATCCTACTATCATTATAGGGATGGTTACCCTGGGTGTTATTGGATATGGTAGCAGTGCTGCAATACGGTATGTGGGTAAAAGATTAATGGCATGGAGACAACAGGAATTGGGAGGATTAGGAGTTACCTATGAGGAATAACGGAGATGAAGAGGCTATCAAAGAGACCACAAACACCGTTTTGAATAACCCCGATATAACAAAAAGGGGTGCCTTATCAATATGTAATGTTACAAAGATCTACGACCCTGAAGGGGTGCATGTTGTGGCACTGGAGGGCTGTTCACTTGATATCAGGGCAGGGGAGTTTGTAGCAGTTGTTGGACCTTCAGGCTGCGGAAAGACGACTCTGCTGAATATCATTGCAGGGTTTGACTCTCTCACCCATGGAGAGATCCGTCTTGATGATGAGCTCCTTGCAGCACCTGGAGTGAAACCAAAACCAGGCCCGGACAGGGTGGTTGTCTTTCAGCATGGTGCACTTTTTCCCTGGAAGACGGTTCTTGATAACGTAATATACGGTCCTGTAATACAAAAAAAGATGTCCAGAGAAGAAGCAATAGAGACCGCACGAGACAAACTAAGCAGACTGGGTTTAAAGGAGATAGAGAACGTCTACCCCGGCCAGCTCTCCTCCGGGATGCAGAGGAGGGTAGAGATCGTGAGGGCATTGATCAACAATCCACTTGTGCTTTTACTGGATGAACCCTTCCGCGGAATGGACTCGGTAACCAAAAGCGCCAGCCACGAAGCGCTTCTTGAGCTTTATGATATTTTTCATAAAACTATATATTTTATTACCCATGACCTTGAAGAGGCCATCTTTTTATCAGATACTGTTGTTGTTATGACAACACGTCCGGGCAAAATAAGGATGACCATCAAGGTTGATCTCCCCCGCCCACGGGATTATCGTATGCTTTCAACCCCACGATTCCTGGAACTAAAAGAGATGGCCAAAGATGCAGTACATGAGGAGGCCTTAAAGGCCTTTCAACGTGGTGAAAGGGAGCTGGCCTGATATGAGCGGGATCAACATGTCAGAAGACAAAAGTGTGACTGATATGCTTGTAAAGAAAGAGATATCCTTTGGCAGGCGATTACGGAAAAACCTACTAAACCCAACAAATATTAACGGTACCATAGCAATCTTTGGATTCTTTGTGACATGGCATCTCCTGGTAGTACTTAGGATACCTTTTATGAAGCATATTCCAACACCTTTAACTGTGCTTGAGACCTTTATAGATCTTGTAACACAAAAGGTATACTGGGTAAGTTTATGGTTCAGTGCAAAGAGGGTCTTTTACGGGTTTGTTGCAGCCCAGGTGCTGGGTATTCCCCTGGGGCTCGCTATGGGATGGAGCAGAAAGTTCAAATATCTCACATTCCCTGTGTTTGAGGTTTTGCGTCCCATACCACCACTGGCCTGGGTTCCTGTATCAATTCTCTTCTGGCCCACAAATGAATTAAGCATTGCCTTTATAACCTTCATAGGTGCCTTCTTCACAATTGTTTTGAATGTACTAAGGGGTGTCTCCTCCATTGATAAGGAACTCTATCGTTCCGCCCTTTCTCTGGGTGCGAAACCACAGCATATATTCAGAAAGATCATACTTCCTGCAAGCATCCCTTCTATTGCAACCGGGATGATGGTAGGTATCGGCATCACCTGGAATGTGGTTATTGCTGCTGAGATGATTGCTGGTGACAAAGGTATCGGCAGGCTCACCTGGGAGGGATATCTTGCAGGTGATACACCCACAATAATTGTTGGAATGATCAGCATTGGATTTGCGGGATGGATTTCAAGCGGGATAGTAAAGATAATATCAGACAGAATGATGCCATGGCGCAAGTTGTTCTAAGGAGGTTTTATGAGGTGCGAGAAAAATGGCCGTATTGAGGTGAGGAATCTCTCTAAACGTTTCCACAAGGCCGGAAAGGAGCCCCTGGATGTTCTGCAAAATTGTACTTTAACAGTTGAGCCTGGAAAGCTGAATGTACTGATCGGGCCTTCAGGGTGTGGAAAGTCAACCCTTGCAAATATACTTGCCGGATATGACAGTCCGGACTCGGGCGAAATTACAATTGATGGTTCACCTCTGAAAGGCCCTGGCACTGACAGGCTCATGGTCTTTCAGGAGACTGCTTTGTGGCCTTGGATGACGGTGATGGAAAATGTAATCTTTGGCCCCACTGTAAGAGGTGAGATGACAAAAAAAGAGGCCAGAGAGGAGGCAACGCGTATTTTAGAGCTTGTTGGTCTTCAGGATTTCAGAGACAAATATCCGGCACAACTCTCCGGAGGTATGCAACGCAGAGCAGAACTGGCAAGGGCATTAATAAACAGACCAAGGGTTATGATAATGGATGAACCATTCAGGGGGCTTGATGACCTGACACGTGAACTTATGCAGGAATATTACCTTAAAATATTTGAAAAGACCCATTGTACAACCCTTTTTATTACAACTGAACTTGAGGAGGCCATATTCCTTGCAGATCGTATCCTGATAATGACTTTCCTGCCGGGACAGATAAAGACAATAATTGATGTTGATCTTCCCAGGCCTCGGAACTACCATGTCCTTACTTCAAAGAGATATTTGCAAATCAAGGCAGAAGCGCTTGAGTATCTTATTGAAGAAGGACGCAAGTGCTTTGGTGAGGATTGTAATATAGCCAATACAATGGTAGACGAGTTTAAGAGACAGGCTGACAAAGGTCATTGAGTATCTTTGATATGAACATGCAGGAATCTTGCAGTTCATATCAAACCATGAAGGGGTATTCAGACTTCGTCGCCTTTCTTCAAACCGTATTTTCTCATTTTACGTACTATCGTGGAATGATCAACGCCAAGCAGCCGTGCAGCCTCACGTGTCGTCTTCTTTATTGAGAGGACATTTGTAAGGAGCTTTTTTTCAACCAGGGCATGGGCCTGTTCAAGAGGCATTATTCCTTTCACCTGGATCATTGAACTTTCATTATGTTCGTCTTTGTATATATTATGCGGCAGATGGTGTGGCTGCAACATCTCCTCACCACATAAAACCACCATCCTTTCAATAACATTTTGTAGTTCTCTCACATTGCCGGGCCAGTTGTATGATTCCAGAACCTGTATGATTTCTGCAGAAAAGGTTTTTGACTGATTGTATTTTTTATTGTAATACCGAAGGAAATGCCAGGATAGCGGGAAGATATCCTCTCGCCTGTTCCTCAGGGGAGGGATTTCAATGGGTACTATATAGAGACGATAGAAAAGGTCTTCACGAAATTCGCCCTCCTTCACCATCTTCTTGAGATTTCTGTTAGTGGCTGCAATTATCCGTACATTCAATTTTATCGGGCATCTTCCACCAACACGAATTATTTCCAGGTCTTCAATTATCTTGAGGAGTTTTACCTGGCAATTCAGGGGCAACTCTCCTATTTCGTCAAGAAAGATAATCCCCTGGTTGGCAAGTTCAAAAAGCCCGGGTTTCCCCTCCCTTGAGGCCCCTGTGAAGGCACCTCTTTCATAACCGAAAAGTTCAGATTCAAAAAGATTTTCAGGTATAGCCCCGCAATTAACGGGAATAAAAGGCCCGTGCCTTCTTGCACTCAACCGGTGGATAAGTCTGGCCAGCATTTCCTTGCCCGTACCACTTTCACCTTCCAATAATACAGTGGTATCCACATGAGCTACCCTTGCGATAAGATCCAGAATGCCTCGCATGATACGGCTTTCAGCAATAATCTCTCCACCGGTCAGCTGTAAAATACGTGTCTTTTCAGGGGTGGAAAGATACATTGCCATAAGGCGGGATACCTCATCCTTGAGCAACTGAAGCTCTGTGATATCACGGATATGAACAATTACCTGGAAAATACGTTCCTTATGAATTATAGGTGTCCCTGTCACATAGATTTCGTTGCCCTGTCTGAGTTTTCCCATGCTGGTAATGCTTTTTTTCAGCTGGTTCACCAGTCTTACAACCTCCTGAATTGTATGAAGACATACATGGGTTTCTCCATCAAGATCATTTACATCTCTGTTGAGAATTGTTTTTCCCTTGAGCCCCGTAATTCGGCTAAAACTACTGTTGACTTTGACGATACGATCATTTTCAATAATGATAATGCCATCATAGAAGCTTTCCATCAAGGACTCAAATGTCTGGGAAATGTCAAAAGAAAAGGCGGTGTTTTCCCTTGAAAGAGAATCCTGCAGGACATCAAAAAGATAGAGTTCACCTCCGAACTTTCCATTATGACGGAATGAGGTCCTGTAAAAGACCACCTCTTTGTCATGGATATTTTGTTTTAAAAAGCATTTTTCCTCTTCCTTTGACAGGTGTAAAGCAACCAATGAGTTGAAAGGTCTGCCAAGTATCTCTTCTGCAGGAATATCAAATATCTTCTCAGCTTTTTTATTGAAGAGACAGATCTTTCCCTTTCTGTCTGTGAGTATCAATCCGCAGGTGGTTTCCTCTAAGATTGAAAGGAGTGAGCTGGTATTTAAAGACGAAATACAGGCCATCTATTCACGCTTCCCATGCCGGGGCTTTGTTCTATATTCTTAATCATGGCTGTTACATGTTCTCTTGGGGCGCCTCTTCTTTAAGTTTAAGTGCTTTCCGTTAAATTGTCAAGTTTTTTTATCCACTTTTATTGACCCTGAGGAAGAAGAAATGTTATTTTAATTGGCAGTTTTTAAACAAAAATTATCAGGTTAGGAGGTAAAAATGAATAGGTTATTGACAACAGCACTTCTGGCGGCTTTATCTGTAATGTTATTTGTAACGTCTGCCTTTGCTGAACATATCTTTGGCCCTGATGAGCTTGACACAACCTATGGTGCATACCTGAGATTCAGACAGGAGACATGGGACAATGTATTTGACTTCAAGAGTGGTGACCACAAGGACGACAATTTCTTCAGGCTTAAGACCTCCCTCTGGACAAAGTTTGATTACGACAAAAGGTATATCTTCTTCATCAAGCTCACCAATGAGGCCCGTTACTTCATGAACTCCAGTAACACAAGTAGCAGGCCCTTTGGACTTAATGAGGATGAGCTTGTCTTTGACAACCTCTATCTTGAGGCAAAGGACTTCATGGGCCTGCCTGTTGACCTGAAGATAGGAAGGCAGGATTTCCTGTTCACCCATGGGGAAGGCTTCCTCATAATGGATGGAACACCCATGGATGGTTCAAGGACATTCTATTTCAATGCTGCCAAGGCAAATATCAGGTTCAACAAAGAGTTCAACCTTGATCTCATCTATATCACTGACCAGTCAACGGACAGATATCTGCCCTCCCTTTATCCTGCCGAGAAGAGGGTGATCAACACCTCTGACGAGAAGGGGTTCGTTGCATATGGAAGGGTAAAGGCAATGGATAATCTCACAGTAGAGCCCTATTATATCTACAAAAGGGAAGATACCGACACAGGGCCAGACGGCAAGCTTGATATCAATGCAATGGGTGCCCACATTGTCTATAAATACAACAACTGGAAGTTCGGTGGTGAGTATGCACACCAGTGGGGTGAATACGACAGCGGAAGGGACAGAAGGGCAAATGGTGGATATGTATATGTGAAAAGGTCATACAATGATATTATGTGGAAGCCTGGTTTTGAACTGAGGTATGTCTACCTCTCTGGTGATGATCCTGATACAGACAAGAA
>Ga0256830_1001658_pt1 | contig 15476 bp, 12 predicted proteins | sample 128326metaG_FD_190537 | JGI IMG/M metagenome (GOLD analysis project Ga0256830, IMG submission 190537) | Hydrothermal vent microbial communities from Lau Basin, Pacific Ocean - 128-326 | ecosystem: Environmental > Aquatic > Marine > Hydrothermal vents | place: Pacific Ocean: Lau Basin | collected... | reverse complement strand
CTCACCGCTAACAGTAACCTTATCTTGCGAACAATATTGTGCTGCACCACGCTCCAGTAACTCTTCAAGATCCAGTGGCAGCGCTTTTTCGATAATGATACGTAGCACGCCGAGTGCGGCACGACGTAGCGCAAACGGGTCTTTATCTCCTGTCGGCGGCTGGCCAATCGCAAAGATGCCCATTAGCGTATCGAGCTTGTCGGCAATCGCAAGCGACTGGGCGATCACATTCTGTGGTAACTCATCACCAGCAAAACGTGGCATGTACTGCTGATCAAGTGCGCTGGCAACCTCTGCCGGCACACCATCCAGAGCGGCGTAGTAACGCCCCATGATACCCTGTAGCTCAGGGAACTCACCGACCATCTCGGTCATCAAATCACATTTTGAAAGTTCACCCGCCTGCTGTGTCAGCGTATGGTCACCCCCCAGTCGTTCGGCGATCTCGGCACTCAATGCAGCGACGCGCATCGACTTCTCTTTTAGTGTGCCGAGTTTCTTCTGAAACACTACCCGTTCAAGACGTGAAGAGAGCGCCGAGAGCGGCTGCTTGCGATCTTGCCGCCAGAAAAAAACCGCATCTGACAGGCGTGGACGAATCACACGTTCGTTACCTTCACGCACCACATCCATATTGGTGCTGGCGATATTGCTAACGGTGATAAAGTGCGGCATCAACTCACCCGCATCGTTCACCACATGAAAATATTTCTGGTGCCCTTTCATTGCAGAGATCAACGCCTCCTGCGGCACTTCAAGAAAACGCGGCTCAAAGTTACCCGCCAGTGCGACAGGCCACTCAACCATACCGGTCACCTCATCCAGCAGCGCTTCGTCGATCACCGCTTTACCACCGAGGCCCACGGCCACTGCCATCACCTGCGCGCGCACCGCTTCACGTCGTGCTGTGAAATCCGCCATCACTCGCCCTTCACTCTCCAGCAACGGCACATAAGCGGCAGGCTCCGCGAGGTAGAGCGTGTCGGGGTGATGAAAACGGTGACCGCGAGTGGTCTGACCGCTCTTGATGCCAAACAGGGTGGCATCCACCAGCGTCTCTCCCAGCAACATCACCAGCCAGTGAACCGGGCGCACAAACTCTGCGTTTGAACGACCCCAGCGCATGCGCCTGGGTATTGGCAGCTGCTTTAACGCCTCTTCCACAATCGCAGGCATCAGCTCACTGCTCTGTCTCCCCTTCTTTGCGCTGCGAAAGACCAGCCATGCGCCCTTTTCTGTCTCAACTGTCTCAAGCGCCTCGACTTCAACACCGCACGATTTTGCAAAGCCCTGCACCGCGCGTGTCGGCAAACCATCGTCATCAAAAGCGGCGGTGACTGCGGGGCCTCGGCGCTCATCCGTGGTGTCGGCCTGCGCCTTCATCAGATCGGTAACGTGCACCGCAAGGCGGCGTGGTGCTGCGTACCAACGCACCTCATTGTAGTCGAGCACGGCCTTTTTCAGCCCGTCACGGACAGCGCTGGCGAGCGCCTCGCCCAGTTTACGCAGCGCCTTTGGTGGCAGCTCTTCGGTGCCCAGCTCAAAAAGAAAATCACATCTATCCGACACGGTTTACCATCCCCAACTCAAACTGATTCATGATTATCACGACACCTTTTTCACGTCGCTGCTGTCGGCAGCACACATGGGGAAACCCAGCGCTTCGCGTGCGGCGTAATAGGCCTCGGCCACCGCGCGTGACAGGTTGCGCACCCGCCCAATAAAACGGGCGCGCTCGGTCACGCTAATCGCATGACGTGCGTCCAGCAGATTAAACAGATGCGACGCTTTCAGCACCATCTCATAGGCAGGGAGCGGCAGTCCCGCTTCGATCAATTTCTGACTCTCGCTTTCACAGTTATCGAAAGCGGTAAAAAGCGCATCGACATCGGCGTGTTCAAAATTGTAGGTGGACATCTCTACTTCGTTCTGATGAAACACGTCGCCATAGGTCACTCGGCCCAACGGGCCATCGGCCCATACCAGATCATAGACACTCTCGACCCCCTGCAGGTACATCGCGATGCGTTCAAGGCCATAGGTGATCTCGCCGCTGACCGGGGCACAGCTCAGCCCACCCACCTGCTGGAAATAGGTAAACTGTGTCACCTCCATGCCGTTGAGCCACACCTCCCAGCCAAGCCCCCATGCACCCAGCGTCGGTGACTCCCAGTTATCTTCTACAAAGCGGACATCGTGCTCCAGCAGATCCAGCCCCATGGCGCGCAGTGAGCCGAGATAGAGCTCCTGAATCTCCGCCGGCGACGGCTTAATCACCACCTGAAACTGATAATAATGTTGCAGTCGATTGGGGTTTTCGCCATAACGACCATCGGTGGGGCGGCGTGACGGCTGTACATAGGCCGCGGCCCACGGCTCAGGACCAATCGCGCGTAAAAAGGTGGCGGGGTGAAAGGTACCTGCCCCCATCTCCATATCATACGGCTGTAACAGCACACAGCCGTGCCCTGCCCAATACTGCTGCAACCCCAGGATCAACCCCTGAAAGGTTGAGCTATCTATCGTCTGGCTATCTTTCACGTCTAATTTTTACTATCTGAGATGATTAAATGGCTTGATTTTTGTGCGGCCAAGTATACCCCGCCACCGCGCTATTTTGTATCGCTTTAGCCACTGACAACTCACTCGCCGACTCAAGAAGCCCCTTTTTCATGCCGATAGCCTTGTTAACGGAGGAGAGAACTGCATGAGCGAACTTGTCATTCAACCCACCACCACCGCCCAGTGGCACGCACTGGTAAGCGATGCCGAATATGCCGCCGGCTGTAGCCTCGGGGAAGAGCTGGAGAGTTATCTGGTCTTTTTACTGATGCGCTACACCCGAAAACCGCAGATGCTATCACGCGTGATGGCGCTCGATTATCTCAAACAGACCCACGGTTCACGTGCAGAACGCGGTCAGAAACTCAAGGATGTAGGGGATCACTGCCTGCTTTTCTCCGGGCTATTCCCCAAACACGCTGAGAAACGGATGATAAAAGTGAGCTACTTCGTCAAATTAGGCCGCAGCGCCTACCAGCAGGTATTTGAAAACCTCAACAGCCGAGACTCACTCTACTCACATCTGAGCAACGACTTTGTCACCCTGATGGATATCCTGCAAACCATGCGCGATCTACAGCACGATGAGACCCACACCACCCACCTCAGCGCAATACACGCCTTTGACCTGTGGCACGACACCGGTAGTCAACACGCCTATAAGACCATTAAATCGATGACTAGCGACGGCAATCCGACAAAACCCGCCTTTATCGACCTGCCTGACGATAGCTCACCGCTGAATCGGCACTAAGTTCGTACCTCAGAAAAAGGGATCGCCCCGCTGCAGCAGCCATACCCTGGTTTTATTTGATCTCAACCTTATAAGCGAGTATCAACGGCGGCCTGTCATATCGCCCAACCTGCCCTGCTTTACCAAGCGCAACATACAAAAGTTTACTGGCGGTATCATACGTACCACCGATAATTGCGTGCTGACCATTATTGTCAAATGGAAGCGCCCATTTCCCATATGCATATGGACGAGGTTCAGAGACTCGACTAGCGTCGAGAATCTGATCTAAATCAAAAAACCAGTAGTAGTTATATCGCTCTGATGCGATCGCCGGGCACGGCCCACCGCAGAGATTCCCGTTGTCCTGAGTAATTTTGTAGCCAATACCGCCATTAATCCCTGCTGATGAACCAATCACCGCAAATGTCTTTGAGTTGGGCACAATAAACCCATACCTGCCCCGGCTTAAAGAGTTCCAGACAGGAGAGGCAGTAGGCCCGGTAGTCATCTGTTGAGCACCTGGCGCCAGGTACTCACCGCCCGAAAATGGAAAATTCATGATGGGCGTTGTTGAGACAGACTCACTAAATGGCAACGATGAATTCAACAGGTCATCAGTATTAAATGAAAAAATAGATGGACCAAGGCTGTAGCGGCTAATAATTGAATAGACGCTTGACCAGCCGGTGATGTGGCTGCTTCCGATTTTCTCCTGCCACGCCGGCGGCACTTCCGAAATGTAGCCCGCGGCCTGCGCCCTCCCCTGAAGTTCAAAATAGCCAGCAATTGAAGAGGTCGCTAAATTAGCGGCATCACGAACAACAAGCGTTGTGTCCCGGTTATTTCCAGCTGCGTCGTACCACTGCTCAGCATTAACGATTAGCTGCCCATTTTTGTAGTACATTCCGGTAACACGGTTAATCTCATCAGGGTTGCCCGTCGTACCAGCGCCCAGTATATTTCTAAAACCCTGCAATGCAGTGGTCGCAACATTCAGCTCATTCACACTATCCCTGATAAGCAGCGGCGGGATTGCAAACTCTGCGATCGCATTTTGCTGTGCATGCCCTGCAATAAATAGTGAGTGATTATCAGCGTTATATGCAAGCGATCCCACCGCATAGTTAACGGATGACACACCAAAAGTAGCCGAACTAATTCTAAAAGCCCCCTGATAAACAAAATCATCAATCACCACTTGAGACGATGAAATACTCATCAGATTTTGAGTCTCATCGGTAGCGCTCGCCGTAGTGCCCTCAGAGGTCGTAGAATCACTACCACATGCAGTTAATAGCGATAACAACATCAAAACGAATAGCGCGAGTTTTGTATTTTTCATTAGAACATGGCTCTCATATTGACGATGAGACTATCCCTGTCTTTTTGGTAGCGCCATAAACACTAATTGAGTTTACATCACTTTACTGCCAGGGTTTGTGAGGCATATCACGGATAAACAATGGCGATGCTACGACTAAATTTATTGCATGTTTGCAGAGTGAATTTAGGAACAATTGCCCTCTGGCCTGGGTTTTCCCTATAATCACCCCCCACTAGCTACAAACCAGAGTGATTCATGAACAGACAACCAAAGGCCGTCGCCCTTATTTCAGGCGGGCTCGACTCCATGCTTGCTGTAAAAGTTCTGCAGGAGCAGGGCGTTCACGTCGAGGGGATCAATTTTTACACCGGCTTTTGCGTTGAGGGACACACTCACGCCATCCGCAAAACCGATCAGAAAAAAGAAAAGCGTAATAACGCGCTGTGGGTGGCGGAGCAGCTCGGCATTAAGCTCCACATTATAGATGTGATCGAAGAGTACAAAGAGGTACTGACCAACCCGCAACACGGCTACGGCGCAAACCTCAATCCGTGCCTTGACTGCAAATCATTTATGGTTAAAAAGGCGCGTGAATGGATGGATGAAAACGGATTTGATTTCATCTTCACCGGCGAAGTAGTCGGCCAGCGCCCGATGTCGCAGCGCAAAGATACCATGCCGGTTGTGGCCAAACAGTGCGGGGATGATGCGCGTCTGTTGCGCCCACTCTGCGCCAAACTACTGCCCGAGACACTCCCGGAACGCGAAGGGTGGGTCGATCGTGAAAAGCTCTACGGTTTCAACGGCCGTTCACGCAAACCACAGATCGCGCTTGCCGCCCAGTTCGGCTTCGATGAATATGCCCAGCCGGCAGGCGGCTGCTGCTTTCTCACCGACCAGGCTTACTCCGTAAAACTTGGCGACCTGTGGAAACAGCGCGGCAACAAAAATTACGACCTTGATGACATCATGCTACTCAAAGTTGGTCGCCACATCCGCCCACGCGAACACTTTAAAGTGATCATTGGGCGTGAAGAGGGGGAAAATAACTTCATGAACGGCTATCGTAAACAGTTTACTCACATGCACGCCACCAGCCATAACGGACCGCTGGCACTGGTCGATGGCAATGTCAGCCGTGATGACCTGAAGCTGGCGGCGCAAATTGTGGCGCGCTTCACTCAGGGGCGAGACGCGAGCTGTGTACAGATCGAAGTCAGCGAAAAAGGCGATGAAACGCCTTTTACGCTTGACGTTACTCCGCTACACAACGATGATATCCCTAAGGAGTGGTACCTCTAGTGGCAACTCATACAGTAGATGCACGACGAATGTTATGCCCAATGCCTGTGATCCGCGCGCAAAACCGCATTAAAACACTCGCGAAGGGGGACATTCTGGAGGTCATCTGTACAGACCCCGGCGCGAAAAATGACGTGCCAGCCTGGTGTCGCATCAATGGGCACGAGGTGGTGAGTATAGAGACTCAGGACGATGAGATAATCATTAAAATTGCTGTTGGCGGGGAACCGTAAAAACGCACCAAAAAGAGTTGCGACGCACCAATTAAGGGCCCCTCTGGCAGCAAAGCAGCACACCAGAACATCTATCTTATTAATAAGATTAGACTTTCCTAAATGGCATAATTAATGCTATTAATGGAAACGGATTTTAGCTTTACCATAATAAGTAACGTAATTTAATTAGGCACACCGGAGGAACCAAATGTCTGCAAAAGTTTTGAAAATGATCAAGAGTAACGATGTCAAGTTCGTCGATCTCCGCTTTACCGACACGAAAGGCAAAGAGCAGCACGTCACCATCCCAGCAAGTGCAGCAGACGCTGGCTTCTTTAAAGAGGGGCAGATGTTTGATGGCTCTTCAATCGCAGGCTGGAAAGGCATTAACGAATCAGACATGATCATGATGCCGGATGCCAGCACCGCCGTGCTTGATCTATTCACCGAAGAACCCACCCTGAACGTCCGCTGCAACATCATCGAGCCAAACACGATGAAGGGCTACGAACGTGACCCACGCTCTCTTGCCATCCGTGCAGAGGCCTACCTGAAATCGACCAAGATTGCCGACACAGCCTATTTTGGGCCAGAGCCTGAATTTTTTATCCTTGATGATGTTCGCTGGGGCGTTGACATGAGTGGTGCCTTCTACAAGGTCGATTCTGAAGAGGCGTCCTGGAACTCAGAGCGCGTTTTTGACAGCGGCAACATCGGCCATCGCCCAAGTGTAAAAGGCGGTTATTTCCCGGTCCCACCCGTTGATTCACTGCACGATATGCGTGCTGCGATGTGCCTTGCATTAGAAGAGATGGGCGTTGTAACTGAAGTACACCACCACGAAGTAGCTACCGCTGGGCAGTGTGAAATCGGCACCAAATTTAACACCCTGGTGCGTAAGGCTGACGAAGTTCAGATCCTTAAGTATGTGGTACAGAACATCGCACACGCCTACGGTAAAACAGCCACCTTTATGCCTAAGCCGCTCGTTGGCGATAACGGCAGTGGTATGCATGTTCACCAGTCGCTATCGAAGAAAGGTAAAAATATCTTCTCCGGTAACAAGTACGGCGGCCTCTCTCAGGATGCGCTCTACTACATCGGCGGCATCTTCAAACATGCTCGCGCAGTTAACGCCTTCACCAACGCAGGCACCAACAGCTACAAGCGCCTGGTTCCCGGCTTCGAAGCCCCGGTAATGCTGGCCTATTCTGCACGCAACCGTTCTGCATCGGTACGTATCCCATACGTCAGCAACCCTAAAGGTCGCCGTGTTGAAGTGCGCTTTCCTGACTCAAGCGGCAACCCTTACTTCACTTTTGCAGCACTGATGATGGCGGGTCTTGACGGTATTAAAAACAAGATCGATCCAGGCGAAGCGATGGACAAGGATCTGTATGACCTGCCAGCAGAGGAAGAGAAGCAGATCGCTACCGTGAGCTCTTCACTGGAGATGTCTCTGGATGCACTCGACAGTGATCGCGCCTTCCTGACAGCAGGTGACGTTTTCACTGACAGCATGATCGATGGCTACATCGACCTCAAGATGGAAGAGGTCACCACCCTGCGGATGACCACCCATCCTGCAGAGTACGACATGTACTACAGCCTCTAAGGTAGCGGTAAAGGCCCGTAGGGCTGAAAAGCTTCCTGAGATGTATGAAAAGCCCTCTTCAAGAGGGCTTTTTTTTGCGCGTCACCCAGGTGAACATGCCATAATCTCAGCGAGTCAAAACAGACCGGGAGCGAACAATGCACTTTAAACAACTACTAATACTCGCCCTTCTCTTCTCAATGCCTGTCACTGCGGCATATAAATGGACGATGCCCGACGGCTCGGTCATCTTCTCAGATCAGCCGCCACATCCCGATGCTGAAAAGATCACCCTCATCCCGACACAAACATTCACCGCTCCCCCCATAACCACTAAAGCCAGCAATAAAAAGGCTGACACCGAGGCTAAACCTGCACCCACCTACAGCAGTCTGCGCATTACTCAACCCGCTAACGATGAATCGATTTTCGATAACACTGGCAACATCACCGTGCTCTTCTCAAGCGAACCACCCTTATTGAGTAGCGAAGGTCACCAGATCAGCGTCAAGCTCGACGGTACCATCGTCACCACTACCACCGCCGCACAGGTACTTCTTCCCAATGTTGACCGGGGTAGCCACACCCTGCGCGTCTCCATTGTCGATAAAGAGGGTGCTGAACTGATCACCAGTGATGAAAGCATCTTCCATCTCCACCGCACCTCCATACTCCACCCGAAACCCGACGCACCAAATTAGTGCTATTATTATCTTAATTTAGGGCGCAATTAACATGTGCGGCGGCAACTGAGTTGAGAGCCCCCTGATGCACGCGCGATAAAAAACATAACCCATTGTTTTATATCGAATTTCACACAACACTCTTCTTTCTGAAATCAATCCACTGCGCGCATCAAAGCTGGAGTAGTTCTTGCTAAGGTGTAGCTACTAACTCATTTCGAACTAAAACTTATGGCAAGTGGGCAATACATTCTGGAGAACCTCAGCACGGCAATATTGCTGTTTGATAAGGCACTTCGCCTGCAGCAACTCAACCCTGCCGGCGAAGTGATGCTGGCCGTCAGCGCTAAACAGGCGATCGGCAATCATGTGCATGAACTCATCCCGGCCGACGACGCCTTCATCGCCACCCTGAAAAAGGCGCTCGACGCTGAACAACCACGCACCGAACGTGAGGTGCAACTTCACCTGGGCCATATGCACACCATTGTGGTGGACTGCACCATCACCCCTATTCGTGATGAGAATCAGAGCGTCGAGCTGCTGGTCGAACTCTTTCAACGCGACCGCCACCTGCGCATCGCACGCGAGGAACAGCTACTCGCGCAATACCACACAAGTCGCACCCTGCTGCGCGGTATCGCCCATGAGATCAACAACCCACTGGGTGGATTGAGAGGTGCAGCACAACTGCTAGAACAGGAACTCGAAGATGAGGCGCTGCGTGAATATACCAACGTTATCATTGGTGAAGCGGATCGGCTGCAAAACCTGCTGCGCCGGATGCTTGGCCCCAACACGCTGCCGCATAAAAAGGAGATCAATATCCATGAGGTGCTGGAGCGTGTCTACGCTCTGTCGCAGGCGGAATCGCCAGAAGGCGTTCAGATTGTGCGCAACTACGACCCCAGCATTCCCGAACTATATGCCGACCCTGAGCAGTTGATCCAGGCTGTACTTAACATTGTGCGCAATGCGATGCAGGCACTGGATGGCCACGGCACAATCACCCTGCGAACCCGCACCCAGCGACAGTTTACGATCGGCAATCAGCGCCACAAACTCGTGGTGCGCATCGATATTATCGATAACGGGCCGGGTATTCCGCCAGCCCTGCGGGACGAACTATTTTATCCGATGGTCACTGGTCGTGCCGATGGCACCGGCCTCGGACTTTCCATCTCACAATCACTGGTCAACCAGCACGGCGGCCTGATTGAATGCACAAGCCAAACGGGTGAAACGGTCTTCACCCTGTTACTTCCTCTGGAGACAACGCATGAGTAGTAAGGAACATATCTGGGTCATCGATGATGACCACTCCATCCGCTGGGTGCTCGAAAAGGCGTTAACCAAAGCCGGCATGGAGATCACCTGCTTTAACAGCGCCGCGGGGGTTCTTGAGAAACTCGCCAGCGGCCAGCCGGACGCTATCATCACCGACATCCGTATGCCCGGCATGGATGGACTGGCGCTGCTTGAATCGATAAAAAGCAACTACCCAACGCTCCCTACGATTATCATGACCGGCCATTCCGATCTCGATAGCGCCGTCGCCGCCTATGAAGGAGGCGCATTCGAGTACCTACCAAAACCGTTTGATATCAGCGAGGCGACTGAACTCGTCAAACGCGCCATCAAACAGAGCCGCCGCACGAGCAGCAACAGCAGTACCCGAACAGAACAGCCAGCGGTGACCGAGATCGTCGGCGAAGCGCCAGCCATGCAGGAGGTCTTTCGCGCTATCGGGCGTCTCTCGCGCTCAAACATGACGGTGCTCATCACCGGCCAATCGGGCACCGGCAAAGAGCTGGTTGCGCAGGCGCTCCATCGCCACAGCCCCCGCGCTAACGGTCCATTCATTGCGATCAACACCGCAGCCATCCCCAAAGAACTGCTTGAATCAGAGCTATTTGGTCATGAGCGCGGCGCCTTCACCGGTGCGCAGAGCCTGCGTGCTGGGCGCTTTGAGCAGGCTAGCGGCGGCACGCTGTTCCTTGATGAGATTGGCGACATGCCGGTTGAACTCCAGACACGCCTGCTGCGTGTGCTTTCGGATGGTGAGTTCTATCGCGTCGGCGGGCATGCATCGATCAGGAGCGATGTGCGCATCATTGCCGCGACCCACCAGAATCTTGAACAGCGTGTCAGTGACGGGCTATTCCGCGAAGATCTCTACCACCGCCTCAACGTGATCCGCATCCATATCCCTGCGCTCAGTGAACGCAGCGAAGATATTAAAATGATGGCGGATCACTTTCTCCATCGCGCCGCCAGTGAGCTTGCGGTCGAACCTAAAGTGCTCGATGATGAAACCGCTCAGTTTCTCTCTCACTACAGCTGGCCAGGCAATGTTCGCCAGCTTGAAAACACCTGCCGCTGGCTAACCGTTATGTCACCCGGCCAGACTATCCACCTCGAGGATCTACCGCCCGAACTTAAAAATGACAGCACCAGCCGCACAAATGGTGAGGACTGGGAATCTGCGCTCAAACAGTGGGCCGACTCGCAACTCTACCAGGGGAACAAAGAGATCCTCAACATGGCAGTGCCCGCCTTTGAGCGCATTATGATCGAGTCAGCACTAAAATATACCGGTGGCCGCAGGCAGGAAGCGGCAAAGGTGCTCGGCTGGGGACGCAACACCCTGACGCGCAAAATCAAAGAGCTCAAGATGGAGAATGGTGATAGCGAAACAGCCAGTTAAACGCCTTCCGCGGCACCTACCCTAACAGGTGCCGCATATTCAACACCCTGAATTTTAATTAAAAACCCCGATCAACAACCACCAGCTGAAGCTGGCGGTTGTTGAGTTAATTAAGTATTCCTGCAAGCCAGCCGTCTGCGCCACAGCGCGAGGAACAGCAAACTCACTAACCAGCCAGGGCCTGATACACCACCCCCTCCATTCTCACCATCAGTAGAAGCTGGAGAGGAGGTAGTCTCACTACCCGATGTCGCCACTGGCGCTGTTGCGGTTGAGACACCCAACGCAACCGGGTCACTGATCACCCCATTCGTAGAGTTAAGGTCAAAGATATCGTTATCACGCAGAACCAGTGTCACTGTTCTTGCGGCCGCATCAAACACCGCGGAAGACTCCGTTGAACTAGGGACAGTACTCAGCGTTGACCAGATACCAAATTTATTCATCTTACGTACCACTGCATCTGGCGCAATAACCATAGTGGCTGGCAGATGCAGTGTGACGGTAATCGTATCAACACCTGCATCCGGCACGACATCAGTCACATCAAAAAACATCGCCCCCAGTGGGTAGGCGAAATCTGGGTCAGACATCGTCGCCAACAGGTCGGACTCAGAAATAACCGTCACAGGGCTCACTGCACTTGTGTTATTTGGCTCTAATGTCGCGATAACGCGCGATTCCACAGAAGGTTCGTTGATGACGACGTTGACCGTGGCCTGACTACAGATCCCATCACCATCCACCTCGCAAGCACTAAAACCAAAGCTATCAACCCCGCTTTCCCCTGCATTAGCAGCGTAGGTGAAGGTGCCATCATTCGACGCACTCCAGGTAACCACACCCTTTGTTGGCTGTTTCTGAACAAAAGTCAAATATTCCAGGTCATTATCTGGGTCAATCGCTGTTACTTCAGCGTCCACCGCGCCTTCGTACGGTACAACGATCAACAGGTCAAACGCCTGAGGCAAAGCATTCGTCGGTGTTGCTGGTGGCGTCGATGGCGGGGGTGACGTGGTGCCAGCACTATAAGGCAGTGCAGGTGTGACAAGGGGTTCACCAAAATCGGTTGCACCATATTCAAACGCACCGCTGTCGCAGCTCGAAATACCACGAGGCCCATACTTCCGTTGATCGTGATTAGGGCAAAATTCACCATCGGCAGCATCAATTGCAATACTCCCAGCCAGTAATGCGTGCGTCTGAGTAGCACCGCCATTATCTCCCAACAGCGGCCACATACCAATCGTGCCAGCATCTAATATTACCGCGGGTGCTGCTTCACCTGCATTGAGACAGGTACCATCACCTACCACCGTACCCACTTTTTCCAGAAAAGCTGGAGGAGAGGTCAGATCATTAAAACAGTCACCGCCCTCACCATTCAGCACAACAAGGCTGTTATAGAGCTGTATAAAACCACCGCCACCTGCCTGGCTACGATTATAAACCCCCCCCCCTTTTGGGTCCGTCGGTTCAAAGATCTGTGAGATCTCGCGAACATTGCCCCGGGCATCATTATCAGCAATCGTCACATGCTGCAGCTGAACTGTATACATAGGGGTGGTATTAGCATTAAATAGTCCACCACCCCAACGCCCAGCCTCATTGCCACTAATCGTTGAGTTAGTAATCAACAGCCCACCTATCTGATGATAGATGCCGCCGCCATCACGAAAAGCACTATTTTCAGCGATCGTTGTGCGGTTGATCTCCAGGCTATTTACATCGCCAGAATTAAAGATGCCGCCACCAAAAATTAGATCTGGACTACTGCTGTTTCGATTGCGGGTAATCGAGCTGTCATTAATAAGCAACCGACCATTCATATTGCTGATACCACCGCCAAAACCGGCAACACGATTATCGCTAATCAGACTAGCATTTATCGTCACGTTGGATGAGCGACTATCGACACCTCCACCCAGACCACCCGCCGCATTACCAGTCAGATTCACACGATTAAGTACCAGCGCACCCTCAACCACTTTAATCCCACCGCCACCATCCAATTGACTAATTTCAGTTACTGCGATCAGATCCTGGTTAACCACCGGCACAATATTATGGCCGTTGCGAATCGTGACATCGTTTACAGTCAGATTTGCAGCTGGTTTAACATCAAAAATGCGATCCGCTAACTGGCCATCAATTGCAACGAGATCAGACCCAGCACCATTAATAACAACCCTGCGCTTTACATCCAGATCACCGGTCAGGGCATCATCTTCCCCATCCCCCAGCTGCCCACCAAGGTAATAGATACCACTATTTGGGATTTCGATTGTAGTCGTCGTAGTCGCATCACGGAGGTTCGCTTCCTGAATCGCAGCCCGCAGGCTACAGGTGTTGGAGGCCGTCAGACAGAGACCGTCGGAGAGATTCGCATCAACCTGGTCGAAAAAGGTTGTGACGGTAAATGTGATATTCGCGTTCGCAAGCGGAGATCCTCCCAGCGCAAGCATCAGCGCTAAACCTGTTTTGATCCCCTTCATCATCCCCTAACCCCTGTTTTTATTAGGCAATATACCCGCTCAAACGATCTGTAATCATATACTGATCAGGGTAAAAACTAAAGTGTCTGGCAAAATAACCGCTATAGCGTGCTCAGGAGCCTGTCAGTGGAAATGGTCGGGCCCACCTGTCACCCTGATTGTGAATACTCCACCGGCTAAAGCCGCTGGCTTCGGGTTACGGCTGAAAGCCGGATTGATCGGCCGTACGGCCGATTGTCCCCCCTCTCAAGACTGGGAGAGGGGTAGGGTGAGGGTAAATGGGCGCCGTAGCGGCTATTTTGCCGGCCACTGTCAGTTCAACACCAGCGTCCCTGTTAACTGGGCAATCTCGCTCATTCCGTGGCGCTCCATATATTCCACCAGCCCCGCGTTGATCTTCGGGCAGATCAGCGGATCATAAAAAAGCGCTGTACCGATACCCACTGCCGAGGCACCCGCAATCATAAACTCGATCGCATCCTCTGCGCTCGTAATGCCACCCTGCCCAATAATCGGTATGTTGTGCCCTTTGCAGACCTGATAGACCTGGTGCGTCTTCAACAGCGCCACCGGCTTGATCGCCGGGCCAGAAAGCCCGCCCTGATTATTGCCGATAATCGGCGTGCGCTGCTCGATATCAATCGCCATGCCCATCAGCGTATTGATCACCGCAAAGGCGTCTGTGCCGGCATCGATACAGCGCCGTGCATTTTCAGCAATGTCGGTCTGATTGGGGGAGAGCTTGGTGATCAGCGGTTTGCTGGTCGCCGCACGACACGCCTCGACCACCCGCGCCGACATTTCAGGGTCATTCCCAAAGGCGACACCGCCCTCTTTGACGTTGGGGCAGGAGATGTTGATCTCGATCGCGTCGATGGGTGAAGCGTCAAACAGACGCGTCACTTCAATATACTCTTCAACGGTTGAGCCGGAGACGTTGGCGATAAAACGGGTCTCTTCAAAATCGAGCGTCGGCAGGATCTCATCCACCACATACGGCGCGCCAGGATTCTGAAGGCCGATGGCGTTGATCATCCCCGCCGGGGTTTCGGTAACGCGGTGCGGCGCATTTCCGGGGCGCGCCGTGCCGGTGGTCCCCTTGAGGCAGATCGCACCGACATCACGATTTGAAAAACCTTCGATGCGGGTGTACTCCTCACCAAAACCGACACACCCCGACAGCAACACCTGCGGGGTTGAAAACTTCATGCCGCAAAACTCAACCGCTAACCGCTCATCTTGATTGCTCAAATCGCTACCCTTTATCAAAAACCGTTCATCCGCACAGGCTGTGGTATATTCCCGCCATGTTTCACATCGTACTCTACCAGCCGGAGATTCCACCCAACACCGGCAACATTATACGCCTTTGTGCCAACAGTGGGGCGCAGCTACATGTGATTCACCCCTGCGGGTTTGAGTTCGATGATAAACGCCTGCGCCGCGCCGGGCTAGACTACCACGAGTTTGCATCGATCAAAGAGTATGACGACCTCGACAGCTTCATCAGAAAAGTAGCGCCGACACGCCTGATCGCCTGCTCCACCAAAGGGTCTCGCCATCACACCGAGATCGAATATGATCAGAATGATGCGCTGCTGTTCGGCCCCGAGTCTCGCGGTCTCCCCACTGAGATATTGAGATCACTACCGGCCGAACAGATCCTGCGCATCCCGATGCTGGCCGACAGCCGCAGTCTTAATCTCTCCAACGCTGTTGCAATTTTTCTCTATGAGGCGTGGCGGCAGCATGGATTTGGGGCAAGCACCCAACCATCGTCGGCACTTTAACCCTCAGGTGACCCATATAAAAAGCCGCCCGAAGGCGACTTTTCCAGAGACCCACGACTCAACCCCCT
>Ga0256830_1001657_pt1 | contig 15480 bp, 7 predicted proteins | sample 128326metaG_FD_190537 | JGI IMG/M metagenome (GOLD analysis project Ga0256830, IMG submission 190537) | Hydrothermal vent microbial communities from Lau Basin, Pacific Ocean - 128-326 | ecosystem: Environmental > Aquatic > Marine > Hydrothermal vents | place: Pacific Ocean: Lau Basin | collected... | reverse complement strand
GTGGAGAAACTTCAGCGCGTCATCGCCTCCCTGTAGAGGTCGAGGTACTGGCGGGCGCTGCTCTTCCAGTCGAACACCTGGGCCATGGCGGTGCGGGCGATGCCGCGCCACTTCGGCGCCTGGGCGTAGATCTCCAGGGCGTGGCCGATGGTGCGCAGCAGGGCGTCGCCGCTGGCGTAGTAGAAGCAGAAGCCGGTGGCGGTCTTTTGCTTGATGGCCTCGGGGGTGGCGTCGACCACGGTGTCGGCCAGGCCGCCCACGGCGTGCACGATGGGCGGGGTGCCGTAGCGCAGGCTGTAGAGCTGGTTGAGGCCGCAGGGCTCGAAGCGCGAGGGCATGAGGAAGGCGTCGGCACCGGCTTCGATGCGGTGGGCGAGGCGCTCGCTGTAGCCCAGCTTGACGCTGAGCTTGTGCGGGTGGCGGGTGGCGGCGTCCTGCAGCGCGGTCTCGAAGCGGGCCTCGCCGCTGCCCAGCAGGGTCAGCTGCACGGGCAGTTCGACCAGGGGTTCGATGATGTCGAGGAGCAGGTCCACGCCTTTCTGCTCCACCAGCCGGCCCACCGAGCCTAACAGCAAGTCGTTGCTCTCGGGGAGGCCGAACTCCGCTTGCAGGGCGCGCTTGTTGCCCCGCTTGGCGCTGAGGCGCCGGGCGTCGTAATGGCTGTCGATGTGCGGGTCGGTGGCCGGGTTCCACTCGTCCAGGTCGATGCCGTTGAGGATGCCATGCAGGTCGGCGGCGCGGTGGCGCAGCAGCCCGTCCAGGCCGTAGCCGAATTCCGCGCTCTGGATCTCGCGCGCATAGGTGGGACTGACGGTGGTGAGCTTGTCCGCATAGGCCAGGCCACCCTTGATGAAGGACAGGTGGTTGTGGAATTCCAGGCCCTCGAAGTGCCACAGCTGCGGCGGCAGGCCGAGGCGGAAGAAGACCTCGGCGGGGAACATGCCCTGGTAGGCCAGGTTGTGAATGGTGAACACGGTGGCCGGGCGCGCGCCTTCCAGGCTCAGCAGGGCCGGCACCAGGCCGGTCTGCCAGTCGTTGCAGTGCACGATGTCCGGGCGCCAGTCGAGGCCGGCGCGGCCCATGGCGATCTCGGTGACGATGCGGCAGAAGAGGGCGAAGCGCTCGGCGTTGTCGGGCCAGTCGTGGCCATTGGCGTCCAGGTAGGGGTTGCCCTCGCGGTCGAAGGCCGGCGGGTAGTCCACCAGCCACACGAACACGCGGCTGCCGGGCAGGCGGCCCTCGAGGATCCGGATCTCTTCCTGCGAGCCGGGCAGGCGGATCTTGGCGATGCACTTCAGCGGCCCGGCCTTTTCCCTGGCCTGCGGGTAGGCGGGCAGGACCAGGCGCACGGCGTGGTTGAGGGACTTCAGCGCCGCCGGCAGGTTGCCGCTGACGTCGGCCAGGCCGCCGGTCTTGATCAGCGGATAGGCCTCGCTGGTGGCAAACAGGATCTTCGACATGTTACGGCTCGTGTGTTTTTTTCTAACTGCAATCAGGCAGGGGTGAGGATCAGCGCGCCGAGGGGGGGCAGGGTCAGTTCCACCGAATAGGGCCGGTTCATCCATGCCTGGTCGTCGGCGACGATGCGGCCGTTGCCGACGTTGCTGCCGCCGTAGAAGGCGGAGTCGGAGTTCATCAGCTCGCGCCACTCGCCGCCGACGGGCAGGCCGATGCGGTAGTTCTCGCGCACCACCGGGGTGAAGTTCAGCACCACCACCACCAGGCGGTCGTCGGACTTGCGCAGGTAGCTGATGGTCGACTGTGCCGCGTCGTTGCAGTCGATCCATTCGAAGCCCTGCTCGTCGAAGTCGTACTGGTGCAGGGCCGGCTGCTCGCGGTACAGCCGGTTGAGGTCCTTGAGCAGGTCCATCACGCCGCGGTGCTGTGGATAGTCGAGCACGTACCAGTCGAGGCTGGCATCGAAGTTCCACTCCCGTCCCTGGCCGAATTCGCAGCCCATGAACAGCAGCTTTTTGCCCGGATAGGTGTACTGGTAGGTGTAGAGCAGGCGCAGGTTGGCGAATTTCTGCCATTCGTCGCCGGGCATCTTGGCCAGCAGCGAGCCCTTGCCGTGCACCACTTCGTCGTGGGAGAAGGGCAGCACGAAGTTCTCGGTGAAGGCGTACAGCAGGCCGAAGGTGAGCTGCTGGTGATGGTAGTGGCGGTGGATGGGGTCCTTGCTGAAGTAGGTGAGGGTGTCGTGCATCCAGCCCATGTTCCACTTCATGCTGAAGCCCAGGCCGCCCAGCCAGGTGGGGCGCGAGACCTGCGGCCAGGAGGTGGATTCCTCGGCGATGGTGAGGCAGCCCGGATGGTGTTCGTGGATCACCGTGTTCATGTGGCGCAGGAAGTCGATGGCCTCGAGGTTCTCGTTGCCGCCATAGATGTTGGGCAGCCATTCGCCGTGGTTGCGCGAGTAGTCGAGGTAGAGCATGGAGGCCACGGCGTCCACGCGCAGACCGTCGATGTGGAACTCCTCCAGCCAGTAGATGGCACTGGAGAGCAGGAAGCTCTTCACCTCGCTGCGGCCGTAGTTGTAGATCAGCGTGCCCCAGTCCTGGTGCTCGCCCTTGCGCGGGTCCTCGTGCTCGTAGAGGGCGGTGCCGTCGAAGCGCGCCAGGCCGTGGGCGTCCTTGGGGAAGTGCGCCGGCACCCAGTCCATCAGCACGCCGATGCCGTGCTGGTGGCAGTGGTCGACGAAGTAGCGGAAGTCGTCGGGAGAACCGAAGCGGCTGGTGGGGGCGAAGTAGCCGGTGGTCTGGTAGCCCCAGGAGGCGTCCAGCGGGTGCTCGGTGACCGGCAGCAGCTGGATGTGGGTGAAGCCCAGGTGGCGGGCATGGTCCACCACGCGGTGGGCCAGGGTACGGTAGTCGAGGAAATCGCCGTCCTCGTCGCGCTGCCAGGAGCCGGGATGCAACTCGTAGATGGACAGCGGGGCATGCAGCCAGTCCAGCTTCTCGCGATGCTCGCGCCAGTTGGTGTCGTGCCACTGGTAGCCGCTGTCTCCGATGACGCGGGAGGCGGTGCTGGGGCGCAGTTCGAAGACGCGGCCGTAGGGGTCGGCCTTGAGGTGCAGGTGGCCGTGCTGGTCGCGGATCTCGAACTTGTAATGGGCCCCCTCGTGCACGCCGGGCAGGAACAGTTCCCAGATGCCGCTGCCGCCGCGCACGCGCATGGGATGGCAGCGGCCGTCCCAGTCATTGAAGTCGCCCACCACGCTGACGCGCTGTGCATTGGGTGCCCAGGTGGCGAACAGCACGCCGTCGATGCCGTCGACGGTCTTCGGGTTGGCACCGAGGAAACGGTAGGCGTGCAGGTGGGTGCCCTCGGCGAACAGGTGCATGTCGAAGTCGCCGAGTTGCGGGCCGAAGCAATAGGGATCGACACGCTGGTGGCTGTGACCGTCGCCATCGACCCAGGTGATGGTGTACGGCCAGGGCAGTTTTTCGCCATCGCCGCGCCACAGGAAGAGGTCGGTGTCATGGTAGCGCTGCATGAGGTGACCGCCTTCCAGGGTGACCTCTTTCGCGCGTGGCTGGAACACGACCACGACATCGTCCTTGCCCTTCTTGTGGCGGCCGAGGATTTCGAAGGGATCGTGGTGGCGGGCCTCGAGAATCTTGCTGATCTGGGCGGGGGGGAAGGCGGAAATGGCGTTCATGTGATGCGTTACCTGGTGGATGTGGCCACGGCCGGTGCAGGCGAAAAATACCTGCGGAACCCCCGGCCGTTGGTGCTAACATGATACGGGCAAGGGGGTGGTGGCGTCACGTTCCGTGATCGTCGGTCGTTTGCTTTCGGGCGGTAGAAGGCCGCCCGTTGAACCGGGAGAGCCGAGAATGAGTGAAGAGCAGTCGATGAGATTTGTCAGCCGGATTACCCGCGATACCCTGGCCCTGATCATGGCGGGCGGGCGGGGTTCGCGCCTCAAGCAGCTGACCAACTGGCATGCCAAGCCGGCGATCCCCTTCGGCGGCAAGTTCCGCATCATCGATTTTCCCTTGTCCAACTGCATCAACTCCGGCATCCGCCGGGTCGGCGTGCTGACCCAGTACAAGGCCCACTCGCTGATCCAGCACGTGCAGAAGGGCTGGGGTTTCCTGCGTGGCGAGTTCGGCGAGTTCATCGAGCTGCTGCCGGCCCAGCAGCGCATCGAGGAAAGCTGGTACGTGGGCACCGCCGACGCCATCTACCAGAACATCGATATCATCCGCAACCATGGGCCCAAGTACGTACTGATCCTCGGCGGCGACCACGTCTACAAGATGGACTATGGCCCCATGCTGGCCGCGCACGTGGAGAACAATGCCGACCTCACCATCGGCGCCCTGCAGGTGTCGCTGGAAGAGGCCAAGGGCTTCGGCGTGATGTCGGTGACCGAGGATGGGCGGGTGACCGATTTCACCGAGAAGCCGAAGAATCCACAGCCGGTGCCGGGCCAGGACGACGTGGCGCTGGCCTCCATGGGCATCTACATCTTCAATACCGACTTCCTCATCGAGCAGTTGCTGCGCGATGCCGACACGCCGAGTTCTTCGCACGACTTTGGCCACGACATCGTGCCCATGGCCATGGAGCGCTACCGCACCTTCGCCTATCCCTTCCGCGACGTGCAGACCGGCAGCCAGGGATACTGGCGCGACGTCGGCACGGTGGATGCCTACTGGGCCTCCAACCTGGAACTGATCGGTGTCACGCCCGAGCTCAACCTGTATGATGACGCCTGGCCCATCTGGACCTACCAGGGCCAGCTGCCGCCCGCCAAGTTCGTCTTCGACGACGACGACCGCCGCGGCATGGCGGTGGACTCCATGGTCTCCGGCGGCTGCGTGGTGTCCGGCGCGCTGGTGCGGCACTCGCTGTTGTTCTCCAATGTGCGGGTCAACTCCTACAGCACGGTGAAGGACAGCGTGGTGCTGCCGGGGGTGGAGATCGGCCGTCACTGCCACATCGAGAAGGCCATCATCGACCAGGGCTGCAAGATCCCGGAGGGCACCGTGATCGGCAGGGACCCGGCCGAGGATGCCGAGCGTTTTCATGTCACGCCCAATGGCGTGACCCTGGTCGTGCCCGAAATGCTGGGCCAAGAACTGCACTATGTCCGATAAGAAGTCTGCATCGTCCAAGTTGAACGTGGTGCTGTGCTGGCACATGCACCAGCCGCAGTACTGCGACCGGCCCAACGGCGAGTATCAACTGCCGTGGACCTACCTGCACGCCATCAAGGACTATACCGACATGGCGGCCCATCTCGAGGCCGAGCCGCGCGCGCGCGCGGTGGTCAATTTCGCCCCCACCCTGCTGGAGCAGCTGGACGACTATGCCCAGCAGGTGCAGGCCTTCCTGTTCGAAGGCCGCCTGATCCGCGACCCGCTGCTGTCGGCGCTGGCCAACCCGGTGCTGCCCACCGATCCCGGCGAGCGGGTGGAACTGGTCGGTCAGTGCCTGCGCGCCAATGAAAAGACCCTGATCCATCGTTATGTCCCCTATGCCCGCCTGGCGGAATTGGCGCGCTGTTTTCTCGAACACCCGGAGTCCGGCATCTATGTCAGCGAGCAGTTCCTCATCGACCTGCTGATGTGGTATCACCTCGCCTGGCTGGGTGAGACGGTGCGGCGCGAAAACCAGCGCGTGCAGATGCTGATCGAAAAGGCCAGTGATTTCAGCCTGCGCGACCGGCACCTGCTGATGGAAGTGATCGGCGAACTGCTCTCGGACGTCATCGGCCGCTACCGCCGCCTTGCCGAACAAGGGCGAGTGGAGTTGTCCGTGACTCCCTATGCCCATCCCATCGTGCCCCTGCTGCTGGACTTGAAATCGGCCCGCGAGGCAATGCCGGACGTGCAGCTGCCGCTGCTGGACAAGTACCCCGGCGGCGAGGAGCGCGTGCGCTGGCACATCCGCGAAGGCATCAAGACCTTCGAACGCTACTTCGGCTTCCGCCCCACCGGCTGCTGGCCCTCCGAGGGCGGTGTCAGCACCGAGTCGCTGTCCTATTACCAGGAGGCGGGTTTCCGCTGGATCGCCAGCGGCGAGAACGTGCTGCGCAACAGCCTGACGCGCGCCAAGAGCGATCTTCCCGAGGGCGAGAATCACGTCCTGCACCGCGCCTACACGGTGGCCGACACCGATGTGGCCTGTTTCTTCCGCGACGACGGCCTCTCGGACCTGATCGGATTCAACTTTTCGGACTGGCATGCCGATGATGCGGTGGCCAACCTGCTGGAGCATCTGAACAATATCGCCGATGCCTGCGAGGGCCGGCCGGGCGCGGTGGTGTCCATCATTCTCGATGGCGAGAATGCCTGGGAGTACTACCCGGAAAACGGCTATTACTTTCTCAGCTCGCTGTATCGGGGACTGGTGAATCATCCGCGCCTGAACCTGACCACCTACGCGGAGCTGGTGCAGGACGAGCTGCCGACCAACCGTCTCTCGCACCTGGTGGCGGGCAGCTGGGTGTATGGCACCTTCTCCACCTGGATCGGCGATGCGGACAAGAACCGCGCCTGGGACATGCTGGGCGACGCCAAGCGCTGTTTCGACAGGGTCATCGCCAGCGGGCGGCTGACGGACGAGCAGCGTCACGCCGCCGAGCGACAGCTGGCCATCTGCGAAGGCTCGGATTGGTTCTGGTGGTTCGGTGACTACAATCCGGCGGAGGCGGTGAGGGACTTCGAGCGCCTGTTCCGCAGCCAGTTGTCCGCCCTCTACTTGATGTTGGGCGAGAATCTGCCGGAGTACCTGTCGCACGTCTTCGCCCGTGGCGGCGGGCAGCCGCAGGCCGGTGGCGTGATGCGCCGCGGTTCGGAACACTGACCGCCCCGGCGGCAATGCTACAGGGATGTTTCACCGTTGGCGCTTGCCGAGGCAAGCCCGTGGAAGACGAGCAACTTTGTGCAGTCGCGCCCGTATTCGGCGGGCGGCCATCAAGGGAGCCGGGACGCCCCCGTGCTGGCCTGGTTGATAATTTCAAGGAACACCTGTGACCCATCCCGTTCTCTCCCGCCGGCGCGCGGGCATCCTGCTGCATCCCACCTCACTGCCCCCCACGGCCTCCGAGTCGGACAGCCATCGGCTGGGCACGCTGGGCCCCGAGGCCTATCGCTTCGTGGACTTCCTGCAGTCGGCAGGCATCGCCGTCTGGCAGGTGCTGCCACTGGGACCGACCCTGGACGACCTGTCGCCCTACATGAGCACCTCGGTGCATGCCGGCAATCCCAATCTCATCAGCCTGGACCTGTTGCGCCAGTGGGGCTGGCTGAATGACGGCGAAATGCCCGCCGATGTCTCGCGGCAGGCGCGGCTGGATGCCGCCCATGCCGGCTTCGAGGCCGTTGCCTCGCCCCACGAACGGCAGGAATATCATGACTTCTGCGAGCGACACCGCTTCTGGCTGGAAGACTATGCCATCTACGAGGCGTTGCGCCACGACTTCAGCCAGGCTCCCTGGTTTCAATGGCCGCGGGCCCTGATGCAGCGGGAAACCCAGGCCCTGGAGGAAACCGGCCGGCGCCTGCAGGGCTGTATCGAGCAGATACGCTTCGAGCAGTTCGTGTTCTTCCGCCAGTGGCTGGGACTGAAACGCTACGCCAACGAGCGCGGCATCGAGATGTTTGGCGACATGCCCATTTTCGTCTCCCACGACAGCGCCGAGGTGTGGGCGCATCGCGAATACTTCGACCTGGACGAGGACGGTCACCCCTACACCATCGCCGGTGTGCCGCCGGACTATTTCTCCGAGACCGGCCAGCGCTGGGGCAACCCGCACTATCGCTGGGAGCGCATGGCCGAGGACGGCTACCTGTGGTGGATCAAGCGCATGCGCACCACCCTGGAGCTGTTCGACCTGGTGCGCATCGACCACTTCCGCGGCTTCGAGTCCTACTGGTCCATCCCCGGCGATGCCGAAACGGCCATCGATGGTCACTGGGTGCCCGGCCCCGGCAATGCCCTGTTCAAGGCCCTGCAGGCGGCCTTTCCCTACCTGCCGGTGGTGGCCGAGGACCTGGGGGTGATCACGCCTGAGGTGGAGGCCCTGCGCGAATACTGGAACTTCCCCGGCATGAAGATCCTGCAGTTCGCCTTCGACGGCAGCGCCGACAACCCCTATCTGCCGCACAATCATCGCAACAACGCCGTGGTCTACACCGGCACCCACGACAACGACACCACGCCGGGCTGGGTGCAGCAGCTCAGCGAAGACGGCAAGCGCTATACCTGCGACTACCTGGGCTGCAACGCCGCTTCCCTGTCCTGGGCCCTGATCCGTACCGCCATGGCCTCCACCGCGCGGCTGGCGGTGGTGCCGCTGCAGGACTTTCTCGGCCTTGGCAGCGAGGCGCGCATGAACGTCCCCGGCGAACAGGAGGGCAACTGGCGCTGGCGTTTCAGCTGGGACCAACTGCCGGCGGATCTGAATGACCGCATGCGCCAGCTGGTGCAGCTGTATGGACGCGCTCCTTCCTGAGGGCCCTCCGTGGCGAAACATGCCTTCGCGATCCGCGGTGCGGGCCGTCAGCCATGGCTTCGAACAGCGGCATTCATTGTGGGAGCGGCTTCAGCCGCGAAAAAAGGCCGGTTACCCCTTCGTGGCTGAAGTCACTCCCACAGGCCGATTTTCAGGCCGCGCGAGGCGTGCACATTCAGTGGTGGCCCGCGGCGAGCTACAGCCAGATCATGCAGCCCGTCTCGAAGCGGTGTGCCAGCAGGGGATGGAAGGGATAGATGCGCAGCTGGTAGTACTGCAGGCCTGACAGGTCGGGACGGAGGTCCAGGGTGAAGAGGGTCTCGCCGGCATCCGTCATGCCCGCCGGGCTGAGGGCATGGTTTTCCTCGACCTTGAAATCGCCATTGCGATCCTCGGTGCCCACCAGGCATTCCACGATCACGTCTTCGGCGCGCAGCCCGTTGAGGTCGGCGGCGACGCGCAGTGGGATGCTTTCGCCGCTCTTCACCTGGGTGGGCGGCTGTTCCAGCTGGCGCAGGCCGACACCGGGCCAGGCTTTGTGCACCGCGGTCTTCCAGCGGGCGAGTTCGGCGGCGCCGGCATGTTCGTCGTGTGCCAGGCGCGTGCGGTGACGGGCCGCCGGGGCGTACATCTGCCGCACGTAGTCGCGCATCATGCGCTGGGCGTTGAAGTGCGGGATGGTGGTGCGCATGGAGGTCTTGGACATGCGCACCCAGCCTTCCGAATAGCCGCGGCCGTTGTGATCGTAATAGAGCGGAATGACCTCCTTCTCCATGATGTCGAGCAGGTCCTTGGCCTCTTCCTGGTCGCGGTAGGCCGGCTCGAATTCCGGGCCGTGCGGGGTGATGCCCCAGCCGTTGTCGCCGCGGAAACCCTCGCCCCACCAGCCGTCCAGCACGCTGAGGTTGATGGCGCCGTTGATGCCGGCCTTCTCGCCCGAGGTGCCGCTGGCCTCCATGGGGTATTGCGGGGTGTTGATCCACACGTCGACGCCGGTCACCAGCTTGCGCGCCAGCGACATGTCGTAGCCCTCCAGCAGCAGTACCCGGCCCTCGAAGCCGGGCTGGCGGGAGAACTCGTAGATGATGCGGATCAGTTCCTGCCCCGGCTGGTCGTTGGGATGGGCCTTGCCGGCGAAGATCAGGATCACCGGGCGCTCGGGGTCGTTGAGCAGGCGTGACAGGCGCTGCGGGTCCGAGAACAGCAGCGCGGCGCGCTTGTAGGTGGCGAAGCGGCGCGCGAAGCCCATGATCAGGGTATCGGTATCGCTGGGCTCGATGTACTTCAGCAGGCGCCGGATCTGCGCCTCGCTGCAGCCGTTGCGGTGGTGCTGGCGCAGGGCGCGGCGGTGCACGCCCTCCAGCATCTCGCTCTTCAGTGACTGGCGCAGGCTCCAGTAGCGGTGATCGGGGATCTCGTCGATGATCTTCCAGTAGTCGGCGTTGTTGAGCTGGTTGCGCCACTGCGGGTAGCGCACGTCGAGCAGGTTGACCCACTCGCGGGCGAGGAAGGTGGGCACGTGCACGCCGTTGGTGATGTGGCCGATGGGGTTTTCCCCGGTGGGCACCTGCGGCCAGATGTAGCTCTCCATCTTCGCCGCGAAGCTGCCGTGGATGCGCGACACGCCGTTGTGGAAGCGCGAGCCGCGCAGCGCCAGCGAGGTCATGTTGAAGTTGCCCTTGTTGCGGTCGGCGCCCTCGCCCAGGGCCATGAAGGTCTCCACGTCCATGCCCAGCTGCGGAATGTAGCTGCCCAGGTAGTGCTCGATGGTGTGGCGGTCGAAGATGTCGTGACCCGCCGGCACCGGGGTGTGGGTGGTGAACACGGTGCCGGCGGCCACCTGCTCCAGGGCCTGCGCCCAGTCCATGCCGTTGGTGGTGTACTGCCGGCAGCGTTCGAGGATCTGAAACGCCGAATGCCCCTCGTTGATGTGCCATACGGTCGGCGCCAGGCCCAGGGCGCGCAGGGCGCGCACGCCGCCGATGCCGAGCACGATCTCCTGCTGGATGCGGGTGCTCTGGTCGCCGCCGTAGAGGCGATAGGTGATGGAGCGGTCCTGCTCGCTGTTCTCCGGCAGGTCGGTGTCCAGCAGGTACAGGGAGATGCGTCCGGCCCGCGCCTGCCAGACCTTGATCTGGATGTCGTGGGCATTGGCCTGCACCTTCACGCGGATCTCCCTCCCGTCGGCGTCGCGCGCGGGGGCCAGCGGCAGGTCGCGGAAGTCGGTGGTGGCGTAATGGGTGCCCTGGTTGCCGTGGTTGTCGATGGTCTGGTGGAAATAGCCCTGGCGGTAGAGCAGTCCCACGGCGACGAAGGGCACGCCCATGTCGCTGGCGGCCTTGCAATGGTCGCCGGCGAGGATGCCGAGACCGCCGGAATAGATGGGCAGGCTCTCGTGCAGGCCGAACTCGGCGCAGAAATAGGCCACCAGGTCGTGTTCGGGGTCGAGCAGGCCGGCGTCCGATGTCGGGGGTTGCTGCAGGTAATTGTCGAAGGCCGTCAGGGCGCGGTAATAGTCGTCGAGAAAGATGCGGTCCTCGGCGGCCGCCTCCAGCTTCTGCTGGGCGACGCGGCGCAGGAACAGCTTGGGGCTGTGGCCCACCTGTTCCCACAGGTCCGTGTCCAGGCGGTAGAACAGTGAGCGTACGTTGCGATCCCAGGTGTAGAGCAGGTTGTTGGCCAGTTCTTCGAGGCGGCCGATCCGGGGCGGGATGCGGGGCTGTACTTCGAGCGAAAAACGGGTACCTGGCATGCTGCGGTGTTCCTTCTGCAGTGGGTGTGGAAGGGGAACATAGCATTCCCGGCTGGGATTCCGAAGGGAAATTATGAGGAATCGGCGGCGAGGGTCAGGAAGGGAACTGGCGCGTCAGCTGCTCCAGGTCCGGCGCGGCGGCCATGACGGCCTCGAGGGCGGCCTCGGCGTCCTCTTCGGACAGGTTCAAGCCGCTGAGCAGGTCTTCCGGCAGCTCGTCGGAGGGGGCGTCACCGATGCCGTGGCGCTTGAGCAGGCAATCGGCCAGCAGCACCGTGTGGGCATAGGGGGCATGGGCCTGGTCGAAGCGGGGGTGATGATGTTCCGCCACCGCGACCACGATTTCCTCCTGCAGATTCCAGCGCCGCAGCAGCCAGGCGCCGATCTCCTGGTGATCCGCGCCCATCATCTCGTGCTCGATGTCGATCACCGGCCGCGCGGGATCGGCCTCGATGCGCTGCGCCAGCTGCAGCGCTTCGCGGTGGAACAGGTGGGCCACCAGCAGCACGCCGAAGTTGTGCAGCAGGCCGGCGAGAAAGGCCATGCCGGGCTGCAGGCGCTGCGGGCCGGGGATGCTGTGGGACAGGCGCTGGCACAGGGCGGCGCTGTATACCGCGTGGCGCCAGAAGGGGTACAGTCCCATGGGGCCGAAGCTGGGGATGTTGAAGGCCTTGCCCAGGGACAGGCCGATGGCGATGTCGAGGCTGAGGCCATAGCCGAGCACCGCGGTCACCGCCTGTTGCAGGGAGGTGATCTCGCCGTGGTAGCCGAAGAAGGCCGAGCGGGCATAACGCATGATCTGCGCGGCGATGCTGGGGTCGTGCTCGATGATGGCGACCAGGTCCTGGATATTGCCCTGCGGGTCACTGGTGAGCTTGAGCAGTGCCTGCGCCACCTCCGGCATCGCCGGCAACTCGGTGGTGGCCTCGATGCGCTGCCGCATGCGGGCGAGGGCGGGGTGCTCGTCGTCGGGGGGTGTCATTGCTTGCATGTGTCCTGGCAGTCTCGCTGTGCGCGCGGATTTTTTCAGGCATACTTCACGCTGGTGATGAAACGTGGTCGCCGCAACCCGCGTTCCCTTGCCGGGCTGGTACTCTTTCAAGGTAATAAATTAGGATTCAGTTGGTCTGTCAGCGTTCAGGGCACCAACAGTAGGCGCTTTAGGCGAGGCACTCCTCGCAGCGAATGGCCGTCGCCCTTTGCAAGAGGAGCACCAACAGTAGGCGCTTTAGGCGACGCCGCCATGGACGCTGACAGGCCAACCCTTCGGGCGCTCCTGTGGTGTTCCGCTGCGGCGTTGCAGTGCTTGACAAGGGAACAACCATTGCCTGCGCACTGCGCCTTGCCTCGAAACACCACAGGAACGCTGAATCCTAATTTATTACCTTGAAAGAGTACCTAGGCGTCGCGGCCATCGGCTCGGCCTGGCATTCGGCCTGTGTCACACCCTTGTTCAGCATTCGTTCATGTTCGTAACTTTTTGTTTCTTCGAAATCTCTTTTCTCTTAAAGATGTTTCCGCGCGCTGCCGACAAAAGGGCATAACGCGTAAGATCCGCTCGTTCCGCATGCCTGGGAGAGCGGAGTGGGGGGAATGCGAGGCTCGGCATCAGGGCTGCCCCCTTTCCGACAAGAACAACCATCTGATGTGGAGTTTCGATGACGGCCGAGGTTTCTGCACGGGTTCTGCTGGTCGAATCCAACGCCAACAATGTGCGCTGGATCGCCGATGCCCTGCGCGGCGCGGGAAACGAGGCTTTCAGCCTCGTCCAGGCCGCCGACCTGGCCGGTGCGCGCGCCGTTCTCGCCGCTGAGCGTTTCGACGTCGTGCTCGTGGATATCGCCGCCTTTGCCGGCAAGACCCGCAATCTCCGCGACTGGCAGGCACAGTTTCTCCCCCGCACCCCGCTCGTGTTGCTGGCCAACCCCTCCCAGGAGGCCCAGGCCAAGTGCATGCTGGCGGCCGGGGCGTCAGACTACCTGCTGCGTGGCAAGACCAATCCCCAGTTGCTGGTGCGCACCCTGGCGTTCGCCATCGAGCGCCGGCAGTTGCATGGCAAACTGGAGGCTGCCCGGCAGGATCAGGAACACCATGCCACTCATGATGCCCTGACCGGCCTGCCCAACCGCAGCCTGTTCCGGAAAAAGCTGAATACCAGCCTCGAACAGGCGGAATGCAACCGCGAAAGGCTGGCCGTGCTGTTCATCGACCTCGATCGCTTCAAATCCGTCAATGAGACCCACGGCCACGATGCCGGCGACCAGTTGCTGAAGCTGGTCAGCGAGCGGCTGGCGGCCTGCATTCGCAGCGGTGACATCCTCGCCCGCCTGGGCGGCGATGAGTTTGGTTGTGTGCTGACACGCATTGGCTCCGCGGCCAATGCGGAAAAGGTGGCCCGGCAGATACTGCAATCCTTGTCGGAACCGATTCCGCTGCGGGAGACACTGGTGGCCTGCACCCCCAGCATCGGTATCGCCATGTGCCCGGCCGACAGCGTCGATGCCTGTCTGTTGATGAAATATGCCGATGCCGCCATGTACACGGCCAAGCAGCAGGGCCGTGCCTGCCTGCGCTTCTTCAATGCCGACGTGCATGCCGAGAATGTGCGCCGCCTTACCCTCGAGGTCGACCTGCGCCACGCCATGGAACGCGGCGAGTTTTCGCTGCATTACCAACCCATTCTCGATGCCGAGACCGGCAAGGTGAAGGCGCTGGAGGCGCTGCTGCGCTGGCAGCACCGCGAGCTGGGGATGATCTCGCCGCTGGATTTCATCCTGCTGGCCGAGTCCAGCGGCATGATCGTCCCGCTGGGGAAGTGGGTATTGCGCACCGCCTGTCTGCAGAATCGAGCCTGGCAGCAGCAGGGGCTGGAACCGGTGCGGGTGGCCATCAACCTGTCGGCGCTGCAGTTCGGCCAGGATGGACAGCTGCTGGAAATGGTACGCGAGGTGTTGCAGGAGACCGGCCTGGAGCCGCGCTGGCTGGAGCTGGAGATCACCGAAGGCGCGACCATGAACAACCCCCGCGCCGCCATCGAGGTGCTCAGCGAATTGCGCAGCCTCGGCGTGCGCATCGCCATCGATGACTTTGGCACCGGCTATTCCTCGTTGAGCTACCTGCAGCGATTCCCCATCGACACGCTGAAGATCGACCGCAGCTTCGTCAAGGACATCACCGTGGACAGTGACTCGGCCGCCATCACCAGTTCCATCGTCAATCTTGCCCAGTCGTTGGGACTGGAAACGGTGGCGGAGGGTGTCGAAGGGGCCGCGCAGGCGGCCTGGCTGCGCAAATTGAAATGCACCTATGTGCAGGGGTTTTATTACAGCAAGCCGCTGCCGGCCGAGGAAATCAGCGCCCTGCTGCGAGGCGGCCGCCTGCAGGGGGATGGGCTGCCAACGGCGCAGGTCACCGACTTTCAGCAGTCCTGGGAGAAGCGCATTGCCGCGGCCCTCGAGAGTTCGCAGGGCCTGCCGCCGATGTCCGCCGTGGGGCAGAAACTGCTGCAGCTGATGCAGGACCCGGATGCCCACGTGCGTGAACTGTGCGATATCGTCGCCGCCGACCCGGCCCTGGCCGCGCAGATCGTGCGCTATGCCAATGCGCCCTTCTTCGGCTTCCAGGGACGCATCGACTCCGTCGAGAAAGCCGTGATCACGGTGCTGGGCTATGACGGCGTGATGGGGATTGCGCTGGGGCTGATGGCCATGGGTTCGTTGCGCCCCAGCGGCAAGGCCGTGCTGGCGCGCGAGGGATTCTGGTGGAAGTCCGTGGCCGCGGCCTCCCTTGCCCAGGCCCTGGCATCGCAGCGGCCCTTGCGCAAGCGCATCAAGCCCGGCCTGGCCTACCTGGCCGGCCTGTTGCGCAACATTGGCAATCTGTTTCTGGTTAGCCGCTTCGCCGAGGCCTACGATGCCGTCGCCGACGCCTGCATGCGCTCACCGGAGGACTCGCGCGAGAGCATCGAGAAACGCGTGCTGGGAATGACCCATGCCCAGATCGGGGAACGACTGCTGCGCTTCTGGCGCTTGCCGGAGGAGGTGGTCGCCGGTGTGGCCTGGCATCACGACGTGGGGCGGGCGGGCGCATTCGCCGACTATGCGGCCCTGCTGCAGCTGGCGGACATTCTACTCGACGGCGAAAACGAGGAAGACCTGCGCGCCGAACGGCTGGAGGGGTTGTGCCAGCGGCTCGGCATCGACGGCGACAGCGTGATCGATATCTGGGAGGCCATCCTGGAGGAGCGGGAGGACCTGGA